>ERZ1022724.34-NODE-34-length-36316-cov-16.276413_pt1 | contig 36316 bp, 33 predicted proteins | sample MGYA00521091_ERZ1022724 | MGnify/ENA primary metagenome ERZ1022724 (study PRJEB33162, sample SAMN09537610) | freshwater metagenome | isolation source: freshwater | place: Canada:Alberta | collected 2017-07 | study: EMG produced TPA metagenomics assembly of the... | reverse complement strand
TTCCCCTCGTGCAGAACCAGAATGGAATCATACAACTCCAGATGCGCGAGCGAATGGGTGACGGAAAGCACGATCCGGCCGTCCTTGCGAGAGAGGTCGTGAAGAAGGTGCACGATCTCCCGTTCGGAGCGAGGGTCGAGGCCGGAGGTCACCTCGTCACAAAGAAGCAGCTTGGGATCCGAGACCAACTCCATGGCAAGACCCAGGCGGCGCTTTTGACCTCCCGAGAGCACCTTGACCTGCCGGTCGCTGATGGGGCTGAGCCCGGTCTCGTCGAGCACCCGGTCGATCCGGTGATCCAGTTCTTCCGTGCTGCGGGTGCGGACTCGCAAGCGCGTGGCAGCTTCCACGGATTCATCCACCGTCAGCGGATCATAAGCGATGGAAAACTGCGGGACGTAGCCGATCTCGGATGCGAGGAAATCGCCTTCTTCCGATAGATTCCGCGAATTCCAGAACAAAGCACCACCCGACTCCGGGTTCAGACCGGCGATGGTCTTGAGAAGGGTTGTCTTCCCGCAACCCGATGGTCCGACGATGGCCATGAAGTGCCCCTGTGGGACGCGCAGCGAGACACGATCCACCAAGGGCACGTCCTCCCCGTCTTTGCGGATCGTAAAAATGACTTCTTGAAGCTCTAACACAAAATCGAATAGGGTTGGAGAATAGCTAACGATGAAGATGCGGGATCTTTATCATCGCCAGCTCATATTTCTCAGTCGAGTGGGACGATCCGGACGGTCCCAGCGGGCTTGCGGTGCAGGGATGCGGCCAGAGTCGGAGCTTGGTTGGCGGGCAGCGCGTCCACTTTTCCGGGGGTTCCGGCAGCATCATTCTCCAGCGCGTTGCGAAGGGCACCTTCCACCAGCTGCCCGCAGTGGATCTTCATCGGCGGCAGCGGGCCGAGCCCGCCGGTGAGCTCTTGCACGGTCAGATCCTTGGCTTCGGCAGCGGTTTTCCCGCGCAGAAGCTCGGTGGCCATGGAGGCCACGGCGATGGCGGTCTGGCACCCGAACGCTTGGAATGACGCACGATCGATCACTCGCTTGCCGTCTTTTTCCGTAAACTTCAGCCACATCCGCAGCATGTCACCGCATTCGGGCGAGCCGACGGTGCCAACGCCGTCGGCATTCGGGATTTCCCCTTGGTTGTGTGGATTGGCAAGGGCTTCCTGCACTTTGGTTTCGAACGAACTCATGAGTTGGATGGGGCTGCAGGGCAAGGATAGCCACGCCAGATCTGCAATGCCAGCCTTGGTTTCCACTTGGATGGGGTCTCGCGGGCGCCAGGCCGGACTACCGGCGCTTCTTCACGGCTTTTTTGCCCGAGAAATCGACCGCCTTCGGGTCGAAGGCCTCGGGGTCGTAGCCCGGGTGGGCCCACTCGATTTCGCCGTGCAGCGCTTGCATGTATTGGAAGGTCCCCCCGAAATCCTCGGGCGGGCAAGCTCTGGCCCCTTCAAGCACCTCCGGCCCGCCCTCACCGGCCACCTTTTTTTCGAAGACGATTTCATGGATCCACTCATCGGCGAAATCATAGCGGTAGAGGATCCGGATGGGCAGCTTTCGGCGACCCAGAAACTCGGCGACGGTCAGCACGGCCTCGTCTTGAAACTCGCCCGCCGTCTGATCCTCCAGCCCGATCGGGCCGATGACGTCCACCAGCCGCTTGCCCTTGCCATGGCGGAACTCGTGAGGGCTTTTGTTGTCCCAACCCATCACCGCCTGCAGCGCGTCACTGAACTGAACAAACGTGATGTCTGCGGAAATCGAGAACCGCCGCCAGATCTGCGGCTGGATTCCATACAGAAACACCTTCACCAATACTCGATTTTCGTCTTTCGCTTTCGCCATACCCGAAGCTTGTGGGGGCTTCCCGGGAAAAAATCAAATGGGAATTTACCGTTCGTAACGCGCCCGGCGGGCCGGCTAATCGACCATCGGCCTAACAGGCACGCCGCGCTCGGCGAAGTGGCGCTTGGCCTCGGACACGGTGTGCATCCCGAAATGGAAAATACTGGCAGCGAGCACGGCATCAGCTTTTCCCGCGTTGAGCACATCGACCATGTGGTCGAGATTTCCAGCTCCCCCGCTGGCAATGACCGGGATACCGATGGCGGAGGAAACCGCAGCAGTAAGCTCGATATCATAGCCCGCCTGGGTGCCGTCCGAGTCCATGCTCGTCAAAAGGATCTCCCCCGCCCCACGGCGCCAGACTTCCTTGGCCCACTCGACCGCATCGATACCCACCGGGGTGCGCCCGCCGTGAGTGTAAACGCCCCATTTTCCCGGAGCTTCCCGCTTGGCGTCGATGGCGACGACGATGCACTGGCTCCCAAATGCCTTGGCTCCCGCATCGACCAGCGCGGGATCAGTCACAGCAGACGTGTTGATGCCCACCTTGTCAGCACCCGCGAGCAGCATTTCCCGCATGTTTTCCACACTGCGGATCCCACCGCCGACGGTGAGCGGGATAAAGCATTTCTCGGCGGTGCGGCGGACGACGTCCACCATGGTGTTGCGGCGGTCGGACGAGGCGGTGATGTCCAGAAACACCAGCTCATCGGCTTGTTGGAGATTGTAGGCGATGGCGCATTCCACCGGATCTCCGGCATCGATGAGATCCACGAAGTTGACGCCTTTGACGACGCGGCCGTCGGTGACGTCGAGACAGGGAATGATTCGTTTGGCAAGCACGGGCGGATCAAAGCGCTTGGCGATTCATCCGCCAAGCAAAAGGGGAGCTCAGACGATTTTCAAGCGGGCGAGGTCCTGCGTATCAATCAGCCCGATCGGCTTGTTTGCGGAATCCAGGACGACGATGTCATCGATCCGATTCTGCCCCAGAGTTCTTAAAACCTCCACGGCGAGTGCGTCCGCCTGCACCGTGACTGGCTTGCGGGTCATCAGTCCGGCCACCGGTTTCCCGCCTAACAGCGGATCACTGCGGAAGCTGCGGGCGAAATCTCCATGAGTAAAAATCCCAGCGAGTCCGCCATCCTCCGCGATGATCAGGCAAGCCCCGGCACGAGCGCGGTTCATGGCATCCAACGCGGCGAAGACGTCCGCCGCTTCATTCACCGTCGGCAAGGCGGTGTCGCTGCGCATGATATCCGAGACACGCGTGAGCAGGGCCTTGCCGAGCGAACCGCCGGGATGAAAGCGCGCGAAATCAGCCTCGGTAAATCCGCGCATCTCCAGCAGCACCATCGCCAGCACATCGCCCATCACCAGCATGGCGGTGGATGAGGAGGTGGGTGCCAGATTCAGCGGGCAGGCCTCCTTTTCAATTGAAGTGTCGAGCGTCACGTCGCTGAAGCCGGCGAGACTTGAGCCCGGATTTCCCGTTAGAGCGATGAGCTTGATGTCGAAGCGCTTGATGAACGGCAGCAGATCCAGCAGCTCGCGAGTCTCCCCCGAGTAGGAAAGAGCGATGAGCGCGTCCCCATCCGAAAGTAAACCGAGATCGCCATGAAGCGCGTTTTGGGAATCCAGAACGACAGCCGTGGCACCGGTGGAGTTGAGGGTGGCCGCGATCTTGTGGCAGATATTGCCGGATTTCCCCACGCCGATGACCACGATCTTGCCACGATTTTCGAGCGTATGCTTGAGAATTTGCACGGCAGTGACAAGCCGGTGGTCCAAGCGCGCGGCCATCCCGTGCAGGCTCTCAATCTCAGTTTCAATCACGTAGCGGGCACGTGCCAATTCGTTCATGCCCCCATGACAAGCGAAGATCGGGCCACTTGGCAAGCGCAGGGGCGAAGCGGCTGGCCAGCGGCCCAAGGCCACGACTCTTCCCAATTCCAAAACCCTACCAGTTCACGGTGGATTTGAATCTTGTTCAGTGACACCTTGCATTTACAATTCACCTTCCGAACTTATCGGACCGTTCACCCCGGCGGATGAAGTTCGAAAAACCTCTCAACTAGCGGTCAGCATCGACCGAAACAATGCCGCCAAACCGTTTCAGTGGGGCGCTGAGGACGCCAGCCTTTTGCGCTGGCAATGTGACGGATTATCAAGCAAGATGCACCCATGAGAAAGTTTTTCATCCTGTGCTTGTTTCATGTTTCAACCTTGGGGATGGGACTTGCCTCCACGATCATGGTCGTGCCGATTTTCGAGCCCTTGAGCTTGCATGGAACGGATGGTGACGGCGCGATTTCCGAGATCGGCGAGGCCTTGCAAGCGTCCGTGATGCCGCGCCCCATGGCCCTCACCGGGGCCTTTCCCGAGGCCTTGGTCGATGCCATCCGCAGCCCCCATCTGATTCCAACGAACCATCCGAACTACAAGGTGCAGGAGGCGAACTTGTTAGTTATTTCCAACATCGGAATCGTCGGGAAAATCGAAAATGGCATACTTCTGGTGAGCCTGAACGTCGCAGAACTTGCGATCCCACCCGAGGTGGATTTAACAAGCCGCCAGATTCTCAAACTGACCATCATCGCACTCAAAAAAACTCTGGAGGAATACCAGCGGCCCCAAACGCAGGCACTGCCGGTGATCCTGACCATCGAGGGCGCGGATGACGCTAAGGCAAGCCTGCGTGATCTTGGATGTGAGTTCAGCGTCGGAACCGCCAACTCGCCCGACTGATCCGATCACAGGCGGATACGAGCCATGCGGGCAAAAAGAAGGGGGTCACGCACTCACGTGACCCCCAAATTTCTGTCATGAACCTCTTCATGAAACCGGGGACCTCTCCCCTCGACGCCGCAAAGGTGTCAGCTTTTCAGAAATTTGTCATGTCACCAAATTATGGGACACACGCGATCACGTGGGTTTGCGGGGTAAAATCAGGACAAATCAAGGAATCCGCGGCGGATCGCCTCACTCACGGCGGCGGGCAAGCTGCGCACGTGGAGTTTATCAAAGCTGCGCTTGATGTACTCGGTAGCGGAGTGCTGGCTGATTTTCAGCTCGTCGGCGATTTCCTGGCGATTCAGGCCCTTTGCAGAGAGTTGCAAGACCTCGCACTCCCTCGGGGAAAGCGCCTCCGCCCCCGGAATCGGACTGAGTTGGCGGAATGTCTGTAGGATCATCCCCGCGATTTTCGGATCCAGCGGCGTCCCACCCGCAAGGACTTCTTCAAGAGTCTCCATCAGCCGGGTCGCGCTGCCAGCCTTGACGAGGTAGCCATGAGCCCCTGCTTCCAGCGCCGCGAAAACCTTCGCCTTATCCGTGAATGCAGTGAGCACCAGCACCCGCGCCTCGGGCAAAAGCTCGCGCACCTTGCGAATCCCAACGATCCCACTCATCCCCGGCAGCCCAAGGTCTGACAAAACCAAATCCGCGAGCAAACCTCCACGGAAGGCCTCCAACGCATCCTCCATCGTCGAGAAACCACCCACGCATTGGTAGCCGCCCCGCTCTTCAAGCACCATCGACACGGATTCCCGGAAATCCGCATGATCTTCGATCAAAACGAGCCGGATCGGTTTTTCTTTCGTGGGAAGCAGGTCGGACATGGGGGAGAGGTTAAAGCAATTGCGCGGCTTGAAAAGGCGAAGCTTCAGACAGGATCGGACGGAAGTGGAGGTTCCGACCTCTTCTTCGCCCGCTTGCGTTCCAGCGGCACCGTCAACTCCAGCCGCGTCCCTTCGCCCGGGCTAGTCTTGACCTGCAACTCCGCCCCCAGCGCCGCCGAGCGCTGGCGCAGGGCCCGCAAGGTGGACGGGCGCTCCAAGCGCTCTGGCACGATGCCTACCCCATCATCCGAAATCAGCAGCTTGAGCCCACCCCCGACCCGCTCCGCACGCACCGATACCTTCTTCGCCTTGGCGTGACGCATGATGTTGTGAAGCGCTTCGCGGAAAAACAAAAACAAGTCGCGGTTCGACTCTTCCGGAAGTTCAACCTGCCACGCCTCTTCATCCGCCGTGAACTTCCACTCGAGGGACTCCAACATGATGGAGCTGGTCTCACGCAGATGCTCGACCGTGCCAATCCGGTGATCACCCTCCGGCCGGAGCAGCCACACGATGTCACGCACCGCGCTCACCGTCTCCGCGGCGATCCGTTGGATCCGCTTCAGTTCGTCCGAGCCACCCGAGCGCCCCTCTGCCAGATCCGCAAACATTTGAATACTCCCCAGATTGCTGCCCACCTCGTCATGCAAATCTCCCGCAATGCGTTCCCTCACCTTGAGCAGTTCCTCCCGCGCATGGAGCCGATATCGGATCGGCAAAACGACCACCAAGAATGCCCCCAGCAACCCTAACAAGGCCAACCCGATCTGCCCCGCACGCCGCCAATTGCCCACTAGATTTGCAGACTCCGCCAGCAAATCATGCCGCCGCCGCTCCAGCGTGAGGCGCATATCCAACTGGTTCATCCAAGTGCGAGTGGAAACCAGCCGCCCATCCGGACCGAATCCATCACTGAGCGCCGCCGAGGTCCAGAAACGCCCGCCTGGCGCGAAGACATTGAGCATCCCGTCCGAGGAATACACCGCTTTCCCTAACACTTGATTCCGCGCATCCGAGAGCACTTCCACCTCGCTCAGCGCAAAAAATGCCGGATAACTTTCAAATGCCTTCCACAGCTCCACCGCCTCGATTTTGACAAAGCGCGTCTTGAGCTGCTCAAACCGCACCAACACCGGATTATGTCCTGGATTGCGGAGATCCAGCCCCGCGACCATTTTCCAATTCCCCGCATCCCCGGGCTCGCCGCTCTCGGAAACGTAAATCCTGAGCTTCCGCGGAAAACCAAATCCGCTCGGCAAATCCGACGTCGGACGCTTGGCGGGGATCAAGCGCACGGAATCGATCGCCATCGCCTCGCCCAGATTCACACTCAGGGACACCGCCTCATTCGGGCTTTCCCGCCCCTCGGAGAGCCAGCCAATGTTGGCATGTTCCTCCGCAGGAACCTCGGGCAGGCCCAGCGGCACCTGGCCATCGACCAGGAAGGCGGCGCTCCAGTGCCAGGGTGCGGGCGGCGCACTTCCGCCGATGCTCTCCACCTTCTGCCCCAGCGCCACATTCCTCTCGGCTTGGAAAGCAAACAACTCAGCCCAGGCATGTACGAAAGTCCCCTCACCCTCGGAGTCCGGGATCAGCTTGTCACCTGAAACGCGGATCCCGCTCGCCTCCACCGCCGGCGACACCTGATAGACGAACGGGTGCCCGTGCCGCACCCGGTCGGCACGGGTGTCCACCTCCCGCGCCACCCGCCGCACCACCTCACCCGCTTCATTGATCAACTCCACCGTGAAGGCCTCCGGCATCCCGTATTGCGCGTCGAGCCCCCTCGCATCATACCTCCGCGCTGGAACCAACGCGACCTTGTCAATCAAGGCACCGCCCCCCCAACGCACTTCCACCGCAGCCCGGGTGCCCGCCGCCGGCACGGCAGTCGCATAAATTCCCGCGTAGCCGCCGGTGCCTCCCTGGTCATCGATCGGCAGGCTCGGCAGCGCTGCAAGCTGCGGCTCCAGCGCTTTCAACTCATTTCCAATCTCTCTGAGCCTCCCCGAAAACGTTCCCGCCAAGCGCTCGTCCCACGGCGCGTCATCCGCCCGGGCAGCCCCCGCCATCACGAGCCATAACGCCCACATCCACGATAAACCCGCCGCGCACTTCATCTGCCAGATCTTCTAGCGTATCCGCAGCTTGCGAGGGAACACGGAATTTCAGGATTTCAGGAAATCACCAAAAATCGCAGCATGCTGAATTGATTCCGTGTTTTGCCTTTTCAAGCAGGGGCGCTTTCCGCTTTCATCGGCCAGCTCCAATCCCGTATGCCACACCGCCCTAAAGATCCCCGTCCCTTCAAACGTGCCATTCTCAAACTCAGCGGAGAAGCCCTTCGTGGCCCAGGCTCCCGCGACAACATCTCTCCAGAGATCGTTGACCGCATCGCCCTCGAAATCCGCGAAGCTGTGGAAGGCGGCCTCCAGCTCGGCATCGTCGTCGGCGGCGGGAATTTCTGGCGCGGTGCCAGCGCCTCCGCCCGGGGTATGGATCGCGCCACCGCCGATTACGTCGGAATGCTCGCCACGGTCATGAATGCCCTCGCCCTCGAAGGAGCCCTCGAGCATCATGGAGTCAGCTGTGTCGTCCAGTCCGCCATCGAAATGAAAAACGTCGCGGAAACCTTCATCCGCCGCAAGGCCGAGCGCCAACTTGACGAAGGCAAGGTCGTCATCTTCGCCGCCGGCACCGGCAATCCATTCTTCTCCACCGATACCACCGCCGCCCTTCGTGCCAGTGAAATGGGAGCGGATGTGATCCTCAAGGCCACCCAGGTGGATGGTGTCTATGACAGCGACCCCCGCCACAACCCGGATGCCGTGCGCTACGAGACAGTCACCTTCCAGGAATGCCTTTCCAAGAGACTCAGCGTCATGGATGCCACCGCCTTCAGCCTGTGCATGGACAACCACGTCCCCATCATCGTCTTCGATCTCGGCCCCCACGGCAACCTTTCCCACGCACTCCGCGGCCAACCCATCGGCACCCTGGTCCACGGCGAATAAATCTCAAATCCCAAATCTCCAATCTCAAATCCCAAATTTCCCATGGACCCAGAAGAAGCCATCTTTGACGTCGAGGACGCCATGACCAAGTGCGTGGACTACCTCATGCACGAATTCGCCGGGGTGCGCACCGGTAAAGCCAGTCCCGCCCTGATCGAGAATCTGGACGTTCACGTCCACGCCTACGGAGCCATTTCCAAGCTCAAGAGCATCGCCGTCATCAGCTCGCCCGAGCCGCGCATGCTCATGGTGCAGCCCTTCGACCCCGCCACCACCCGCGACATCGAGCGTGCGATCCGCGAATGCAAGCTTGGCCTCAACCCAGCCGCCGCAGACCGCTCGATCCGTGTGCCCATCCCCGAACTATCCGAAGAACGCCGGCGCGACATGGTGAAAATGATCAAACAACTCGCCGAGGAGGCCAAGGTCCGCCTCCGCGCCGCCCGCAAGGACGGCATCGACGCCGCGAAAAAAATGAAGGCCGAGAACATCCTCACCGAAGACGGTCAGAAGTCGTTCGAAAAGGACGTGCAGGAGCTCACCAACAAATACACCAAAAAAATCGAGGAGCACGCCATCGCCAAAGAAGCGGACCTCATGAAAGTGTGATTCCGCCCACCCCACCCCGGCACACCACTCAGTGCGCCGGGCCTTGGTGCTCTTGAATGTATTCCTGCTTCAGGCCCAGGGCCTCGGGCGCGTGAAGAACGAGCATCTTCATCCGGATATCCGCAGGCACCGTCCGACGGGTCATCTTGGAGACGATGATCATCAGCCCGATCGCCAGCGGCACCGACCAGATGGCTGGCTGTTCCGCGAGGATCCTCAGCAAGGGATGCGCTTTCCAAAAATCATTGATCCCCGCAAATGGGGAGAACAACCTGCCCATCGCCCCCTTGTCCAGGGCAAGCGTGCTGGCATTCACCACCGTGGCGGAGAACAACGCGCAAAGCCCGCCGGTCAACATCCCCGTGGCCGCGCCCTTCATCGTCATCCCCCGCCACCACACGCTCATGAACAGCAGCGGGAAATAACTCGCCGCCGCGATCGCGAATGCCTGCCCGACCATGAAGTTGATTTCCAAAGGCTCGACCACCGATCCTAACAGAACCGAAATCCCACCCACCCCGATGGCACACCACTTGAACATTCTCATCCGCTCCCCAGCCGATGACCCCGGCCGCAACATCCGGCCATAGACATCGTGCGCCAGCGCGCTTGTCATCGACACCAGCAAGCCGGAGAATGTGCTCATGAATGCCGCAAAGGCCCCGGCACAGGTGATGCCGCTCAGGATCGACCCCAGAATCCCATATTTTTCACGAATCAAAACGGGAAGCTCCAACACCACTTTATCAGGCCCCTTCGAGCCCGACGCCGCATACAACTCGGGAAGAAAATTCCGCCCCAACACCCCGAATATCGGCGGGAACACATAGAAGACACCGATCAGGATCATCACCCACATTGTCGTCTTCTTCGCCGCCACCCCATCCGGATTGGTATAGAAACGCACCAGGATGTGAGGCAGCCCTGCCGTGCCACAGACCAGCGCGACGATCAGCGAGAAGGTATAAAGTAAGGAATACGGCTTGGCCTCCTCCGCCGACAAGCCCGCCGCCTTTGCCGCCTTGGAAGTAAGTGGACCGAATGGTGCAATCCATGCCTCATCCTTGGGTGCCTTATCCGGCAAGGCAAGCCGCTCGGCTTTGAGAGGCTCCACCGTTTGCACCACCGCCGGTGGCGTATCCATCGCGGACTTGTTCAGCGCAAGATTCTTTCCATAGCCACCATATACCGCTAACAGAACGAAGATCGGCACGGAAATGGCGAACATCTTGATCCAATACTGCACCGCCTGCACCAGCGTGATGCCCTTCATCCCGCCCAAGGCGACGTTCAGCGTGATGACTAACCCGACAATGGCGACACCAAACCAATAAGGGATTCCAGGAGTCATTCTACCTAAATCATCAAGCGGAGCTAGAAACTGGAACATGGTTCCCCGGAAATCCACTCCCTTAAAGATATACGCCAGCGTCGTCCCGGCACCCTTCATCTGAGGCATGGTGTAGAAAAATCCAATAAACAGCACAAAGCACACCGCGATTTTCCGGAAAACCGGCGAATCATAGCGCCCCTCCGCGAAGTCCGGGATGGTATAAGCCCCGAAGCGCCGCAGCGGACCCGCGATGAACAATAACAAAAACAAATATCCACACGCATAACAAACCGGATACCACAGCGCGTCATAACCTGACAACATCACCATGCCTGCGATCCCCATGAAGCTCGCCGCACTTAGATACTCGCCGGAAATCGCCGAGGCATTCCACCCAACCGATACCGAGCGCCCGGCAACAAAAAAGTCCGAGGCGGACTTCGATGTCTTCGCCGAGCGAAAGCCCATCCATATCGTCACGGCCACCGTCACCGCGGAAAACCCCAGAATCCAATAATCGATCTGCATTTGATAGATTCTGTTAAGACTGACGATGATTGCCCTCCGCAGCATGCCGGACTTCATCCACTTCCAATGCCATGGAACGGGTGATGAATACCCGGGCGATGATCCACACATAAGGGAAGAACAAGACCCCGAGAATCAACCACGACAGCGTGAAACCTCCGACCCGTTGAGCCATTAGCCCGGGCAACAGGTAATTCATCAGAGGCAGCCCGAATAAAAGCACCGCAAAGGCCGTGGCACATGAAATGGAAAGCTTCAACTGCCTCTTCATCAGCTCCTGAAGGAATTTTTCACTATGAATAAAGTCGGATTGATCGGGCGGTGGCTGGGACATGGTTGGATTTTTCAGTTTCTGGGATAAGGACAGAAATCCTGCGCCCATGCGTCAAGCTCCATTTCCCCTTGCCACAAAAGACTTGGCGCGGACCACGACCCCAGGCGGCGAAAACTAAATAAAATGAATTCTTGCTAAATGATTTCATGCAGACCATAACTCAGTTCGCTTGAACGACTTGATTCGTCCGAACGTTCTTTATTTGATCTGTGACGCCATGATCCCGTAAGGTTTTGAATTATCATGGCGTCTTTAGAATTGAATTAAATGGATATTTATGTGGGCAACCTGCCCTACACCGCAACTGAAGGAGATGTTTCTGGCCTCTTCGCCGCTTTCGGACCTGTTGAACGGGTCAAAATCATCACCGACCGCGAAACCGGGCAATCCAAAGGATTTGCTTTCGTGACCCTCGGCGACCAATCTCAGTTGAACGCAGCCATCGAGGCTCTCAACGACTACGACTACAATGGCCGCGCGCTCCGCGTGAATGCCTCCGAACCCAAAGAAGCCCGTCCAAGCGGCGGCGGCGGCGGTTACGGCGGCGGCGGTGGTGGTGGATACGGCGGCGGCGGTGATCGTCGTGGCGGCGGTGGCGGTGGCTACAAAGGCGGCGGTGGCGGCGGTGATCGCCGCGGCGGCGGCGGTGGCGGCGGTCGCTGGTAATTCCGGCGTTTCCCGACAAACGTTCTTTAAAAACGCCCGACCCTCCTCACGGATGGTCGGGCGTATTTTTTGGGGGGGCGTGATTCAACGCGGATCCGCAGGTCGCCACATCCCCGACTCGCCAGGTCCTGATCCAAGTTCCCGCCTCCTCACCCGCCGCCATTCTGGCAAGCCGGGTTCCTGCCTCCAACAGCTTGGCCATCTCCGGGTAAAACTGCTGGTTGTCACTGGCTTGCGAACTCATGGGACTCCGGCACCCTAGCCCCCGGCCTGCTTCACACCAAGGTGGCTTTACACAAAATCCCGTAAGCCTCGTTTTCTTACCCAGCCTTGCGGATGCGGCGCCGCCGTGTTACCTGACACCCGAAATGGGAATGCAAGACCGCGACTATCATCGACAAGAAACCCGCTACCAAAGCGGTTTCCTCTCCCAACTGACGCCTGTGGTCAAGTGGCTGCTCATCCTCAACCTCGGGCTCTACCTGCTCGACTTGTTTCTCGAAAATCCGGAAACCGGCAAGCCGATCCGGCAGTTCGGAGCCTTCGCGATCCAATCCGCCGTGTTTGAATTCCGCATCTGGGAGTTCGTCACCTTCCAATTCATCCATGGCAGCCTCGGCCATGTCCTTTTCAACAGCCTGGGCATCTTCTTCTTCGGCCCGTGGCTGGAACGCTGGTGGGGGTCCAAAAAGTTCCTCATCTTCTACCTGCTCTGCGGCATCGGTGGCGCGGTCTTCTTCATGCTGTTGGCATTTTCGGGAATCCTCCCCGGCGCCGATATGCAGAGCCCCTTGGTCGGGGCCTCTGCCGGAATCTATGGAATCTTCATCGGCGTGGCCGTCATCGCGCCCAACCTCCGCGTCTCCCTGCTTTTCCCACCCATCGAGCTGTCCATGCGGAATCTCGCGATCGCCCTGATGGCCATCTCCGCTGGGTCGGTGATTTTCAGGCTCGGTGGTAATGAAGGCGGCGAAGCAGGCCACCTCGGCGGCGCCATCGTCGGCTTTCTGATCATGCGTTATCCAATTTTGTTAGGCGCGAGATTTCAGGATGAGCCCGCGCCCCCGCGGAAAGCCGGACCGCGCCCCTTGTCCAAACTGCGACCGCGCTCGGAGGTCGAGCTGAGTCAGGACTCCGCGGTGGATGCGATTCTCGACAAGATCTCCCGCGAAGGATTCCAGAGCCTCACCCAAGCCGAACGCGATTTTCTCCAAAAGGTATCCGAATCCAAAAAATCCTCATCATGACCGACGCAGAAATGATCGACTCCCCTGACGCAGGCCGGCAACTCGCCCGCCTCCGCGCCATCATGCACCGGCTACGCGCTCCCGGTGGCTGCCCCTGGGATGCAGAACAAACCCACGAATCCATCGTCCCGAATCTCATCGAAGAAGCCTACGAAACGGTGGACACCATCCAGCGCGGAGACCACGAGCATCTCAAGGAGGAACTCGGGGACCTGCTCTTGCAGGTGGTCTTCCACAGTGAAATCGCGGAAGAAGCCGGACGATTCACTCTCGACGACGTCGCACGCGGCATCAGCGAGAAGCTTGTGCGCCGCCACCCCCACGTTTTCAGCACCAGCGCCGCCTCCACCACCGATCAGGTCCTTCAACAATGGGACGAAATCAAACGCACCGAAAAGGGCGACGAACAAAAGCCCTATCTTCACGGCGTGGGCAAGGGGCTGCCCGGCCTGCTCCGCGCCTTCAAACTCCAAAAAAAGGCCGCCAAGGTCGGTTTCGACTGGCCCGACGAAGCGGGTGTGCTTGCAAAAATCCAAGAAGAACACCTTGAACTGCAAGCCGCCATCGCCGCCAGCGATCCTGATGCGGTGCTCGAGGAAATGGGCGATCTGATGTTTTCCCTGGTCAACTTGGCGCGGTTCAGGAAATTCGACCCGGAACTCCTCATGGCTGCGGCTAACAGCAAGTTTGAAAATCGCTTCGCAGCCATGGAAAAAGCACTCCTCGCGGCGAATCTCGATCTCGAGACTGCCACGCCGGAGCAAATGGAGGATGCCTGGCAGCGTGCCAAGAACCCGCCCGCCATCGCCGACTCCGACGCCCGATCACATTGACCCGGACCTCCCAATCACGGACCACCCCGTGATCCACCACCCGACAGGCGCGGCATGCACGAACGTGCTAGGCAACCGGAGCCGTTAGGATCGCGGTATCGACTTCTCCAACCCATGCACGCAGCCACTCATGGGCCACGTGCGGTGAGGTGGTCAGCTCCGGGTGGATTTGAAGCGTGAGTGTGAGCCTGCCGCGATAAGTGACACAGCCGGCACCGATCATTTGAAAGCGCAAGACCGGCGGTGCAAACAACCAGTCGCCCAGACAAGCGGCAGCGCTGATGTTCTTCCCGGCATCCCAGACACCCAGATTCGAAAAGGCTCCCACACTCCATTGCGAGGTGGCGCGCCCCGTCTCGATCATGCGCATCTTCATCTCGGGTGTTGTGAGCCGGGTCGCCGTGAAGCTCTTCCACGCCGCCATGTGCTGGCCTTTGCGCAAGGCTTGGCGGACCCGCTGGTGCACTTGTTTGACACTTTCCGACGCGCGGATTTGGATTCCGACGTAGCTCGAATGATTTCCCGTATCTTCGCTCTGGGAGACCTTGCCCCGCAAATTCACGGGGATCATCCACGGAGTGACGCTCCCGGGATCGACAAGGGCCGGACGGATCGCACTATCCAGATACTTCAGCAACAGGGAGTTCACCGTGACCTCCGCAGCCCTGCTGGCGCGGCGGATCCTGGCGGTTTTATCCTCATCAAACACGTGATAGGCCACCGCAGTGGCGGGTTGGCAACGGGTTTCCAACTCCCTACCCTGCTTCAAGGGCTTCCACTCCAAAACCTTCCGAGGAGCTAACATGGTTGGCACAAACTTGAAAAAATGCAGCCAGGACTCATCGTGCGGATGACTGATGGTCGGCAAGTCCGGAAGAATCGCCCCTCGTTCCCGCAACAGGTATGCGAACCCGCCGATGCCATCGTAGTCCCGATGCGACAGGTAAAACCAATCCACCTTGCCGCTCAGCCGACAGATCCGCCCGAAACGGATTCCCACAAACTCCCCGAGCGATTCCAGGGTGTCGAACCAAAGCCCCAGCTGATAGGCTGGAGAGGACGGATCCATCTCGGTGGTTTCGGAACTCTGCATCGGGGAGAAAATGCCTGCGGCAAAGCCTGTTTACTACAAACCGCTTAATTGTCAGGACTTATTTAAGAGAATTTGAAACGCAGCGCCCTTGGTCCCCGGAGTTTCGGGCACGGGCCTTGATCCAAGGAATACTGTCGGCATCAAGGAGGCGGGACCGAGGAGAAATCCTCGGGCGAGATCTTGAGGTCCTTGTTCCGGTCGAGCAGCTCGAAACGATCTTCCTGCTCATCCTCGGTGAGATCCTTCACCGCAGGGCCGGCACGAAACTCCTCGAACGAAAGCGCCCCGTCGCCATTGAGGTCCAGAGCCGGATTGACCCGATCCATGGGTTCCTGCTCGTTCTTGTCCGCACGCTGCGGGTGCGGGCGGCCGTCGGGCTGCCTCAGCCGTGGTTCGGGGCGGTCTTGGCGGGTGATTTGCTGGTCGCCGTCGGTGTCCAACTTGGCAAATACCGCCTGCTGCCTCTCGGCGGGTAGCTTGCCAAAGAACGCACTTTGCTTGAATTCTTCAAAACTGATTCCACCGCTTTGATCCTTGTCGAGCTCCCAGAGCCGTGGGGGCCCTCCCATTTTTCCTTCTTGAGGCTTCATCATCTGCGCGAGTTCTTCGCGCTGAAGCTCGCCGTCGGCATTCTTATCGAGACGGGTGAAAAGCTTGGCGCGCTTTTCATCGGCAAGGTTCTGAAGGCGGGGCATCGCGTCGAATTCCGACTTTGAAATCTGGCCGTTTTTGTCGGCATCCGCCCTTTTCCAAGCCTCGATGAAGTGTCGCTGCCCCTCTCTCTTGGGGCGCTTGGGGTCGTTCATCCCCTGGCGATCCGGGCCTGGTGGCTGGGCGGGACACCAAGCGGGCAGCATCATGCCGACGACAAGAAAGGAAACAGGGATTGTTTTCATGAGAGTTTCACGCTTGTTTAGCCGCGTCCGTCGCGACTTGCCACGGAGGAAACTCCGTGAATCCATAAAAGTTTCGAGCGCCGCCGCAAATTTCCCTTACCCTTAGCCGATCACCCGCCATGCACATTCACGATATTCTCACAAATTCCAAACCTTCACTTTCTTTTGAGTTCTTCCCCCCAAGGACGCCCGTGGCCTGGGAAGAGCTCTATCAGACGATTCGCGAACTGGAACCGCTCAACCCGACCTTCGTATCCGTCACGTATGGGGCAGGTGGCGGCACTCGGGAGCTTACTCATGATTTGGTCGTGCGGATCAAGGAGACCACTTCCATCCCTCCGGTGCCTCATTTGACATGTGTGGGCCACACCGAGGAAGAAGTGGAGGCGATTCTTTCCCGCTACGCGGCGGCAGGGGTAGGCAATATCCTCGCGCTGCGGGGTGATCCACCGCGGGATCAACCGAATTACGACTGGTCAGAAAGCGGCTTCCGTCATGCGGCGGATTTGGTGCGTTTCATCAAAAAGTTCAACGCCACCGGAGCCCACCCGGACCCACGTGGCTTCGGCATCGGCGTGGCCGGCTTTCCGGAGGGGCATCCGACCACTCCCAACCGGGTTGATGAACTGGATTTCCTGAAGGCCAAGGTGGACGCGGGCGCGGATTACATTTGCACCCAGCTTTTTTTCGATAATCACGATTTCCTCGACTTCCGGGACCGCTGTGATCTTGCCGGAATCCACATCCCGATCATCGCCGGAGTGATGCCTGTGACTTCCATTTCGGGAATGAAACGGATGGCCGAGCTTGCGGCCGGAGCACGCTATCCCGCCAAGTTGCTGCGGGCGCTCGAGCGGGCAAAGTCGAACCCGGAGGCGGTCGAACAGGTCGGCATCCACTACGCCGCCGAACAATGTGCCGGACTGCTCAATGCCGGGGTCGATGGCATCCATCTCTACACGCTGAACAAGAGCCATGCGACACGCGAGATCTACCACAGCCTCGGCTTGGTGGCCAAGGCATGATGCCTAGCGACTCCTCATCTGATAGATGTCCTCCGCTTGTTTCAGGGTGAGTTCATAGATACTTCCCTCGATGGGGACCATCAACGGGATGCGTCCCAGCTTGGGATCGATGGGGAACTGCGCGATCAGCTTGGGAGCGAGTTCAAAGGCGTCGGGAAGGAGGGTGACCTTGAAGAGTCCTTCGTAACGCAATGTTCTGGAGAGGCGCTCGGCCGCCTTCTCCCCGAGCCGCCGGAGCTCCAAACTGAGTCCCAGGTGGTCCATCGACAAGTTGGTGGCCACACCGGCGTTTCCTTCTTTGGCCCGCTTTTCTTCGAGCGCGGCACGGCGGAGCGTGAAATTCGAGTCGTCCGCGCGGACGGCCAATTCATCCTCTTCAGACTCTTCCCCGGCGAACAAGGGGGAGCCTCCGGCCACCGAACCCTTTTCCACACTCTCCCGGCTTTCTTCAGCGGTGGGAAGTCTCACTAACATTCTGCCTTCCATGGTGAAGAGATCGTCTGCCTTCAGATTCAAGTCACTGATTTCCATCCCACCACCAGAAGTTTTCATTTGGAAGGAACCCTCTTTGAAGTCCACCCGGTAGTAGTTTCGCACGTAGTCAATATCGGAAAGCGCCTGGAGAATATAGATCCGGCGGCGCAGGGTGATCACATCCTGACCATCCAGAACCACTTGGCCGGCAAATCCGACACCCGCCGTGGTATTGGTCGATCCGGAGACTCGGAAATCCGAAGAAAACGAGCCCTCGACAAAGCTCCTCAAAGCCGGTGGAAGTATCCCATCGAGCCCAAGCTTACGCACCTTGGCCACCCCCTCGATACTTGGACGCTCGCCGCCGAGCACCTTGAGGCCGCCGAGATCCACCGTTCCTTGACCGCGGCGGAACTCCGCCTTTTCAAAATACACTCCCTCCGCATTACAACGCACGACCAGGCGTACGATCTCAAGGTTTCTGAGCCAGTTTTGATCAAAAACCCCTCCGGTGAATGACAGGATGGTCACATCCTCCAGGCGCTGAATCTTGAGAACACTGTTGGAAATGGATCCCCGGGTTCGCTCCGAGTAGCCCCAACTCACGCTCGCATCCGTGACCTCAACCGAGTCCACGACCACCTTATCAAACTTCTTGAAGAAGGCGGTGGCAAAATTCTTCGCGGACTGGGCATCATCAGCACCCGCGCGCAGGTCGACGTCCAGTCTTGAGACCAGAATCACCTTGGGGTCCCACTTCCCAACCACCCCGTCTAACAGGCCCATCTTGAACCGGATGTTTTTCGCCTCCAGTGAATTGAAAAACGTCTGATCGCCGCCCTCGCACGCGATCCCTTTGATCTCGAACTGTCCTTGGATGCGGGAAAAGCCCTTGATTTCTATTTCCTTGGCCGAGAATCCACTCTGGAGCGCGCTTTTGAAATTGGTGTTGAACGCTTGATACTCGGTGCGTTTGAGCAAGTAGTAGAAAATCCCCGCCGCCACGACCAAGCAGAACACCGTGACCCGGAATGCCATTCTCAGCAGCTGGAACAATGCGACCCCCTTGATCCCGCTGCCCACCATGGAATAGCGCACCTGGAACCAAAATCCTTGGTTCGCCACCCACTGGCTCAGGCGTTCATTGAAATTTTGAGTTTGTTCAGATTCCATACATCAGATCGCTGCAAGCGAAGTAAAACGGCCAACCCGCGATGAGGCGAGGGAAATTTACCCTCGCCCTCCGCGCTTTCATCCCCTACCACCGCCGCGTGGAAGCAAATGACTACAAAGTGCGCCTGGAAATCTTCGAAGGTCCCCTCGATCTCCTCCTCTATTTGATCAAAAAAGACGAGGTCGACATTCATTCCATCTCCATCGAGCGCATCACCCGCCAGTATCTTGACTACATCAACACCTTCAAGCTGCTCAACATCGACCTCGCCTCCGAGTTCATCGTGATGGCTGCGAATTTGATGTATTTGAAGAGCCGCACGCTGCTGCCTCGGGTCGAGCAGCCTCCGGATGAGGATGCCGAAGAGGACGATCCACGTTGGGAGCTGATCCGGCAGCTCATCGAATATAAAAAATTCAAGGACGCGGCGGGATTCCTGTGTCTCCGGGAACTGGAGCAGGAAGGCCGCTTTGCCCACCAACCGGATACCTCGGAGGCCCCGGTTGAGGAGCCTGCGGCGCTTGCCGAGATCTCGATTTTCGATCTTATCCGGGCTTTCCAAAACGTGCTCAAGCGCTTTGAGGAGTCGCACGATTTCGGCGATATCATTGACGATCGCTTCACCGTTTCAGACAAAATCGAGCGACTTCTCGGGCACTTCGCGCCTGGGGAAAGTCGCCGATTTGAAGAACTTTTCGAATCGGCCACCACCAAGGCGGAGGTGATCGTGACCTTCCTGGCGCTTCTTGAGCTGATGAAGCTCAACCAATTCGTCGTTCGCCAGAACGAACTGCTCGGCGACATCATCATTGAAAGGCGCGACAACCAGTCGGTCGCCGCGCTCGAAGCGGCGGAAGTCGGCGCAGACTACGCTTGATGCGCGCAGAGGCTCAGCTCAGACGGAAAACAATCCGGGCCTTGGTCAAATCGTATGGAGACATCTCCATCTTGACCTTGTCACCTACGACCAAGCGGATGAATCGCTTGCGCATCTTGCCGGAAATGTGCGCGAGCACCTCATGGCCGCTCTCCAACTTTACCCGGAACATGGTTCCTGCGAGAACGGAAGAAATCTCACCATCCACCTCCACAGCTTTCTCCTCCTCGTCCTTGGTGGAGCGCTTTGGAGGACCATAACGGTTGCGATTGAGACGACGTCCCGAGTTCTTTGGGCGAGGAGGCATAGTGGCTTGAAATGAAAAAATGAGCTGTTGAAACACTCAACAGCGCCCCCTTCGGTAACCCATGTCCGCCGCGCCGACAATCCCAAAAAACAACGGAATCGACCAATGTCGCCATTTTCTCGATTTTCTTCCGCAGCGCGCGCTTGCCAAGCAGCTCATGAGTCTCCACTTTCGGTCCGTAAGCCACCTCCGCTGATCATTTTCAAAAAACCGCACTATTCCATTTGTCATGCCCGAGATCACCGAAAAAGAACTTCCACCGAGCATCAAGCCCCTCTGGCTCAAAGCGCTGAGTGCTGTCCAGACCTCGAATTTAACCTACGGCATCAGCCTTCTTCAAGCGGTGCTCAAGGAAAGCCCGGGCTTCCTCGAAGGCCGCAAGATGCTGCGCAAATGTGAATTCCAAGTCGCCGGAAACACAAAAAAGAAGGCTGGCCTGTTCGGCATGTCAGGCGGCGGAATGGGCATCATGAAGCTTCAGGGACAAGCAAAAAAAGATCCCGCAGGCACCATCCCGCTCATCGAGAAAGAACTCGAAAAGGATCCCTACAACGACCAGGCGAACGACCTTCTTTTTGACATCTGCCTCAAGTTGGAACTTTACGAAACAGCCGCATTCGCGCTCGAGACCGTCCGCAAGGGCAACCCGGAGAATGCCAAACTTCTCCACAAGCTCGCCGAGTTCTATCTCTCCCGCGAGCTGCCGCTTGTTGCATCGGAAGTTTACAACGACATCATCAAGCACCATCCCACCGACGGCACCGCCATCAAGGGATCCAAGGACGCATCCGCGCGCGCCTCGATGCAGAAGCAGAAATGGGATGAAAACGCGGACATGCGCTCGCTCATGAAAAACTCCTCCGAATTCGAGGAATTGGAAAAGGCATCCCGCACCGGCCTCACCCGCGAGCAACTCGAAGAACGACGCGACAAAATCATCGAGAAATATAACCTCGACCCGAACCACCTCGCCACCGTCAAGGACCTCGCCGGCATCTACGAACAACTCGAAGACTGGCACAACGCCCACACCTTCTTCAGTTGGGCACACTCGCTGAGCAATGGCGACGTCGCGCTCGCTACCAAGGCCTCAGCGATGAAGGACAAATCCGTGGAGACGGACATGAGGCAACTTGAAGCCGCCGTCGCTGCGGATCCTGACAATGAGGAACTCAAGGCCACTCTTGAAGCACGGAAGGCGGAACGGCTTGCCGAACAAGTGCAGGAAACCCAGCGCCGTGTGGATCAAAACCCCACCGACCCCCAACTCCGCTTCGAACTCGGCACCGCCCTCTTCAAGGCGGGCGACTACAGCGCCTCCATTCCCCACCTGCAACAAGCCACCCGCAACCCGCACATCCGGACCAAGGTCCTGTTGACACTCGCCCGGGCCTTCCGGGCCAAAGGCATGTTCGACCTCGCCATCAAGCAGCTTGCGGATGCCCTCGCGGATCTCATTTCCATGGATAACACCAAAAAGGAAGTGCTCTACGAAAAAGGCCTCATCCACGCAGAAGTGAATGACAAGCCCGCCGCCCTTGACTGCTTCAAGCAGATCTACGAGGTGGACTATGGCTACCGCGACGTCGCCGAGCGCGTCGAGTCATCCTATTCCTGAATCTGCTAGACCGTTGGAAACCAGTCCATTCACGCAGTGGTGAATGGCGGGTTCATCCTGCTTCCTCGCCCGTCCTGATTCCGGTCGGCTTTGCCTCTTGCTCGGAATCAAGCAGCGCTTTGATCGTTTCCGAAAAATTGTTGTAAAACAGACCAAGCAAGATCAGCGCGGCACCGAGCACGATGAATGATACCACCCGCATGAAAGCGGTGAAGTCCCAGACATCCACGGCGAAGAGCTTGCAAAACGAAACAAGGAGCAGGCCAAATCCACAAACACGCAAGATGTGGAGACCTTGCCAAAGGCCCGCACTTACAAATCCGAAGCCGAGCAAGGTCCAGAGCACAGCCGTCGGCTTCCATCCGAAACGCCAGACCAACATCTGTGTGGCCCACAGAGTCGCGACGAGGCACGCAAGTCCCGCCAGCACAGCGATGGCGGATTTTCGGACCTGCGGATCAGTAATGAGCGCCGGACGCTCGCGATAGGTGAATGTCAACCCTAACAAGGCAAAGACCACCAGGATCCCACGCCACGAATCACCCATTTCACTCTTCATCCAAGGACTGGTGAACATTTCAAAAGCGAGCCCCAGAAACGAGATCGCCAGAAACCCGAGGCACTCGATGGCAATTTTCCGTTTGATCACCACTGATAGAATGACCAGTCCAATCGAAGTGATCGCCAGGCAATCCATCCACGCACCTGGCACCACGGCGTGCCATGCCGCGCAGTACGCACCAAATGCGGAGAAGCGAAACAAGCCTCCGGATCTCGGCGGATTTTCACTCACCACCGACTTCCCCCACGAGCTGAGAACCACCGCCGCTGAGCCGCTGGCGAGAACGAAGGCACCAAAAATCACCGGCGCATTTCCGGCGGGCAGAAGAACCCAATACCCCAGAGCGGCGCACGAATAAATCCCCGCCATCGTTACCAATTTCGGGCACCTGACCGCAAGCGCGGTCGGCACGAGGGCGCAGGCCGCCACTTGATTCAAGCCAAAGGCCAAGTCCACACGAGTCGGGGAACACCAAAACCCACCCGCCCACTTCTGACAAAACAACCAGAGAAAAATGGGCACCGGAGCGGAAAACACGAGTGCGCAAAAATCAGGATATGCCGCTGGATCATGGGCGGAACGTCCACCCTTGCCACGATGATGCCAGAACCAGCAGGCAAGCAGCGCCACCACCGCCGCAAGCGCCAGCGGCCATTTTGAAAGCACCCCAAAACCGAACAGAACCGCCAGTCCGAGAAACCACAGGGACGCCCATAAAACTTCAGGTTGGCGCCGTTTCACATCGAGCTCTAACGAAACGACCGTCAGCCCCCCCGCAAGCAGGACGCTTGTGACAAGCTTCCAAGGATCCTCCAGCCGGACAACACAGAGTTGTGAAACAACGATCACCGACGCCGCAAAAAGCAAGAATGCGGATGCCCTCCGAAACTCTGCAAACGCATGACACTTCCCGCCCCCCCGCTCGGAAACAACCGATGCACCAGCTACGAGGAACGCCGTAAGCGCGACGCTCGCTATGGAGCTGGCAGACTCCTCCGAAATCACGATCCACGCAGCTCCAAGTCCGCATAGCAACGAGAAGACCGACTCGCACTTCCCCCCGTACCTTAGCACTGCAAGAGCCAACGCGAGTGATTCGAAAGCAAGCACCAGCCCGAGATGCTGCCCGTCCAGTTTCAGAATGAGCGCCCAGGTCGCGACCGCGATTCCCTGACCGATGTTCACCCCCCCTGCCGTAGTTTGACGACGGCGCCCGAGGATGCCGAGCATGATGAGAATGAAACCGAAAAAACCAGCCACTTTCCAATAACTGCCACTGCTATTCTGTTCAGACCACACGGCGGAAAACAACAGGAAGAAAAGCGCGTTGTTAGAAGCAGTGAACCACGCCCGGGCACGGTCCGAAAGAATTTCCCGGAAACGATCCAGCGCTCCGGGAATCGCGAACATGACCCACAAGGGCGGCAGGAACCAGAGAGTCGCGGGATCGTCCACGCGTGCATCCCCTCCGGAAGCCCCGAACAACTGCCAACCCAGAAACGCGCCATAACTTCCCAGCATGGAAGCCCAGCCTGCCGCCGACCAAGCGGGACGGAGCATGAAAAACAAACCGAGCCCGCCAAGTAGAACATTGGACAAACAGGACATCCACCCGATCGGCTGCAGCATGGTCGCGTAAGACGCGAGCACGATCCCTAGCACCGCAGTGGTCTTCGCCTCCCGCCGCCATGACACAGCGGCGATGGCGAAGGCGGCAGCAGAAAGTAAAACCGCCCCGACGGCCGGGCTTTCGATCACACGCAGCCGGGTGACATGATGCGCAGCGAAGGTGCAATAGTAGAAAAATGCCATCCCGCCCGCCATGAGCACTTCCCCGAAACGGTTCAGGCTTTCCTTGTTCGCAAGCCGCCTGCCCGTCTCCACCAAGACGAGCGCACACCCGAAAAGCGCGGCGAGCCGGATACCGTTGGGCATCTCGCGGACCCAGTTCTGATAGGCATAGTTCCCAAGGAAGACGAGCCCCGTCAGCAAAATCACGACACCGATCCGCACAAACCAGACTTTCCCGAAATCCAGCTCGAACCTGTGATTCCCAACCGGCGCAGGAACAGGAGGCGGGGAAGGTGCGACGGCATGAAGCACCGGCGGTTCCTCCACGACTTCCTCGGGAACCGCAACCGGCGGCTCCGGGACCATGGCTGGTTCAGGCAGCGGCGGCGGACCGACCACATTGACGACACTCCTGACAAATGCCGACTCCAACCCTGAAATCCGTGCGCTGATCCGGGCGACTGCCGCTTGGTGCGTGTCATTGAGATCAGCGATCTCACCGCGCAGTCGCTTGATCTCATCCCACAGCGGATTTTCTTCAAAAGGATTCATGAGCTTGCGCGCGGTTGGGCACCTGCCGGGTTGGAAGAAAGAGAGCCTTGCGCCACCCGCTGGGAAATCTCCTCGATCGCCCACCGCGCATGCTCGGACACGAGGGGATCCGCCTCGGCAGCGGCGGATTCCAAAGCGGCGAGATCCGCGACAGTTCCGGTATTTCCCAGGGCCACACAGACATTTCGTAAAAACCTCGCCCGCTTGATCCGCTTGACCGGCGACTTGGCGAATAGCACGCGGAATCCAGCATCGTCCAGATCCAGAAAATCCCGCAACCGGTGACTAAACACCGCCTTCCGCGCCTGGAAGCTCATCTCGCGTGATTCGACCGCGAAGCGGTTCCATGGACAGGCATCGAGGCAGTCATCACAACCATAGATCCTGTCTCCGATGGCTTTCCGGAATTCGACCGGGATGGCCCCCTTGTGTTCGATGGTTAGATAGGAAATACAGCGCCGCGCATCCAGACGACGCGGCGCGGTGATCGCCTGGGTCGGGCAGGCGGTGATGCAGGCCGTGCATTTCCCACAATGATCCCCGAAGGGAGTGTCCGGCGCGAGCTCCAGGGTCGTCAGCAACTCCGCCAGAAAAAACCATGTTCCAAGGTGACGGTGGATCTGAACGGTGGATTTCCCATTCCATCCCAACCCGGCATCGCTCGCAAAATCCCGTTCCAGCACCGGCCCGGTATCCACATAAAACCGCTGCACCCCACCCAAGGTCTGCAGCTTCAGGTCAAACTCCCTCAAGCGCTTTTCAATCAAGTCATGATAATCCTCATTCCAGGCATACCGGGCGATCCGGTAGCCACCCTCGTCGCCCTCGGAAAACGGGCTACGTCCGGGATAGTAGTTGAGCGCCAGGCAGATGACCGACTTGCAACCTGCCAGAACTTCCCGCGGATCGCAACGCCTCTCCGGATGACGCTCCATCCATGCCATCTCGCCCTGCCTGCCTTCTGCGATCCAATCGCGGAACACGTCGGCGTGGGTTGCCACTTTGGCAGGCGCGATCCGGCAGTCGTCGAAGCCGAGCTCCCGCGCCCATTGCTTGATTTGATCCTCCATGGCACTCACAGCTGGCAGGAGAAAAAATACCGCGCGCTTTCCAGAATCCCGGTGGCAAGCTCGCCACAGTCGAGCCCGGCCGTATCGACTTTCAAATGCGCTGTCTCAGCATACAATGGCTTTCTAACCGCCAATAGGGCTTCGATGCGGGCTACCGGATCCTCCGCATGAAGCAGTGGCCGGTCCCGATTTTTGGAAGTTCGCTCCACGATCACGGAAGTCGGCGCATGCAGCCAAACCACATAGCCCAGACCACGCAGCAGAGCACGGTTTTGCGCGCGGCCGATGACTCCGCCGCCGGTGGAAATGATCCGCCGCGGCACCTGGGGCTCGTTGAGCTCTTCCAGCACGCGCGTCTCCAGATCCCGGAACGCCTCCTCACCGGATTCAGCGAAGATCGCAGCGATCGATTTCCGCTCACGTTGCTCGATCAGGTGGTCGGTATCGACCCACGGATAGCCCAGCCGCTGATGCAGCTCCCTCCCTACCGTGGACTTTCCACTTCCCATAAAGCCGATCAGAACAATGTTCTTCGGCGGCATCATCGATTCGTTCATGGAAGAAGCTTAACATTTTCCTTGCAGCGTAAGAAACCGTAAAATCAACCAGACTGTGATTTATCGGAAGTGCTTCCAAGGCTCTTTCCTCGGCTGTTAGATCCTGAAGCCCATCTTTATCTTGCCTTCGACGGGATTTTTCCGTAGGCCCGCCGCAGCACAACTCAACGTTGTGATCAGTGATGAGAACCTCTCCCCCCGGGTATATCATGTTTTTTCTGGCCGTGTCGCACCTGATGCCTCACACGGACATCTTTGCCGCGACCTGGATCACACCCGGAAGCGCGTCGTGGACAAACAGCACGAACTGGAGCGGAAACGCCATTCCTGACGGAGTGCAGGACAGCGCCGACTTTGATCAGCTCGACCTCCTGTCAGACATCGCAATCACCCTCGACGGCGCAAAAACCGTCGGGAGCCTCACCTTCGGAGACACCAACCCGAGTCATGATTGGTCGATCCGTGGCGGCAGTGGCGGCAGTGGCGGAGCGCTCACCCTCGACGTCACGACCGGCACACCGACGCTTAGCGTGAACTCCCGCACCGCCACCCTGGGGATTCCACTCGTCGGCAACAAGGGGCTTCTCAAGACGGGTCCCGGCACGCTCGTGCTAAGCGGCCCGAATTCCTATAGTGGGAGAACGACGGTTGCGATGGGTGTTTTACGGATCTGCGCACCCGCGGTGTTTCCAGTCGGCTTTCAAATCATGCCTTTGGGAGACTCCATCACCTACGGCTCAACGAGCAACACAGCGGGCTACCGAGGAGCCTTGTTCCCACTGGTGCTTCCGATGGCACCCACCTTCAGGTTCATCGGCACCTCGAATCTGGGATCAACTACCTTACCAAGCTCGCCGATCGACCAAAGGTATCACGAGGGGCATTCATCCTATAACTTGAATGACGTATCTAACAATCTTGATGGTTTCGACAACGCCCGTTTTCTCCAATACGGAGGACAGGACCGCAACCCTAACGGAGGCTACTGGCTCACCGGTGGGAATGGCACCGGACGCTCGCCCGTGAACCCGGATTGTATCACGATGATGCTCGGGACCAACGATCTGCTCGATCAGGATGGAGTGGAAGCCCGCTTGCAGGGCCTGATTTCAAAAATCACCACCCTGCGCCCCAACAGTAGGCTGATCATCGCGAAGATCACCCCGATCACGAGTGGCATCTATCCGATCGACTCCTATAACTCGATCGTCACCCGCCAAGTCGCGGCGTTCCAGGCTGCAGGGAAGAATGTCCATTTGGTGGATTTGAATTCAGGATTCCCGGGCAACGGTCTGATCAACGACGGTGTGCACCCTAATGACACCGGCTTCGCATGGATGGCCCGCCAATGGCATGAAGCGATCATTGATGCGTTCACGCCACAAGGCGTCAGCTCCCAGGCGCTTCCGGCGAACGGCGCCGTCACCGTCATGCAGGGAGCGACTCTCGATCTGAATGGCAACAAAGCCTTCGTTTCCTCACTAGCGAATTCCGGGACACTCCGTCTGGGCAGCGGCGGTGGAATCAATGCCTTTGCCATCCAGCTTCTCGGCCAGGGCCAGATCACCGGATCCGGAACGGTGGGCGGGAGTGTTGGTTTCAGCGGTTCCCAATTGGGGATTCCGGGCCAAAGCCTGGATTTCACAGGCATCTTCACTAACAACGGAACGATCCATGGCGCAAGTTCCGCAAGCTTGAAATTCAGCGGTGCCTTGATCAATAACGGCACCATCGGCGGCGGTCCCGACAACATTCCGCTGTTCCCCGGGGCGGTGACCAACAACGGCGTGATCCGGGTCACCGACGGCGCCACGTTGGAAAACGGAGGAACATTCACCAACAACGGTGTGCTCGACTTGATCACGGGGGCACAGGATCTCCCGAGAAATTTCGTGAACTATGGCGTTGTGCTTGATTCCAGCGAATTGAAGGACCCGACCATCTCGATCGCGGGATCCTTCGCCACGGTGACCATCCCCTCGAACATCGGCCACGGCTATCAACTGCAGTATTCCCCGTCTCTTGAACCCGGTTCGTGGCAGAATGAAGGACCCAGCAAGGCGGGTTTGAATGGCTTGCTTTCCTTCACCATCCCGCTCGACCCCGTGCTCGGACGGGGGTTCTACCGGGTCCACGTCTCACCTTAGGTCTCTAACAAAATCCGCGGAGTATCTGTCACTCGACCGTGACACTCTTCGCAAGGTTCCGCGGTTGGTCGATCTCACAACCTCGGAGGCGTGCGACATGATATGCAAACAGCTGGAGTGCGACGACAGCAGGGATGGTGGCCACCAGCGGATGGCAGCGAGGAATGGTGATGAAGTCGTCCATGCACTCGGCCGTCTCATGATCACCTTCCGTAACCACGCCAAGAATGCGCGCGCCGCGGGCCCGGCATTCCTCCACGTTCCCCAAAGTCTTGTCCATCCCGGGAATATCCACGGCAAGGGCGATGACAGGCGTGCCCTTTTCCAACAAGGCGATGGGACCATGTTTGAGTTCCGCCGCGTGATATCCTTCGGCATGGATATAGGAGATCTCCTTCAACTTCAACGCGCCTTCAAGAGCGACGGGATACATCGGCCCACGGCCGATGAAGAACGCGTGCTCGTTTTTCGTATAGTCGGCGGCAATCCTGGCGATGTGCGCATCCTGGAGGATCACCTTGGCGACCAAGCTGGGAATCGATTCGATCTCCCGGGCGAGCTTGAACCCTTCCTCCCGGGAAAACCTGCGGCCACGCCCGAGCTTGAGGGCCATCATGAGCAGCACGGCGACCTGACAAGTAAACGCCTTGGTCGAGGCTACTGAAATCTCCGGTCCCGCATGAAGGTAAACGCCCCTGCCTGTCTCACGGGCGATGGTCGATCCCACGACATTGCAAAGACTCATCACGAAGGCCCCTTTTTGATTGGCCTCCCGCACCGCGGCAAGGGTATCCGCCGTCTCACCGGACTGGGAAATGGCGACGACGAGATCGCGGTTGCCTAGGATCGGATTGCGATAGCGAAACTCCGCCGCCTGCTGGACTTCCGCATGGATATCCGCCAAGTCTTCAAAGGCATACTCGCCGACAAGCCCGGCGTGCAGCGAGGTTCCGCAGCCGATGAGCACCACGCGGGAAAGCTCGGCGAGTTCGCGCGGCGAGGTGCCCATGCCAGCGAGAACCGACGAGCCCAGGTCAAAATCAAGCCGCCCGCGGATGGCATTTCCCAACGATTCCGGCTGTTCATGGATTTCCTTGAGCATGAAGTGCTCGAAGCCACCTTTCTCGGCAGCCGCGGAATCCAGTCCCAGCTCGGCAATCTCCCGGGTAACGGGAATGTTGTTGAGATCCCGGATATCCACTGAATCCGCCGTGACCACGGCGATGTCGTTGTCGTCGAGATAGATCACCCGTGAAGTATGGGCGACAATGGCCGCGGCGTCCGAAGCGATGATGATCTCCCCATCCCCCACTCCGATGACGATCGGGCTGCCGCGCCGCGCGGTGATGATTTTACCCGGCTCGCGGCTCGATAGCACGGCGATGCCAAACGTGCCGTTGACCTGGTGGAGCGCATCGCAAATCGCTTGAAACAAATCGCCCTTGTCACAGTCACCGATAAGATGGGCGAGGACTTCCGTGTCTGTCTCGGAGTAAAAATGGTGGCCTTTCCCCTCCAACCGGGCACGAAGCATGCGGTAGTTTTCGATGATGCCGTTATGAACCAGCGCGATGTCGCCCGACTGGTCGAGATGCGGGTGCGCATTGACCTCCGTCGGCGGCCCGTGAGTGGCCCAGCGGGTGTGGGCGATGCCGGTGGACGCACGCTGGAACAAGGCTGCATCCCAGTCCGCATGAGCCTTGTCGCTTAACTTCGCGACCTTGCCGGGCGACTTTGAAACGAGCAGGCGATCCTCATCGAGGATTGCGACTCCGGCTGAGTCATAGCCACGGTATTCCAAACGCCGCAGGCCATTGATCAGCACGGTGGCTGCATCCGCTTTTCCGATGTATCCGACGATTCCGCACATGGGTGATTATGAATTAGAGATTTGAGATTCGAGATCCCGCCGCACGATTTCACCGGGGCGGGTAGAGGTTTCAGGCCAGAGCTTGCGACCGGGATAGATGGAAGTGTTGATGCCGGTGTGGACGTGATCAGCGACGATGGTGCCGAACTTGCGCCGCCCGGTATCCACAAGCATCCCGCTCACCATCGAGCGGGTGTTTTTACCATCATGGCGCAAATTGGAAATGATGGTTCCAGCGCCAAGATTGACGTATTCGCCGAGAATGGAATCCCCCACATAAGAAAGGTGCCCCACGTTGGTATTGGATAAAATCAGCGAGTTCTTAATCTCCACGGACTGGCCGATGTGGCACTGGTTGCCAATACTGGTGTTACCCCGGATATAACAGTTAGGTCCGATCTTGCAATGCGCGCCGATGACGACATTCCCCTCGATATAAACGCCCGGCAGGATTCGGGAGCCGGGCCCGAGAAAGACATTGCCTTCGACCACCGCCGCCGGGTGGATATCACCATAGAGGGTGTCACCCTTGAGCTCGGACACGATGAGTTCATTCGCCCGCAGGAAATCCCAGGGATAGCGGATGACAAAAGACGACTTGGCGATGAAGGGGGCGCTGAGATCGGGTTCCGCTTTGCTCCATACAAGCGGGAGGCCGCTCGTGTCACTCATGGTGTCTTTTCCAGAGTTACTGAATCCCGCCAGATCAAGGGAATCCAGCCAGGCACGCGGATTCGCAGTGAGCGCGAGATCTCCGATCACACGCTTCTGATGAATCGAAAGCGCTGCGTTCGCGATGGGGAAATCCTCGATTTTCTTGGTCAGGGAAAGCGGCCAACAATCTGATAGAGCAAAGGACATGATTTCGTGCGTTTATCGGATTTCCTCGTGGATCGCGGATGAGAACCTCTCGATCCAGGCGTTGACCTCCGCGAGTTCGCGGTGTTCGACGAGCACTCGAATCTTGTTTTCGGTTCCTGAGTAGCGGATGAGGTGGCGCCCCTGATCCCCGAACTCGCTGCTTGCCTGCTTCATGAGTCCCTGCAGCTTCACCAGCCCTTCCAACGGCGGCTTGGACGGCACTGGCATGTTTGCAAGATGCGTGGGATACTCGTGCATGATGTCGGCAAGCTCTGCGAGGCTGGCCTTGCGCCCGATCATCATCCTCAGGACCTGGAGCGCACTCAGGATACCATCTCCGGTGGTGACATAGTCCCCGAAAATCAAATGCCCGGAGTTCTCGCCGCCAAAGGAATAGCCGTTCGCCCTCATGCACTCAATCACACTACGGTCTCCGACCGCCGTGGTCTCGACATGGATGCCGTGTTTTTTCATCGCCTCGATCAATCCGAGATTGCTCATGATGGTGGCTACCAGGGTGTCATGTCTGAGCTTCCCCTGTTCCTTGAGTCCGATGGCACAGAGCCCCAGAATGCGGTCCCCTGACACGATCCGACCGCTTGCATCGGTGAAAATCACTCGGTCGGCATCGCCGTCGAACGAGATCCCCAGGTCGGCGCCATGCTGGCGGACAAGTGCGCCGGCAGCTTCGGGATGCAGCGCGCCGCAGCCGTCATTGATATTGATGCCGTCAGGCTGGTTGGCAGTGACGATGACGTCCGCTCCGAGCTCTTTGAAAATCAAAGGCGCGATGAAGTAGGCGGCGCCGTGACCACAATCGACCACGATTTTCAAGCCACGCAGGGAAATGTTGTCTGCCGTGTTTTTCGCGAACTCGATGTAGCGACCGCGGGCGTCGTCAATGCGGTGGGCTTTGCCGATTTGCCCGGGTGGCACGGGCGGGGGCTCCGGTTCGTCACCCATGATATGGCGCTCGATCACGCTTTCGAGTTCATCGGAGAGCTTATAGCCATCCGGCCCGAAGATCTTCATGCCGTTATCCTCGTAAGGATTGTGGGATGCGGTGATCATGATTCCCGCGACAGCCCCCATCGACTTGGTCAGGTGGGCGACTGCGGGCGTCGGCAGCGGGCCGACGAGATAGACATCCATGCCCATGGATACCAGGCCGCTGGTGATGGCGGATTCGAGCATGTAGCCGGAAATGCGGGTATCCTTGCCGATCAAGACACGGTTGCGGCGCGACCCGTCGGCACGAAGAACATTGGCGACAGCTTTACCCATGCGCAGGGCGAGTTCCGCAGTGATGGGGAACTCGTTCACCCGGCCTCGAATGCCGTCGGTTCCGAACAATTTCATGGAAGATTTCAAGGTGTGGAAGAGGAGATGTGGTCAAAAATTCCAGAGCGATCAAGAAAAACCCAGCGCGGACTACACACCGACGACCGCGCGATGAATGCGCCCCGGTGATTTTTTGAGGAATTGACGGGCAAGTTCCTCGAACTCCTCGGAAAGGTCGCTGAGATGGATTTCCAAGGTGCCTTCATGATTTGCAGCCTGCAGCAGATCCAGATTGGTGAGCTCTTTTTTCAAGTGCTCGGCACAAGTGGTCGCCGAGTCCACCAAGCGCACGCCGGCGGGGAGAAGATCCTTTAAAACAGGAATCAGCAACGGGTAATGGGTGCAGGCCAGCATCAAGGTATCGATTCCCTTTTCAATCAGCGGATCCAGGTAAGCCTTCAAAACCTGCCTTGTCGCCGGGTGCTCAATCCAGTTTTCCTCGATGAGCGGCACCAACAGAGGAGTCGCCTGGCCATGGATCATGAGGCCGGTTTTCCGCAGTGCGAGAGCGTGCTGATAAGCGTGCGAGCGAATGGTGCCGCGGGTCGCGATGATTCCGATCCGCTCGGCATTCGGACAAGCCAGCGCGGCTTCCACACCCGCTTCGATCACCCCCAAAATCGGGATTCGGTATTTTTGATGGAGGCTCGGCAGGGCGTGGGCGGTTGCCGTATTGCAAGCCACGACGATCGCTTTCACCCCGCGTGCGATCAAAAAACGCACATCTTCATCGGCGAACTGCCGGATCGTTTCAGGGCTTTTCGAGCCGTAGGGAAGCCGGGCCGTGTCGCCGAGGTAGAGGATGTTTTCAGCAGGCAACATTTCCTGCACCGCGCGCACCACGGTCAAGCCGCCGACGCCTGAGTCAAAGATTCCAAGAGGAGCTGAATTCACTGGGCGGATTGTGACCGGACTGGCCCGGCGAGCAAGCCGTAAGCCTTGCAAAACCAACCTGTTTTCGAGCGTAAACACTCCCGCCATCGCAAAAACATCAAAAATGCGCAGCAATTCAAAAGTCTGGGCGTGCATTTTCGGGATTCCGTCGGATAGGATCACGCCATCACCAAAACACCACTTGTATCCATGATGAACACACGTCGCAACTTCCTCAGCAAACTCGTTTTCTCAGTCGGAACTCCCGCCCTGCTCTGCCGTAGCGCTTTCGGCCAAGCTCCGCCACCACCGCCGGTCAAACTCGAAGAAGCCGATCCCGCGGCAGTTGCTCTCGGCTACAAGGAAGACACCACCAAAGTGGACGCGGCCAAATACCCACAGCACAAGGCTGAGCAGGTGTGTTCGGGATGCGCCCTTTACCAAGGGAAAGCCGGTGAAGCGACCGGACCATGCGCTGCTTTTGGCGGAAAGCTCGTCACCGCCGCAGGTTGGTGCGCGGTTTACGCCAAGAAGCCGCAAGCTGCCAAGTAAGGGCTCAGTCATGTTCCAACCTCCGCAGCGCCCGTGCCTGCGGAGGTTTTTTGTGTGCGCGTTCCCCATTCAAATCCTCAGACTTTCCTCTTTCCCCCAGGCATTCCCATGACTATCCTCCCGCCGAAATGAGTAGCTGTGGACCGAAAATGAAGATGGATCCGACCTTGCACCGGGAGAAAAAACCGGACTGGATCAAAGTCAGACTTCCGAACAATCCTGGATTCTGGTCAACCAAATCCCTCATCACCGACCTCAAACTCGTCACCGTCTGTGAAGAAGCCCAATGCCCGAACCGCTGGGAATGCTGGGGCCAAGGCACAGCCACTTTCATGATCGCTGGCGACAAGTGCACCCGCGCCTGCGGATTCTGCGCCGTCAAAACCGCGAAACCCGACGCCCTTGAAAGCGACGAACCCCAGCGCGTCGCCGAGGCCACCCGCCGCATGAACTTGCGCCACGTCGTCATCACCGCCGTCGCCCGGGATGATCTGCGCGACGGTGGCGCAGAACATTTCAAACTCACCATCGAAGCAGTCCGCCAAGCCAACCCCGAAATCATCATCGAGGTTCTCGTGCCCGACTTCAACGACCGCGACTGGGCGCTTGCCATGGTCATGCAAGCCCGCCCGCACATCTTCAATCACAACCTCGAAACCGTCGAGCGCCTCACCCCGCTCGTCCGCTCCCGGGCACAATACCAGCGCAGCCTCACCGTCCTTAAAAAGGCCAAGGAAATGGTCCATGGCAAGATCGCCACCAAAAGCGGCATCATGCTGGGCCTCGGCGAACGCCACGATGAAATCCTCCGCGCCATGGATGATCTGCTCGCCCACGACGTGACCGTCCTCACCCTGGGCCAGTATCTCCGGCCCACTCAGAAGCACCTCCCTGTCGTCGAATACATCACCCCGCAGGCATTTGACGAGTATAAGGCCATCGCCCTCGCCAAGGGCTTCCGCCATGTCGCCAGCGGCCCTCTCGTCCGCAGCTCGTATCACGCGGCCGACTTCCGGCCCGAACTTGACGTGTTAGAGTCGATCGAAGCGGATGTCCGGGCTGCCCGCGGTTTGGAAATCGGCCCCGAACACCTCCCGCTGCCATCCCCCAAGCCCGCGCTGATCCAAGCCATCGCCTAAGCCCATGCGCTACTGGCTCATCAAGTCCGAACCGGACGTTTTCGGCATCGACGACCTCGCCAAAGTCACCCGCGAGCCTTGGAGCGGAGTCCGCAATTACCAGGCACGCAATTTCATGTGGAAGGAAATGCAGCCTGGAGATCTCGCGCTTTTCTACCACTCCAACGCCAAGCCGCCGGGCATCACCGGCATTGCTAGAGTCGTCGGCGAGCCCTACCCGGACCCGACCCAGTTTGACCCCTCGAGCGAATACCACGACTCCAAGTCCCACCCTGACCGCCCGCGTTGGTGGCTGACCGACTTTGAATACGTCGGTAAATTCAAGGAAATGCTCACACTCGAGGCCATCAAGGCAGACAGCCTGCTCTCTGAAATGATGGTTTGCCAACGCGGCAGCCGGCTCTCCATCAACCCGGTCGATCCCCAGCACTACCAGCGCGTCTGCAAACTGGCGCGCTGGAAGCCCTGAAAAATTCTCGTCACAGGAGACAAATCCCAGCCCCCGCACCGCTCCATGGATGAAGAAACGCCCATGCCATCTCTGTCCGTAGTTCAAGATGCCCCGACTGCCGCCTCCGCCTGGCGCGAGTGGCTTGAGTCCCATGGACCCAAGTTCTTGCTCTTCGCACGCCAGCAAACCCGCTCCCATGAAGACGCCAAGGATGTCTTCCAAGACGCCCTCGTCAAACTCGTCGAGAAGGTCAACTCCGGCGAGTTCATGGGTGGCCAGGACGCTTGGCAACCCTACCTTTATACCACCATCCGGCGCCTGTCGATCGACCTGAGCCGCCGCGAAGACCGCCGCAAACGCCGCGAAGACTCCGTCACCGCTGACGCGGAAACCGGCCAATACGACGCCCTCCAACCATGGTTTGAAAACGAGACCTCCGATGATGAGACGCGCGCCCAACTCGAGAGATGCCTCAAACAACTCCCGCCGAAATTCTCTGAAGTCATCCTCATGAAAATTTGGGGTGACCGCACCTTCGCTGAGATCGGTGAAATCCTCGAAATTTCCCAAAACACAGCCGCGTCCCGCTACCGCTATGGCCTCGAGGCGCTCAAAAAAAGCCTCTCCAACGCCCGCCAACGCGGCGACATCTCAATCTAGCAGAACATCATGAACCCCGAACTCACCGATCTCGAAGCAGACCTTCGTGCCCTCCAAGCCACCGCGCTTGATGATGAGTTGCTGTTGCGCCTGGAAGCCGCTGCGGATGGATCCTGGTCGGAACTGAGCCACGAAGAGATCCGTCTTGAAAATCTCCTCCGCGCCACCCAACCCAGCGCTCTTCCGGAGGATTTCCTGCGCAGGCTCGAAGGCGTGGTCGCACAGACCCCCTTCACCGTGAACGAGAAAATCGTTCTCTTCCCCAAGGCCAAACATCCACCCGAACCACGCAAGGCCCGCCCCTTGTGGCACGCCGCTGCGGCGGTCGCCCTCTTCAGTGCGGCAAGCGCACTCCTGCTGCCATCCGCCAAACTTGCCCCGGAAACCGC
>ERZ1022724.33-NODE-33-length-36600-cov-16.592311_pt1 | contig 36600 bp, 20 predicted proteins | sample MGYA00521091_ERZ1022724 | MGnify/ENA primary metagenome ERZ1022724 (study PRJEB33162, sample SAMN09537610) | freshwater metagenome | isolation source: freshwater | place: Canada:Alberta | collected 2017-07 | study: EMG produced TPA metagenomics assembly of the... | reverse complement strand
GGAGGAACATAGCCTGGTGGTGCCATCCGGGGATCGGCGATGATCCGTTTGGTGGGGCTGGGTGAAGGTTCGCTTCCCGGGATGGGCAGGCGGGCGCGGGGGGCACCGGCAACAGCGGCCTGCGCCTTGCCGAGACTCTTGGTGGGATTCGGGGTTTTATCGTTTTGGAAAAACACCTGCAGCGCGGCTCGGGAGGAATCCGGACGGTCAGCCGGTTGGCGGTTGATCATCCACATGATCCAGTCACATGCCCACAGCGGAATGTCCGCACGGACGTCCTGGAGTGGGGTGACCTTGTGATGGAGGTGGGAGACCATGACCTCGTGGCCGGTATCGCCCGTGAATGGATAAAGGCCAGTCAGTGCTTGGTAGTAAACACAGCCCATCGCATAGATGTCCATCCGCGCGTCCAGCGGCACCCGTTCGAATTGTTCCGGGGCCATGAAAAAAATCGACCCGAAAACCGCCTCGATTTGTTCCAGTTCTTCAGCGGTTTGCGACTGGCTCAGCGTGGCCAGACCGAAGTCCACGATTTTCACCTGGAATTTTCCGGATGGCAGCCAGGTGAGCATCAGGTTGGAGGGCTTGATGTCGCCGTGGGTGAGGTTGAGCTCCTGCGCCGCGATCAGGGCCTCCTGCGTTTGGATGGCGAGCTCCCTGAAGTCGGGCCAAGTGAGCGGCGCGCGCTCGATCAGTTCGTCCAGGGTTTTGCCGCTGATGAGTTCCATCACCACGAAAGGTCCGTCCTCATCGGTTCCGACATCGTAGATGGTGACGATATTCGGGTGTTGCAGCGAGGCGAGCGCCCCAGCCTCTTTGATCAATTGGCGGGTGGACTCCTCCTGGAGGTCCGCGTCGCCGTTCGATACGGAGATTCGCTTGATGGCCACCTCGCGGTTCATTCGGGTGTCAAAGCCACGATAGACTGCTCCAAGGCCGCCTTGGCCGATTTTTCCGCGGATCTCGTATCGTTCTTCCATGATTTCGACGTGCCTCAGGATGTTCAATTATCGCAGGGGCCGCAATCACGAAAACGATGGAATGTGATTCCCGTAAATGATCCATCACGCGCCGTGACTGGGGATGTGCTTGAGGATGAATGCTTGGGTTTTCATAAATATTTGATATTCAATAAATTGCGAATATTTTCAAAGGGGGCACGGGGGCGCTGGGATCCGCCATATTCCAGAATCCGTCATCTGGGGTGTCTTACCCCTTGCCCGGCTTACGGCTTCATGCTTGCCTTGTCCCCTCACATGAAAATCGTCGTCGCCTACTCGGGGGGTCTTGATACCTCTGTCCTTCTTCTCTGGCTCAAGGCCAAATACAACGCGGAAATCATCGCCTACTGTGCCGACGTGGGGCAGGGGGATGAGCTCGATGGCCTCGAAGCCAAGGCTCTGAGCACCGGTGCTTCCAAGTGCTTCATCGGTGACCTCAAGGAAGATTTCGCCGCGAACTATATTTTCCCGATGATCCAGGCGGGTGCGATCTACGAAGGTCGCTACTTGTTAGGCACATCGATCGCCCGCCCTTGCATCACCAAGGACATGATCGACATCGCTCTGGCGGAAGGTGCGGACGCGATCGCGCATGGTGCGACCGGCAAGGGCAACGACCAGGTGCGGTTCGAGCTTTCGGCGGCAGCGCTCGCCCCCAACTTGAAGTGCATCGCCCCTTGGCGCGATGCGGAGTTCCGCAAGGAGTTTCCAGGCCGTGCGGAAATGATCGCCTACGCGGAGGCGAACAACATCCCGATCAAGGCGTCGATGAAGAAGCCCTATTCCATGGATCGCAATCTTCTCCACATTTCCTTCGAGGCAGGTGCCATGGAAGATCCGTGGTATGACGCCACCACGCCAGCGGACAGGGATATGTATGTGCTCTCGGTGTCTCCGGAGGACGCGCCGGACCGGGCGGAGTATGTGGAAATCCTGTTTGAAAAGGGTAATGCCATCGGTCTGAAGCATGAATCGCTCTGCACCGTCCTGGGCGAGCTTGGCGACGTGAAATCCACGGGCCAGCAGGATGGATACTCGCTTTTCACGCCCTACGGCATCATGCGGGTTCTCAATCTGCTCGGCGGACGCAATGGCATCGGACGCGTGGATATCGTGGAGAATCGCTTCGTCGGCATGAAGTCCCGCGGCATTTATGAGACTCCCGGCGGGACCATCCTGCTCGCGGCTCATCGCGATTTGGAAACCCTGGTGGTCGATCGAGAGTCGATGCACATCCGGGACAGCCTCATTCCGAAATACGCGCAACTCGTTTATAATGGTTTTTGGTTCGCTCCCGAGCGGGTGGCGATCCAAGCTCTGGTCACCGAGACCCAGAAGACCGTGACCGGCGAAGTCCGCATGAAGCTCTACAAGGGCAATGTCATGCAAGCCGGTCGGCGCTCGCCATACAGCATGTATTCGGAAGCGGTGGCCACCATGGAAGGTGGTCAGGAAGAGGCATACAATCAGGATGATGCCACGGGCTTCATCGCTCTGAATGCCCTCCGCCTCAAGGCGACCGCCCGGCAGGCCCAGTGAGGTTTTTTGGTATTCCACCGATGGTTCATTCCTCGGGCCCAACCCATCAGTCACCATGAGTCTGCTATTTTTCCGAAGAGTTCTCGCGAATCCGATCCGCGTTGGCTACCTCGTGCCGAGTTCAGGGTTTCTCACCCGCAAGACCGCCCGGCGGCTTGATTTTTCAAAGCCGCGGGTGGTGGTGGAGTTGGGGCCGGGTGAAGGTTGTCATACCCGCCAGATCGTCCGGCGGATGAACCGGGAATCCAAGCTGGTGCTCATCGAGCTCGATGATCACTTCGCGCGTCACCTGCAAAGGCAATTCAAGGATGATGCTCGGGTCACCGTGCTCCACACCGACGCCTTGCATCTCGGGCCGACCTTGGAGGGGATGGGGATTTCCGATCCTGACTATATCGTCTCAGGGATTCCATTCACCATCATGGAAAAGGAGCTGCGTGAAAAGCTGTTGAACAGCATCGCGAGCACCATGGGGCCTAACAGCATCTTCATTACCTATCAGTTTTCGCTTCAGCTTTCGGAGCATGAGTTGTTTGATCTCTCACGGAGTGAACATTGCCTGCTGAACATTCCACCGCTCAACGTCATGGAATTGCGCAAGTCGGCGTTTGCCTTGGACGCTTGACGGGGAGGCGTTGCCCATTGGATTTGAAAATGGTTTGCATTTCTTAATGAAATTGGCAAACATCTGCGTCGTGAAATTGATTTTGGTCCTTGGTGCCAGCCTCTGTTGCTTTTTGGCCTCCTGTTCGAGTCAGGTAAAGGCCCGTCACCCCGTTTCCTATCGTTTTGAGGACGGCCGGACGGCGATGATCAAGGGCGGAGTCGCCTACGCGCCCCGCAATGCGCCTGCGGCGGTCAAGCGTGCGATCGCCGCAGGTAACCGCCTACAATCCATGCCCTACAAATGGGGTGGGGGACATGCGAAAAATCATGACTCCGGCTATGATTGCTCGGGTTCTGTTTCCTATATTCTGCGTGAGGCGGGCCTGCTTAAGGGCTCCATGCCTTCGCGGGGATACTTCAACTATGGCAAAAAGGGCGCTGGCAAATGGATCACCATCTATGTCAGGAAGGGGCACGTCTTCATGACGGTTGCAGGCCTCCGTCTCGACACCGGTGGTCCGGGCGGGGAAACCGGTCCCCGTTGGAAGACCCAGACCCGCCAGGGTCGTGGCCATTTCATGCGCCATCCGGCAGGCTACTGAACGAGGCTCTGCGATTTCGTGCCGATCTAGCCCCCAAGCCTCGCCAGAAAATCCTTATCTCCCCCTTAAAAGATTGCGCGAGCTCCAGAGGTAGTTCCAGCCCGAGACCATCGTCAGGGCGACGGCCCCCCAGAGGAAAACCGGCTGAATCCACCCGCCGTCCCACGCGGGTCGGGCGAGCTGGCCGAGCCCATCAAGAACCGGGTGGCGATGGGTCGCGTGATCCGCGGTGAGCCAGATCAATCCGGTGATCAGGTAGGCGAGTTGGAAGGTGGTCTTCCATTTCCCCAAGCGATCCGCGGCCAGCACTTCCCCCGCTTCAATCGCGATCTGGCGCAGGCCCGTGACCAGGAACTCCCGTCCGATGATCAGCGCCGTCACCCACACCGGGCAGAGTTTCTGCTCGGTGAAAAACACAAACGCAGCACTTACCAGGATCTTGTCCGCCAAGGGGTCCATCAATTTTCCAAGTGGCGTCACCAGACCCATCTTCCTCGCCAGATAGCCATCAAGCCAATCACTCGCCGCAGCGATGACGAAGAGCACCAATCCGGTTCCGTAACCCGTCAAGGAGCGCTGGGACACCGCCAGCACGAAGGCGGCTGTCATGATCAAGCGCGAGAAAGTGATCGCATTCGGTAAGTTCACTTTCGCAATGTGTGAAATGCATCACCAGATAGCAACAAGGTGTTGCATGAATTCACCAATCCTTCTACGTCAAGGCCACCCCAAGCGGGATTTACATTATGAGCAAAAGCGATTTCGGACTTATCGGTCTGGCCGTCATGGGCCAGAATCTCGTTCTCAACGTCGAATCCCGCGGCTTTCAAGTCTCGGTTTACAACCGCACCACCGCGGTGACGGATGAGTTTGTCGCCGCCCATCCCGACAAAAAACTCGTCGGAGCCAAGTCCCTCGAAGACTTCGTCAGCTCGCTCGCCTCACCCCGCAAGGTCATGATCATGGTCAAGGCTGGTGGACCGGTCGACGCCGTCATCGAATCCCTCATCCCGCTTCTCGACAAGGGGGACATCATCATCGACGGCGGAAACTCCCTCTACACCGACACCGAGCGCCGCGATCAATGGTTGGGCGATCTCGGTTTCCGCTTTATCGGCGCAGGCGTCTCCGGTGGTGAGGAAGGCGCTCGCAAGGGGCCATCCATCATGCCAGGCGGTCCAGCGTCCACCTGGGATGTCATGAAGCCGATTTTCGAATCCATCGCCGCTCATGTCGATGGCGAGCCCTGCGTCATCCACATCGGTCCCGGCGGTGCCGGTCACTACGTGAAGATGATCCACAACGGCATCGAGTATGGTGACATGCAGCTGATCTGCGAAGCCTATAACATTTTTAAAGCCGCCGGATTCACCCCTGCGGAATTGGCTACGGTTTTCACGGATTGGAATGAGGGTGACCTGGAAAGCTATCTGATCCAGATCACTTCCAAGATCTTCGCTCAAGTCGATCCCGAGACCGGCAAGCCGCTGGTCGATCTGATCCTCGACACCGCCGGCCAGAAGGGCACCGGCAAGTGGACACTCATCAACGCTGTGGAAAATGCGGTGGTCATCTCCACCATCAACGCCGCCGTCGAGGCCCGCATCCTTTCATCCATGAAAGACAAGCGCGTCGCCGCAAGCAGCCACCTCCAGGGGCCGAAGGCGGAAATCAAAGGGGAAAAAGCCGTCTTGGTCAAAAAAGTCCACGACGCGCTCTTTGCTTCCAAAATCATTTCCTACGCCCAAGGGCTGGACCTCATCACCTCCATGAGTGCTGAAAAAGGATGGGATCTCGACCTCTCGAAAATCGCCTCGATCTGGCGTGGCGGTTGCATCATCCGTGCCCGTTTCCTCAATGACATCACCGATGCCTATCGTTCCGATCCAGGCCTCACCAACCTGATGCTCGCCCCGTTCTTCCAGAATCTTCTCAACGAGTTCCAGCAGAACTGGCGTGAAGTCGTCTCGATGGCCACCCTCGCTGGCATTCCGGTTCCCGCGTTCAGCGCTTCGTTGGGTTACTACGACAGCTATCGTAGTGCGGTGCTTCCTGCGAATCTGCTGCAAGCCCAGCGTGACTTCTTCGGCGCGCATACCTACGAACGCACCGACAAGCCACGCGGCGAGATGTTCCACACCGACTGGCCGGAAGTCATCGGCTAGGCAAGCTTCCGGCAGCAAGGTCCATTCGGGTGCTTCGCGGGAGAAGTCGGGGTTTTGCCGTCCTCACGCGGCACCTCGACCTCTCTTTCCGGTCCGTAAACACCGCCTGCTGCGGCGGCGGTGCATCCGTATCTGCTAGGCGGAAGGTCGGGCGGAATCCGCAGGCGCCGCGGGATGCCGGGTGGGCCAGCAGGTCAGCGCCTAATCAGCACCTGGCAACCCAAGCAGCTCGATCAGGCGCTGGAGATCATCGTCGCCGTAGTATTCGATTTCGATTTTTCCCTTCTTCGCGTTGTGCTGGATCGCGACGTGAGTGGCGAGGTGTTCGCGCAGGCGGTTGGTGATGGCACGCACGTGGATGTCAATCTCGCGGGCGGCAGGCGCTTTCTTTTGCTGGCTCGGGTCCGCCGTGTCCTCACGATTGAGCAGGGATTGCACAAGCTTTTCCGTAGCGCGGACGGTGAGCTGGCGGCGGATGATCTGGTCTGCGGCGAGAAGCTGGGCGTCTTGATCCTTGATCGAAAGTATCGCCTTGGCATGGCCCACGCTCAGGCGGGCCTGGGCGACGAGCAGTTGGATGTCGAGGTGGAGGCCCAGCAGGCGGATGGCATTGGCGACGCTGGCACGTGATTTGCCGACGCGGGCGGCGATCTCGTCCTGTTTGAGTGAAAATTCCTCCGCGAGCCGAACGTAGCCGGCGGCTTCTTCCATGGGGTTGAGGTCTTCGCGTTGGAGATTTTCAATCAACGCCATCTCTAACACATCGCGGTCGGATGCCTCACGTTCGATGATGGGAACGGTGGTGAGGCCCAGTTTGCGGGATGCACGCCAGCGGCGCTCGCCGGCGATGAGTTCGAGCTTGCCATCCACGGGCCGGACGATCAGCGGTTGAATGATCCCGTGCTGGCGGATGGACTCCATCAAGTCATCCAGCGGCGACTCCACAAACTGGGTCCGGGGTTGAAGCGGGCTGGGGACGATGAGGTCGAGCGATACCTCACGGACGCGTTTAAAGTCCCCTTCGTCAGAAAGGGGTGGGGGTGGATTGACACTTTTTTTGATGAGTGCGCCGAGTCCTTTTCCGAGTGCCTGTTTCGCCATGGGGATGAGAGCATGAGGCAAATCCGTGTAGAATTCCAAGCGGAAATCAGCCAAGCTTGACGAGGAGGGGGCGGAGCGTCATTCATGGGGCGTGAAATCCTTGTTTTTAGTGATCTTTTTTGCGACGCTGGCAGTCGCGAGCAGGCGTCTGGGGGCGCAGGATTCCCCGCCACCACTTGCTCCGCTACCCAAGATCGCTGCGGAGGTTCCTCGTTCTGCGGTTTCCTCGGCAGCTCCCGCGGATGTGGTGGCCTCTGCCGTGGCTGCCGTGGCGAGCCTTGGAGAGCAGGTCGCCATGGGCCGCTATGAAGTCGCGGTGCAGCGGATGAATCCGGCATGGAAAGAGCGCACGGCGAAGAGGATGGGTGGGATGGAGCAGCTCGAAAAGCAGCTCAGCGGGGTGGCAAAGCAGATGGTGCAGCAGGGGATCAGCATCATTTCATTCAAGCCGCAGGGTGCCGCACGTTCCTACGAGGTGGGTCCGGGCCGGAAGGTCGAGACGGTGGGTGGTGCCGAGGTGGAGAGTCTTGTATTTCACAAATGGTTGGTGCTTGTGCCCACGGCCACCAAGTTCCGTGTCATCCGGGAAGGGCAGACCAAGCCGACCTTGATCGACAGCGTCGGCTTCCAGGTGGCCATTTCAGACAAGGGGCAGAACAACTGGACCTTTATCGACGGGTCCGGTCTAACCGTCAACGACCTGCGCGGGCTGTTCGCAACCCTGCCGCAGGATCTCCAGTTTCCACCGCTGGAGAAACGTGAATCCCGTTAGGTGAACGACATCCCATGGCATCGAAGAAAAAATTGGAAATGGATCAGAAGCTGTTGCATCGCAAGCTCATCAAGCTTTGGAACCGGGGGCAAAGTCCGTATTGCGAGGTGCGTGGTTCCGACATCCACGGACGGGGTGTCTATGCCACCTGTCTAATCCCTCCAGGGACGCAAATCATCGAATACGTCGGTGAACTTGTCGACAAGCACGAGAGTCAGAGAAGGGGGGTATCCCAACACGCGAAGTCAATCAAATCCGGCGATGCGGCCGTCTATATTTTCACACTTTCCAAGAAATACGACATCGACGGTAACGTGCCATGGAATACGGCGCGCTTGATCAATCATTCCTGTGAGCCGAACTGTGAGGCATGGATTGTGGGGCGGAAGATTTTCATTCATTCATTGGTCGAAATCCAGGCGGGTGAGGAGCTGACCTTCGATTATGGTTTCGACGTTGACTGTTACGAGGATCATCGTTGTTTGTGTGGAAAATCCAGTTGCGTGGGATATATTGTGAGCCGCAGTCAATGGGCCGAACTCGAAACCCGCTTGAAGGCGCAGCAGCCGGAGTAAGGGAGGCGATGAACGGGAGCTAACGCGCTTTTCCATGGATCGATACCTGGCAAAGGCGCCGTCGCGATGGAGGCTGTTCTTGTCGCGATGCTTGACGGGCCCATGGATTTTTTCCCGCTCATCAAGCACGCTGGCAAGAAACCCGATGGAAAGCGGTCAAACCATCAGGTGAAGCCGCGCCATTGGCTGGAAAGGCAATCAGCACCCATGGCGCTTTGCCTGAAATCATGGAAAGACCATCCTCCGCCGACCCGTAATCATCCACTCGATGACCCACACCTTGCAGCGGAGGGAATCCAAGCGATGCATCACACCGCACGAGGCGGCCCCTGACGTCGCATGGCTCGGTGATGGCTCATCCCCAGTGCGGGTTTCCCATTTCGCCCGCGCCACCGGGGCGGGCGAGTGGCATGTCACGATAGCGGGTGAAGACACGGTCGAGGCGCTGGAAAAACGCTGGCTTGCCTCTCTGGGCGATGCCGGGATCCGCCCGGAAAGCACGGTGATGCGCCGCGTCTTTTGCAGCGATGTGGTCAATCAGTTTTCGAAATTGGACTCGTTTTCCCGAGCTTATCCCGGCGGCTTTTCCGCCATCGGCCAGACGCCATTGGCAGGTGGCCGTTTTGCGCTGTGGTCGTATCATCTGGCTGAGGACACGGAACCCCTGGCAGGAAGGGGGGACGGCACTTGTTTCGCCATCAGCCGCGGCGCGCTCCGGCATGTATGGATGTCCGGCCTGCACGACGCCGGCAAGGGCGACTCGGCTTCGCAAACCCACGCCGTGTTGGATGAACACAACCGGCGCCTGGCAGAAGGAGGCATGACTCTCGAAGACCATGTGATCCGCACTTGGTGGTATGTCCGCGACATCGACTTGGACTACCAAGGGCTCGTCGATGCCCGTCGCGAGGTTTTTGATCACCATGGCCTAACAGAGGAAACGCGTTACATCGCCAGCACCGGGATCGCCGGCAGTCATCACCGGCAGGCGGTGCGGCTGTCACTGGATTCCTATTCCATCCGCGGATTGGTCCCGGGGCAGATGGCGCATCTCAGTGCGCCGGAGCACCTCGGTCCCACCCACCTGTATGGGGTGACCTTCGAGCGGGCCACATCGGTCACCTACTCGGACCGCACCCATATCTTCCTTTCCGGCACCGCCAGCATCGATCCGGCTGGTGAAATCGTACACCCGGGTGATGTCATGCGGCAACTGGACCGCACCCTTCAAAACATCGAGGCCCTGCTCGCTTCCGCAGATGCGGGGCTTTGTGATCTCACCATGATACTCGTCTATCTGCGCGATCCCGCCGATGGCGCGATGATCGGACACGCGCTCCGCCAGCGTTTCGAATCCCTGCCCATGATCGTCCTTCACGCCCCGGTTTGCCGACCGGGCTGGCTGATTGAAATCGAAGGAATCGCCTGCGTTTCCGCGGATCGGTCCGATTTTCCGGATTTTTGAAACGCGCTGAAAGGACTCCGCATTTCTTGCGGTATCCTGAGGTGTTGTGATGCCCATCGAGACACTGTTGCTCCGTTCATTCATGTTCGCAGCATGGTGCGTGATGGCTGGTCCGCCCGCATTTTCAGCGGTCATCCACTCCCCGTTGGTAGTCGCTTTTTCGCCGAATGACTCTGTGCTCGCCGTGGGCGACGCGACCACCCCGGGCCTTACTCTCATGGATCCGGAAACGCGGGAAATCACCGCCAGGATCCCGCTCGCCGGTAAACCCGAAGGCCTGGCTTGGTCTGGTGACGGAAAACGCATCTTCGCCTCGCAAACCGGTGCCGGCAGCGTCGCTGAGATCGATGCCGCCAGCGGAAGAATCACGCGTCAATTTCCCACCGGCCGCTATCCGAGCGGACTGCAATTTGTTAGAAAAGCCGGGCTCCTGCTCGTTTGTGATCGCGGCCTCGACCGACTCGCCATCCTCGATTCCGCCACCGGCAAGACCCTCGCGCACATCCCTGTCGGGCGGCAGCCGATGCGTGTCTCGGTCAGCGCGGATGGGCTACTTGCCGCCGTCAGCAACCTCATCCCCGCCACTGCTGCCACCGCGCCGGATCATGCCACCGAAGTCACCCTCGTCGATCTAACAAAAATGGCCGTCAGCGCATCCGTGCGGCTGCCCACCGGATCGACCAACGCACGCGGCATCGCCATCGATGCCACGGGGCGCACCGCTTACGTCGTCCACACGCTGGGGCGCTTCCACCTACCGACCACCCAGCTCGACCGTGGCTGGGTGAATACCAACGCCCTTTCCATCATCGATCTAACATCCGCCACGCGCAGCGCCACCGTGTTGCTCGACCAGATCATGGACGGCGCGGCCGATCCGTGGGGGATCGCCATTGATCCGCAGGGTGATCACTTGTTCATCACCCTTTCCGGAGTTCATCAACTTGCCGTCCTCGACCGCAGGAAACTCACCGCCATGCTTGGTTCGGACCCGGATGCCTTTACCAACGATCTCTCGGCCTTGCATCGCGGGGGAATCCTGCGTCGTGTGGACCTTCCCGTCCAAGGCCCGCGCGGTATTGCTGTTTCCGCCGATGGGCGTAGGATCGCCGCAGCCGGATATTTCTCCGGAGGAGTGGTTTTGTTAGATGGCGACGCCGCGAATCCCGTCTTCCTTCCTCTCGGTCCGCAGTCCGCACCCGATCCCGTGCGGCGTGGGGAAATTTCCTTCCACGATGCCGGCCGTTGTTACCAACGTTGGTTGAGCTGCGCCACCTGCCACGCCGACGCCCGCGCCGACGGCCTGAACTGGGACCTGCTCAACGACGGCGTCGGCAACCCGAAGAACGCGCGATCGATGCTGCTCAGCCATGCCACTCCGCCCGTGATGTCTCTCGGCGTGCGCGACAGCATGGAAACCGCCGTGCGCGCGGGCTTCGTCCACATCCAATTCACCCAGCCGGAGCCCGGCGAAGCCGAGGCGGTCAGCGCCTATCTAAGCTCGCTGCAGCCGGTGGTCAGCCCGTATCGTCTGCCGGACGGCTCGTTTTCGGCGGCAGCCGAGCGGGGTGAAAAAATCTTCCACCGCAAGTCGGTCGGCTGCGCCCAGTGCCACCCTGCGCCGCTCTATACCAACCTCGGGCTCAAGGACGTGGGCACCGCCACACCGCTGGACCGTGGCAAAACACAATACGACGTGCCCACCTTGGTCGAGCTCTGGCGCACCCCGCCGTATCTCCACGACGGCCGCGCCGCCACGCTGCGCGACGTGCTGATCCATCACAACCCCGACGACGACCACGGCGATCTCAGTGCTCTCAAACCTGTTGAAATCGAAGACCTCATCGAATACCTGCTTTCACTCTAACATCACATCGACTATATCATCATGAAATACCTCCCCTTAGGAAACTCCAGCCTCTCATCCTCAGTCATCGGCTTCGGCGCATGGGCCATCGGCGGCGGTGCCGTCTGGGGCGACGCCTCCGATGACTCCGAGTCCATCGCCACCATCCAGGCCGCGCTTGATGCCGGCATCAACCTACTGGATACCGCGCCCGCCTACGGTTGGGGTCATAGCGAGCGGCTCATCGCCAAAGCCATCGCGGGGCGGCGCGACACCGTCCTGCTTGCCACCAAGTGCGGCCTGTGGTGGGACGACACGCGCGGCTCCTATTTCACCGAGTTCAACGGCAAGAGCATCTACCGCTCGCTGCGCCCGGATACCATCGCCATCGAGATCGAGCGCTCGCTCAGCGATCTCGCCACCGACCGCATTGATCTCTATCAGATTCACTGGCCCGCCGTGGAGCCGGACAAGACGCCGATCGAAGACACCATGGCCGCCCTGCTGAAGCTGCGGGACCAAGGAAAAATCCGCGCCATCGGTGTGTGCAACCTGTCGCCCGCAGAGCTGGAAACCTATCTATCGTGCGGGGAGATCGCCAGCCATCAGTTCCGCTACTCGATGCTCTCGCGCGGTCCGGAAGCCGCCATGCTGCCGATGTGCCGCGCCCGCAACATCGCCACGCTCACCTACATGTCGCTCGAGCAAGGGCTTCTCACCGGAAAAATCGGCATGGACCACCAGTTCAAGGAGGGCGAGTTCCGCACCAGCGCCGATTGGTTCCCATGGCTGCTGCCGGTGAACCGCCGCCGCGTGCTGGATGTTCTAGCAGGTTGGCATCCGCTGTGTGAGACCCACGGCTGCTCGCTTGCGCAACTCGTCCTCGCATGGACACTGGCGCAGCCCGGCGTCACCCACGTGCTCGCCGGGGCGCGCAAGCTCCACCACATCCGCGAGACCGCCGCCGCCGCCGATCTGGAAATCCCCGCGGCTGAGATTGCGCGCATGTCGCGCGATCTCGCGGCCATGGGCGAACCCGCAACCCAGCCGACATGAAACTTCCCACCTGGCTCACGGTCCTCGCATTTCTAGCAGCACCCCTCGCGGCGGCACCTGCCGGTTCCGGCAGCGCGTCCACCCTGCGCGTGGCGATTTCCGATCTCAAAAAATCATTCGGGGATCGCTACCCGCAGGGCGCGGAGTATCTCAAGCGCCTCGATGCCCTTGGCCCCGCGCCCTCGGCTGATGCCCTAGCTGCCTTACGTCGCGAGGCGCTGCTGGCTCATCCCTTGCTCGATTTCGACCGCATTCTCCTGATCGAGCGCGAAGCGGGCGTGCCTGCCCTGCCGCAAAACTGGGATGGCAACTCCAAGCTCACCCGCGGGGAGTTGAGTAACCGCATCGCTGTCCTCAGCAAGCTCCGCAGCCAGCCCGTGCTCGATAGCATCTATCAGCCGGAATCCCGCAAACTCATCACCGACATCGAGCTCCACCCGGATGCCGGACGCCTGCTTTTCTCGATGGTCGGCAAGAGCAACCGCTGGCAAATTTTTGAAATGGCCCTGGACGGCACCGTGCCCGTGGCGCTCCCGCTCATCGATGAGCCGGACGTGGACAACTACGACGCCTGTTACCTGCCCGACGGCAACATCATTTTCAACTCCACCGCCACCTACATCGGCGTCCCTTGCGTCGGTGGAAATTCCCAGATCGGCAATCTCCATCACTTCCAATCCGCCACTGGTACCATCCGCCGCCTTACCTTTGATCAGGAACACAACTGGAACCCGACCATCCTCCCCGACGGGCGTGTCATGTATCAACGTTGGGAATACACCGACCTGCCGCACTCGAACTCACGCATCCTGTTCCAGATGAATCCGGACGGCACCAATCAATCCGAGTTATATGGAAGCAATTCGTATTTCCCCAATTCCTTTTTCTATGCCCGCCCCGTGCCCGGCCATGCCTCGAAGATCATCGGCATCGCTGGCGGTCACCATGGCGTGGCGCGCGCAGGACGCTTGCTGATGCTCGACCCCGCCATCAGCCGCTACGAAGCTGATGGCGTGGTGCATGAGTTTCCGCATCGCGGGCGCAAGGTGGAAGCCATCGTCAAGGATCAGCTCGTCAAGGACGTCTGGCCGCAGTTTCTCATGCCATGGCCGCTCGATGAAAAACACGTCCTCGTTTCCTGCAAGCCCGGCCCGGATTCCCTCTGGGGCATCTATCTGGTGGATGTGTTCGACAATATTACGCTCATCCATGAGTCCGCCGGAAACTCGTTGTTCGAGCCCATCGCCCTCACCGCCCGTCTGCAGGCCCCCGTCATCCCCGCCCGCATCGATGCCGCCAAGCCGGATGCTTCCGTGTTGCTAACGGATATCTATCAGGGTCCCGGCCTCGCAGGCATTCCGCGCGGCACGGTGAAAAAACTGCGCGTCGTCGAGTATTACTTCAGCCCGCGCGGCATGGGCGGCATGATCGGAGCCTTGGGCATGGACGGCCCTTGGGACATCCGGCGCGTGTTGGGCACCGTGCCCGTGGAAGAAGACGGCTCGGCCCATTTTATCATCCCCGCCAACACGCCGGTGATGGTGCAGCCGCTCGATTCCGAGGGCCAGGCGCTGCAGACCATGCGGAGTTGGTTCACCGGCATGCCGGGCGAGCGCGTTTCCTGCGTCGGCTGCCATGCGGGCATGAACGAGGCTCCGCCCTCCGCCGCAGCGCGTGCGGCGCTGCTGCCGCCCGCCGACATCGAGGCGACCTGGCTCGCACCGGTGAGGGGCTTCAACTTCGCCCGCGAAGTGCAGCCCGTGCTCGACCGCCATTGCACCCCATGCCACTCCGGCGAAGAAGGCCACGCCGAACCTTACCTCAAGGGCGACCGCCGGATCACCGACTGGGCCTCGCGAATTTCCGGCAACGCCGGAGATTACGGCGGCCAATTCACGGCCTCCTATGCCGAGCTCCACCGCTATATCCGGCGGCCCGGCATCGAGAGCGACATGCGCGTGCTCAGCCCGATGGATTACCACTTCAGCACCACCGACCTCGGGCGCATGCTGCGCGAGGGCCACCACGGGGTGAAACTCGACCGCGAATCGTTCGAGCGCATCGTCACCTGGGCCGACATCAACGCCCCTTTCCACGGCACCTGGAGCGAGGTTGTGGGCGAGGCAAAGGTCACCTCCCAACTCAGCCGCGCGCGGGAATTGCGCGAACGCTACGCGCCTGCCGTTCCGATGTCGGATTATGAAAAAATCCCGCCGCTTCCCACCTACGATACCACACCCGTGAGCGCCCGACCGCTAGCGGCGGCGCAGGAAAAACCCGTGGTGATCGAAATCAAGGACGCCCGCACCCAGTCGCGCTCCATCGACCTCGGCGGGGGCGTCGCCATGGATTTCATCCAAGTGCCTGCCGGACGTATCAATGGTACGGATGTCCCGTCGTTCTGGATTGCCAAAACGGAGGTCACCAACGCCCAGTTCCGCCGCTTCAAGACCGCGCACGACAGCCGCGACGAGTCACGCCACGGCTATCAATTCGGACGCCGCGGATATGATATGAATGGCGATACACAACCGGCCGTGCGCATTTCCTGGAATGATGCCAGCGCCTTCGCCCGTTGGCTGGGCGAAACCCACAAGACCTCCGCCGCCCTGCCTGCTGGCATCCAGTGGGAATGGGCCTGCCGCGCCGGCACCACCACTGCCTTTCCCTTCGGCCAGGCCGATGCCGACTACTCGCCGCACGCCAACCTCGGCGATCAACGCCTCCGTGAGTTCGCCGCTTGCACCGCACAAGAAAACTACCATGCCGCGAAACCCATCGAGAACCCGAACCGATACGACGATTGGATCCCGCGCGACAACCGCTTCGACGACGGTGGATTCGTCACCACCGCCGTCGGCAAATACCAGCCCAATGCCTGGGGCCTGCACGACATGATCGGCAACGCCTGGGAATGGACCGCCGACAGCACCTCAGACGGCCTGCGCGTCGCGCGTGGCGGCTCGTGGCGTGTCCGTCCCCACCTCGCCACCGTGAACGCCCGCGTCCACTACCAAGCGCACCAACGGGTCTTCGACGTCGGTTTCCGCATCGTCATCACCGATGTCATTCGGTGATTTTGGAAACGGGGCGTTCCTTGGATTCCAGCATCTGCTGCACGCCGATGACCGGTGGCCGATGCAAGTGCTCATCCCCGCCCGCCACCAGGATCACGGATTCTCCGGCAGGCAGGGAAAATTCCGCAGGAACCGGGCTGGTGATCCTGAAGTCCGGGCGGTTTCCAATCAACGATGTCCGCCCCTTGAGTTGAAAACGTGCGGTGGGAATCGGTAGTGCGGATTTTCCGGAGTTATATAAAGTGATCATGTTAGATCCGGGTAAGCTAGCGCAAATGCCAATGAGCGCCCCCTCTTTGATATGGCTGATGCTTGATGCGTCCGGGCTGCCACTCATAGACATTTCAACCAATGCGTATTCGCTATTGCTGCGGATCGTGGGCTTGGCACTCCAGCCTTTGGCGCTGGCGGCATCGACGAGGTGGTATTCGGCATGCGGACCGCGCACGCCATCCGCAGCGAGACCATCGGGAGCATCGCGGGTGAGCACCGGGCCGAGACTTGTTTCGAGAATCCGCACCCGCAGGTCGCCGTAGCCGTGCAGGCGGTCCGACAGCTTCCGGATGCCCTCATTGCGGCGGGATCCGGCCTTCGCGCGACCCAGCTCAAGGTGCAAGCTGACGCCGTGTGCGGCGGCTTGCTTTTCCGGGGTGACCTCGAGAAAGCCGATCATGCGGTCGGGCAGCATGAGCCAGCATTGGCGGCCGCGCCAAGGCAGGGGGCGGCGGCTCGGTCCCGGCATTCGCCGGGCGAGTTGGTAATGCGCGCCCAGGGCGGAAACCTGATTTCCCATCGCCACGCCGATCGATTCCTCGGTGGGCGTGTTGGTGCCCTGCCCGGGACTTACCGGGTAAAGCATGATGCCATAGAGCGCGGCGTTCAGCGCTGGGTCGGGATTTCCATCGGCCTCCGCGAGGGTCAGCCCGACGTAGGTGTTCTTGCCGACGAGTTGATCGGTGATGCGGCCGTTCATAGCGGTGGACCAGCGCCCGTTAGACATGCGGGCGCCGAGGATATTGCGATCATAAAACGCGAATCTCCCGGGCAAGGCGCGCGGCGTGGCGGCGTGTTTCCGGTATAGCATCGCGAGCTTTATCGACGGTTCAGTCACGCGATCGAATCGATCCGGCTCGCCCAGTGCCGCATACCAGGGGTTTGCCGTAAGATACCAGACGGCGGCATGGCCGGAAAATCCCTTGGGGCCATACCAAGATTGTTTCCAGGAGGGCACGGTGAACCACTCCCCGATGCGGTTACCGTCATTCACACTGAGCGGATACCATTCCGTGCGACGAATCGTTTCGAGCAAGGCGGGATCATTCGTCATCACCCAGTTGTCGATCTGGATGTCGATGCAGGGGCCGTGGTAGCCCGGGCTTTCGTTTTGTTTCGCGATGTAAGAGCTCGCGCCATCGGGGAAAATGTTATCATTCCACGAGAGCGCCAGTTTGAGGCCGTGGGCGAGATCCGCGCGGTTGCCGGTGAAAAGCGCGGAGGCGATGAAGATGCGCGCGTGGGCGAGGTCGGCATTCGAGTAGTTGCCGTTGCCCTTCATGAGGTGGTAGCGCTTGGCAGCCTTCTCGGCGGCGGCCTGCCAGATGGCGGTTTGTTGGGGGAGCAGGAGATCCGGATAGGTTTTCTGGATCATGACCGCTCCCATCAAGGCCGGGCCGAAGGCGAAGAAGTCATTAAGATGGCTGTTTTCCTCAAGGGTCTGATGGAAATGATAGTCGCGCAGGTAGGCATCGATGCGGCGGAGGGCGCGGATCAGCAGTTCCTCACGATCGCGCAAGGGGCTGGCGGGGTGGGAATACAGCAGCATCCATTGGTTGGCCGCCTGACCCTGGTCACGGGTGCCGCGCCCCCCGTGAATGCCCTCATAAACTTGCGTTTCCGGGGTGGAGACTTTCCAGTCATGGTCGCTCTTGGCGCTCCAGTCGCGCAACCAGTCGTTGAGAAATTTCTCTGCCAGCCAGGGGTTGTTAGAGGGCTGGGCGACTGGCCGCTGCCAGACCTGGCCGGCAACCATCCTGCCCATCGGACGCTCCAGCCCCACCGCGATGTCCGTGGCGATGTCCTCGCCCACCGCGATGGCATCCTGCAACAAGGCCTGGTCGAGCTGAGTAAGATGATATCTCAGCACCGCGCGCTGACGGCTCGCTTCCGGACTCCCCGCAGGCAGGGCCTCGATCTTCGCTGCCAGCTCGGCACGGCGTGCTTGCAGTCGAGTTTCCTCCGGCGAGGGCTCAGGCAGCGGTTCCCGGGTGATGCGCAATCCGCTCAAAGCCGCCGCTTTCGAGAAGCTCAGCCCGGCGAAGCGCGTGCCCATCTTGGTCACTGCTTCTTCCATTTTCACGCTACCGTCGCAGATCACTTCGAGCGTCCCTTTTGCCGAGTGATAGACCATCTTCACCTCATGCCAGCGATTCTTGCGATAGCGCCCGTCCGGCCCGGAAATCAGATGGCGTCCGGTCGATTTCAAGCGCGCTGAGGAATTCACATTCCGCACGATCGCCACCGGAGCGGGCGCTCCCGACAGCAGCACGATGAGGTCCTCCTGCTTTGTGGACTCGTAGCCGAGAAAACCGAAGCTGATGGTAAAAATGCCATCGCGAGCCGGAATTTTCCACTCGCTGGGGCCGCGCCAAACCTTGGCTCCCTGCTCCTCGGAAACCGCGGGCGGCGGATCAAATCCTTTGGTTTGCCCAGTCGCAGCATCCACCAGCACCTGCGGCGCGGCAAGGGATACATTCGGAGCTAACAGAAAAAGCGAGGCAAAAAAACACAGGATGACAGAGCGGGCGTGCATGGGTTTGGTTAGGTTGTCTTGATCGTCAGGATGCTGCGCCTGAGAACCAACCAAACTTCAGCCATTTTTCAAGCCGCTTCACAAGCGTCTCGACCGTGGTGGCGCTCATTTCTTTCTGCGGCGGATGATTTTCCTCGCTGCGGGAGTTCCGCTTCCGGATACCATCGAACCGCCCCGGTTCCATGGTATCCGTTCTCTTTTTGATTCATGCGGCAGGGGAGGGCACCGGGTGAGTTAGTCGAGTTGCCCCGTTGGCTGATTCATGCCAGCTGGCGGTCCCGTCGGCGCAACACCAAACAGCAGGTCAACAGCACCCCGCTGGCCAGCGCCGAGGCTGGCTCGGGGATTTGTGAAAAAGTCTGGTCGAAGCCGCTTACAGACACAATACCGTTTGCTCCTGTTGACATCGCCAAATCCTTCTTGACCCTTAAGTCGAAGTATCCGGTGGAGTAAATGTCGGAGTCGATCAGATCGGACGTGCTGGGAGTGCCGACATTCAGGTAGACGATTTGGTCGGCAACGAACCCTAGGGCGTCTTTTGCAAGGACGTTCTCGTCGATCGTAGCAGTTCCTGTTCCTGAATGACCCGCAGTCATTTCCAGCGTGTTGCCGATGATCCAAGGTTGTCCTGAAACGGTTCTTACGTCATACTCGAACTCCATGTCGTAGGTCAGTCCTGTCCCGGAAAGCTCCCAAAGTGCACTTTGAAAGCGAATCCCGTAGTCGGGTCCTTTTTGGATCGGGGTAATGAAGATGTCCGATAAATTAACGGTTAAGTTGCCGACCTGGGTTGGCGTCGTGAAGTTGTAGAATATCTTGTCCCCGCTCGTGATGGATGCGTTCGGCACGAGCAAGTCCGCATAACTCACAGCCGCCTGACTGGTGCAGAGAGACGCTGAGAAGGCAAAGGCAAATGCCCCGGATCTGATGGTTTTGATGATAGTTTGCATATCGGTTGTTTCTATTGGTTTTGTGCTTCTTGTCTTGGGCAACGATGTCTGCATGATCTGAGGGGGGCAGTTTCTGCTGGATGATTCCATTCAATCGTTGCTCAACGGTCCGATAGTGGTTTCTTTCCTGAACTTGAAAAGTCGGCTATGCAGCCCTCGGATACGCAGGGGACACCTGAGTGTTTGTCGGGCATCGGTAGCCGTTTGGCAGGAGAGCAGGGGATGTCACACAGTTGGTTCATAAGTCACATGTAGCGAGATTTGTTGAGGGGCGGGACTATGGGCTGGCGTATCGTTTGTTAGCCCCTATCCCCGATCTTCAATCTATCAGTTGGTTGCGGTGGATTGAAAAAATGCTTTTTGAAGTGGGAGGTTTTTAAATTTTAGTGGGATCGTTGACGGTTTTTCTTGGCACGGGCGCAGCTTTGTTATATTGCTGTTTGAGAGTGGCTCTGGTGGTTGCATGGAAATGATGCGATGAAATCCGAATCAAATGAAAGTGGATGGCGGCCCGAAAAGGGTTCGCGCATGTTGAGCGAAGTGGCGTGGTCCGCGATCGCCGTGAGTATGGATTTGTCTTTGCGCCATCAGCAGATTCTGCAGTGTATCTTTGATGATGAAAAGGAGGTGATGATCGCCGACAGGTTAGGGATCTCTCCCCATACCGTGCATACCCACGTGGAACGGATTTATGGAAAACTGAAGGTCCGCAGCAGGCTGGAGTTGGTGCAGTTGGTCTTAGGCGAGTTCCTTCGGCTGACTGCCGATGTGACAAGCGGAGTGTCCCCCATTTGTGGCTATTGGGTCACTCAAGCGTGTCCGCTGTGTGACAAATACGGCAGCTCGCCCGTTGGTAAGGTGTCCCGTAGATAGCTTGGACCAGCATCGGCGAACATGCACCGTCGGCTGCGCTGCTTTCTCGTTGGTTGAAGCGACCGGCAAGGCTCCGTCATGGGGGAGTCTTTGCCGGCCCCTTGAGGCAGCCCAAGTGCTGTAGCGTGATCTAAGGGTGAGTGGGGGCGCATGGCATGAGGTGCTCGCCACATTCGATCAAGCCGCCGCCGTGTGAGTTGTGTTCGACAGGACGGTCGATGGTCTAGGCGTGAACCTGCATGAATGCTCCACGTCATCGTCCTTGAATCGGGTTTCCGGAGAGTTTTTTCATCGAACGACGAGGGTGATTTGTGAGGGAGTCGATTGTCCGCACTTGCCTGACCATCTCTTCGAAAATCCGCATCGGGGCATGCATCGTGGAATCAAAATGGAAAGCAATAACTACCCGAAAGAGTAGTCCGATTTCACCCCGTGGTGGGGATGACAAGTGACTTAATCCGGAACATAATTCACGAGAAATTCGGTAACCCATTTCCGATTCCGAATTCATTGCATATCCCACAGGCAACCTATAGAATCACCCACAAACTTCCGTCTCTGTGATGCGGACAGTCGCCGGGCTCGTGCAGCATCCTTCACCTCAAGAGTAACTTTCAATAACCCTACCATGCGCCTTTTTCAGCTCTTTCCGTTGCTCTTCCTCGCGTCCGCACTCGGAAGCGCGACTTGGGCCCTCGATCCCGAGCCTGCCGTCACTCCGGCGATCTCCGGGCCGGTTCAGGTCTGGGTCACCACCGGCGACGCCACCAAGCTTCTCGAACGCCAGGCCGACCTTGCCTGGAGCAGTACCACCGCTGCCCGTGCTGATAACGCCGTCGTCAACGAGTCCCAACGCTTTCAACCCATCGAGGGCTTCGGAGCTTCTCTCCGCATGCCCGCTCTCTGGACCGAGGCAGACCCCGCTGTTCGCGACGAGATCATGCGCCGCCTCTTCTCCCGCTCCAGCGGCATCGGTCTGAACCTTCTGCGCGTTCCCATGGGGGAGACTGGTCTGGTCGGCCCCGACCGCACCTATAACGACCTCCCCGCCGGTCAAACTGACCCAAGCCTCTCCCAATTCTCCATCGCTGGCGACCTTGAGATGAAGATTCCTCTGGCCCAGCGCGCCAAGGAGCTCAACCCCGAGGTTACCATCCTGGGCACCCCGTGGTCCGCCCCTGCCTGGATGAAAACCTCCGGCAACCTCGGCTACGGCAAACTCCGCCCTGAATATTACGGAACCTACGCCAATTACTTCGTCAAATGGCTCCAGGAATGGAACGCCCGCGGCCTAGGAGTCTCGCTCGTCTCCATGCAAAACGAGCCCCAGCACGAGCCATACTGGTATCAGGGCATGCGCATGGATGCCGCTGACCAGATTGACTTCGCCAAAGCCCTCGGTCCCGCCCTCGACCAGGCCGGCTTTTCCGCCCGCATTCTCGCTTGGGATCACAACTGCGACAACCTCGCCTATCCCATCGCTGTGCTCGACGATCCCATCGCCAGAAACTGGATCCATGGCGCCGCTTTCCACGCCTACGCTGGCACCACTTCCGATATCTATCAGTTCACCGACGTCCACCCCGACAAGGCGGTTTACTTCACCGAGCAGACCGGCCTGCTTCCCAACCGCGGCTTCGGCGGCTCCATGATGTGGCACGCCCGCAATATCTTCATCGTCCCTTCCCTCAACAACGCCCGCACCAACGCCGTCTGGATGCTCGATCGCCGCCTCGATTCCCTGGCCGGCGACCGTCCTTTCGTCCGCATTTCCCCCGACGGCAAAGACTACGAACTCTACGGCGAATACTACGAAACCGGCCACTTCAGTAAATTCATCCGCAAGGGCGCAGTCCGCATAGGCACCAATAATCCTCGCGATCCCATCACCCGCGTCTTCACCGGTAACATTCTCTACGCAGCCTACCAAAATCCCGACGGGTCAAAGGTCCTTGTCGCGGCGAACGACAGCGGCGGCACCCGGACCATCACCGTCGAGGACTCCGGTCGCCGTATCGAATACCCCATCCCGGCCCAGTCCCTTGTGAGCTTCCTCTGGCGCGACGCCACCGGCGGCTCCGGTCTCGCCGCCACCTATTTCGACAACGCCGACCTCACTGGCACCTCCGAGCGCCGCACCGATCCCACCATCGACTTCACCTGGCGCGCCCGCCGTACCGAACCCATCGTCATCGACCCGGACGCCGTTCCCCCGATCACCCAGGATTTCACCTTTCCCGCCGAGTCTCCGGCCGATTCGCTCGGTCCCGACAACTTCAGCGCCCGCTGGGAAGGCAGCGTTCTCCCTTCCTCCACTGCCCCCCACACGTTCTTCGTAAATGCCGCCGATGGCGTCCGCCTCTGGGTGAACGACCAGCTGATCCTCGACCGCTGGACTACCGGTGTCCTCGCTGAGTCCTCTGCTACCATTGGCCTTACGGCTGGCCAACCCGCTACGGTCCGCTTGGAATACTTCAGCTCCGTCTCCACCGGCGGCGGCCGCATCGCCCTTTCCTGGGCCACTCCCACCCTCGCCAAACAAATCATCCCGCGCGAGCGCCTGTTTCCGCCCGCCGTCGCCTCTGTTCCACCCCCGCCCCTTGGCCTCGCTGTCCGCGCACCTAACACCGCTGTTTCCCTCTCTTGGCAGGCCGCCCCCACCGCCGCCACCTACACCGTCAAACGCGCCACTTCCGCCTCCGGCCCTTTCAGCGCCCTCGCCTCCAGCCTCACCGGGACGTCCTACACCGACTCCACCACCACCGCCGGCACCGCCTATTTCTACACCGTTTCCGCCACCAACGCACAAGGTGTATCCGCCGATTCCCTTGTCCGCGAAATCACCCCACGCGGCGCAACTCTCCCCGCACCGTGGCAGCAACAAGACATTGGGAACACTGGCGTCACCGGCATTGGTGGTGCAGCCGGTAGCGATGGGGTCATCTCCCTCGCCGGCGCTGGCGCAGATATCTGGAACACCGCAGACGCTTTCCGCTTCGCCCATGTTCCTGTCACCGGGGATGCCATTCTCACCGTCCGCGTCATTTCCCAGGAACGCACCCACGAATGGGCAAAATCCGGCCTCATGTTCCGCGAGTCCCTCAACGCCAACTCTCGCCACATCCACGCCCTCCTCACCCCCCAAAATGGCGTGGCCTTCCACCACCGCGCCGCCACTTCTGGTGTCACTGCTGGCACCAATACCTCCGGCCCCTTCGCTCCCCACTGGCTTCGTCTCGTCAGGTCTGGCAACACCTTCACCGGTTTCTCCTCTCTCGATGGCGTGACTTGGACTCAGATCGCCGCCTCCGTGACCCTCGACTTGCCCGCCACGCTCTTCGCAGGGCTCTCTGTCGGCTCCACCGTCCAGGGAACGCTTGGCGTCACCCGCTTCGACTCGGTGTCCATTCCGGGGCTGCCCGCGCCTCTTCCGCCTGCGCCCGCCGGCCTCGCCCTCACTCCTGGTAATGCCAGCGTCGGTCTCGTTTGGCAACCTACCCCCTACGCCACCTCCTACCGCATCTTCCGCTCCACTTCGCTTTCCGGTCCCTTCGTCCAAATCGGCGTGTCCACCAGCCCTGCTTATTCCGATCAAAACGCTGCCAACGGCACCACTTACCACTATCAGATTCGCGGCGTCAGCTCCGCTGGCCAGGGCTCCGCCTCCGCCACCGGTTCCGCCACCCCCAGCTCCAACTTTCTCCCGTTCGGCTGGATCAATGCCGACATTGGCTCCGTCGGCTTCCCCGGTTCCGCTTCATGGAATGCCGGCACTTACACCGTCCAGGCCTCAGGTTCCACCATCTGGGGCACCAGCGACGGCTTCAATTACAGCTACACCCCCGTCAATGGCGATGGCACCATGACCATTCGTGCCGATTCCTTGGTCAACACCGACACCTTCGCCGCCAAGTCCGGCCTCATGTTCCGGGCTTCTTCCGCCGCGAACTCCGCCTACGCCATCATCGCCCTCACCCCCGGCGGTGGCGTGAAGTTCGAATACCGCTCCGCCACGGGTGGCAACGCCGCCTCCCAAGGCGCGGTCTCCGGCACTGCCCCTCGCTGGCTGCGTCTTACAAAAATCGGCAACTCCCTCACCGCCTTTACCAGTGCCGATGGCATCAGCTGGGCAGCCGTTGGCACTGCCCTCACCCTCGATCTCGGCTCCGAATTTCTCGCCGGGATCGCGGTTACCGCCAACAATAACACCACGTCCACCACTGCGGTCCTCTCCAACTTTTCTTCCACCGGATTCCGCTCGCCCCTCTCACCCGCCACCTTTACCGCCAGTCCTGGTCTCGGTGGTATTACCCTATCGTGGTCCGCAGTCTCCGGTGCGACTGGCTACCGCCTCCGCCGCTCCCTCGATGGTGGTTCATCCTTCGCTATTCTAGCTACCCTGTCCAGTACCTCTTTCCTTGATACCGGTGCCCCCAATCGCACTGCGGCCCTTTACACGGTGACCGCCCTCAATCCCGACGGCGAAAGCCCGCCCGCGGGTCCTGTCAGCGTCACTGCCAGCTACTTCCCCTTGCCGTCCGGTTGGACCCACTCTGACATCGGCACCACCGGGCTTGCTGGCTATGCCGATCACAGCACCGGCACCTTCACCCCCGCCGGTGCCGGATCCTCCCTCGCGGGAATGTCCGACTCCTTCTCGTTCACCCGTGTCTCTCTTTCCGGTGCAGGGGAAATTTCCGCCCGCGTCGCAACCGTCGGCACCGCATCCTCCACGGCCAAGGTCGGCGTGATGCTCCGCGAGTCCACTGCCGCCAACTCCCGATTCGCCTACGTCGGACTCTCGCCCAATGGTGCGGTCGAGTTTTGCGTCCGCACGAGCAATGGCGGCACGGTGGCCGTCGTTGCCACCGCCACCGGCCAATCCCTCCCGCGCTACGTCCGCCTCACCCGCGGCGGCAGTCGCAACCGCACTTTCATCGCCTTCCACAGCGCCGACGGCGTCACCTGGACCCAGATCGGCTCCCCCCAAACCTTTAGCTCCAACACGGCCTTCCTCGCCGGTCTTGCCGTGTGCTCGATGAACAACACCGTTCTTCATCCCGCCTCTTTCGACAACGTGAAGGTCACCGGCTACACCAGCGTCGCCACTCCCTCCGGTCTCTCCTCCACCAGCACGCCCACCTCCATCCATCTCACTTGGACCGCCTCCGGCACCGGTTCCTTCTATCGGATTCGCCGGTCCACGTCATCCTCAGGCCCTTTCATCTACATTGGAGAAACCACCAACACCGAGTTTACCGACGCCACCGTCGTCAACGGCACCGCTTATTACTATACCGTCACCGCCGCTGGCTCCTTCAACGAGAGTGCCCCCACCAGCGTCCTTTCCTCCGCGCCCACCTTGGTTGCCCCGGTCGCGCCGGCCAACCTGACTGCCGAGGCGGGCAACGCCACCGTTTCCTTGTCGTGGGCTGCTGTCGCCAATGCCGCATCCTATCGCGTCAAACGAGCAACCACCTCCGGTGGCCCTTACGCCACCCTCGCCTCGGGCCTCGCCGGAACCAGCTACACTGACGTCTCCGCCGCCAACGACACCACCTACTTCTACGTCGTCACCGCTGAAAATGCGGCCGGTGAAGGCCTCCCATCCTCCGAGATTTCCGCCACTCCCGTCGCCCCGGGCACGACTCCGCCCTCCGGTCTCACCGCCCGTGCCGATAACAAATCCGTCGTCCTGTCCTGGAACGCCCTCTTCGGTTCCGTCTCTTACAGCGTCAAGCGTGCCACGGCATCCGGCGGGCCCTACACCACCCTTGCCACCGGCATCACCGCCACCACTTTCACCGATACGACTGCTGTGTTCGGCAGCCCCTATTTCTACGTTGTCAGCGGCGTCAACGCCCTCTCCGCTGCATCCCCCGATTCCGCACCAGCCACTGCCACCGCCACCACCTCCACCTGGTCCGGCCCCGATCTTGCCAGCTGGTCGGATGCCTCCGCTTGGACCGGTGCCGCTCCTTTCTCCGGTGGCTCCTTCACCTTCCTATTCAACGCCGCCACCGCCCGCTCGGGTAGCCAGGACCTTGCCGACCTCACCGCTTCCGCCATCACCTTCGAGTCCACCGCTGCTGCCCACACCTTCTTCGGTAGTTCACCCGTCACTCTCACCGGCAACCTTTCCGTTGCCTCGGCGGCGGCCCAGACCCTTGCCTTCCCCCTCACGCTCAATGGCCCCCGCACTGTGGATGTCGCCACCGGCGGCTCCCTGATCCTCTCCGGCGGCCTGCTCAACGGCTCCTCCGCCGCCGGTCTCATCAAAACCGGCGCAGGTTCCCTCATCCTCTCCGGCTCCGCCGCCCTCGCCGCCCCCAGCCGCCTCGTGCTCAACAGCGCCTCGACCGTCACCCTCCGCCATCCCGCCGCCCTCGGCGCGAGCGACGGCGGAATCAGCATCGCCAACGGCATCAACACCGCCCTCGCCTTCGAGACCGACAGCCCAGTCAACCGCTACAACTTCGGCGGCGGCAGCACCCCTGCTACCACCACCCTCAGCGTCGGCCGCCTCACCTCCGGCCCGGGCTTCACCCAGCCATTCGGCATTTTCGAAATCGGTAGCCGCTCCCTGACTGTTAACACCGGTCCCAACATCGCCTCCGGCACCATGGGCGCATCCTTCACCGAGCTGCGGCTCACCGCCGGCAACAATGACCGCCCCGTCCTCCTCAACGGCTCCGCCGCTTACACCGTCGGCTCCGTCGCCCGCTTCAGCAACTTCGGCGCGAACACCACCCGCCGCCTCCAGCTCGACGGCACCTCCGCTTTCAACACCGTGGGCCCCATTTCCAACGGCTCGGCCGACGCCACCACCACCCTCAGCCTGATCAAGGCGAACACGTCCACCTGGTCCCTGACTGGTAACACCACCCACACCGGGCCAACCTCCATCGAGGGCGGCACCCTTCGCCTCGGCAATGGCGGCACTACCGGCACGCTCTCCCTTGCCAGTGCCCTCACATTCCTGAACGGCGCCACCCTTGGCTTCAACCGCAGCGACACCGTCACCCAGGGCGTTCACTTTCCCACGTTGCTCTCCGGCCCCGGCCGCCTCGCGCAGTCTGGCCCCGGCACCGTCGTGCTGAATAGCTCCAACCTGCTCGCCCCTACCACCGGCGACGTCCTCACCTTTACCGCCGGCGGCACCGTCGCCCTTGCCCACCCCGCCGCCCTTGGAGCATCCGGAAGCTGGGTGCGCTTCTCCGCATCGGGTGGTGGTGTTCTCGCCCTCCGCACCGATACCTCCGCCAACTCCCTCAACCTCACCAGTGGCTCGACCCACGGCGGCACCCTTTTCCTCGACCGTGCGACCTCCGGCCCGGGCTTCACCCACACCCTCGGTTTGCTCGATCTTGGCAGCGTCAACTTCACCTTCAACCCCGGCCCCAACCTTACCGACTCCGCCGCCACCGCCTCATTTACCGAGGTTCGCCTCACGGGCGGAAATGATAACCAGCCCGTCACCCTCGTCGCGAACACCGGCGTGCAAATCGCTTCCGCTTCCATCACCGCCAACGCTCTTCCCAAGCGCCTGCGCCTTGATGGTGCCGCCACGAACAGCACCCTCGGCACCATTACCAACGGCCTCTCCACCGTCTCCCTTCTCAAAGCCGGCCCCGGCCGTTGGACGCTTACCGGCCCCGCTTCCCACACCGGCCTCACCACTGTATCCGCCGGCGAGCTGTGCATTCTTGGCGACGCCACCCATGCCACCGGCGCCGTATCTGTAGGCGATGGTAATGCTGACAACGGTTCTGCCACCCTCTCCGGCACCGGCACCCTCGGTGGTGCCGTCACCACCGTGTCCGACGGCGTGATCGCGCCCGGTTCCGGCGGCCTTGGGACGCTTGCCTTCGCTTCTTCCGCCACTCTTGGTGGCAGCCTCCGCCTGGAAATCGACGGCTCCTCATCCGACCGCCTTGCCGTCACAGGAGCCCTCGCCACCTCCGCCGCCACCCTTGAGCTCCAAAGCCTGTCCGGTGGGGTCACGGCTGCTTCTTACACCCTCGCCACCTTCGGCAGTCTTTCCGGCGCTGCATCCTTCGCTTCCGTCACCGGGCTCCCCGCTGGCTACGCCGTTTTGTTTGATCTCTCCGGCCAACGCATCCTTCTTGCCCGTCTTACCCCCAGCTTTGGCGACTGGGCGGGGTCTGCCGGCCTCACGGGCGACTCCGCGCTTCCCACCGCCGACCCGGACGCGGACGGTCTGGCGAACCTCCTCGAATTCACCTTCGGTTCCTCTCCGTCCGGTTCCCAGCCCTCGGGTCTCGTCCCTCAGGTCTCCTCGTCCGTCCCTGCATCCCTGGTCTTTTCCTTCCCCCGCACCCACAACGCGCGCGACGCCGGGGTCGTTCTCGTTGTGGAGGCCGGTGCCACCCTTGGCTCATGGCCGATCACGCTCAGCGTCGGGGTTGACACCGCCTCGTCCGCCGCCGGCGTCGTCGTCACCCCGCGTGATTCCGCCTCCGACCTTGTGACCGTAACGTTGCCGATGGAGGCCGGTTCCGCCCGGCTTTTCGCCCGCCTCCGTGCCAGCCTTCCCGCTCCATAACGGCCCCGCGCCCTGGATTTTTCCGGGGAAAGAACACCCCTCCCCGAGGCTGTGGGGGCACGGAGTCGTTAGCGCTGGGTCCTGGAGTCCTCCGTGAGACGGCTTGTCCGTAGTCATTCCCGAAACTCCAAATCCCAAGGAGGAGCGGACTCCGATTCGCCCTAGCGCAGGTGAGTCTGCTGGAAAAGCGCGTAAGCCCCCGCCTCATGACTCGCTGGCTTTGGTCGTCCCGGCAGCAGCGGGGAGGTCCGCGGCGCTTTCCTGGTCGATGATTTCCACCGGCGCACCGTTCGGGGCGTAGGGCAGACGCGACGTCGCGAGCCAATCACCGTCGGAAAATCCCTCGCGGAGGACGAGAAACTCGGAGGTGCTCCAGATCGGGGAAACTTGGGTGCGCTGGATGGTCATTGTTTCACGGTTGATGAGAAAAACGCTGTTGAGCCCGCGCAGGGCGCTGCGGGGAAGCACAAAGACGCCATCCAGCACGACACCTTCCACAGCGGCACGGACTGGCTGGCCGATGCGGAGTTCCGGCTTCTTGGAAATGAGGCCGAAGGGGTCGTCAATGCGTGCGATCGCGAACAATTCCCGCGATGACTCATCCAGGGTTCCCTCCGTGCGGACAATTCTCGCCTGCCACGTGTGCGGGGAGCTGTTTGAAGCGAGAGCGTCTGTCAGGGTGACGGGCACAGGCGTGTCATCACTGCGGGTGGGCAGTCTGGTGAAGGCGATTTGTGAGGCGGAGAGCGGCAGCCGGATTTCCGCGTAGTCGGTGGCGAAGATTTCGCCGAGCTGGGTGGTGGCCCCGACCGCCTGACCGAGGCCGACGAGGCGGGTTCTGACGCGCCCGGAGAATGGCGCCCGGATTTTTGTCCGTTCGAGATTCCTGCGGGCCTGCTCGAGATCCGCCAGAGCGGCGGTGACGTTTGCATTCGCTTCCTTCAGTTGGGGAATGCGGAGCACAAGCGGGGACGGGGCCTCTTTGTAGCCGATATCCTCCCAATTGAGGCGCGCTTGTTTGGCCCGTGCTTCTTCCTGGGCGAGGGCTGCTTCAGCGCGTGCGAGCCGGGACTCGGATGCCACGAGCTGGGTGCCGAGATCGGAAGGGTCCAACTCGAGCAGGACATCGCCCGTATTGAAAAACGCGCCATCCTCGAACAAGCCGCTCACGGATTTCACCGTGCCTGGCACCTGGGCGGTGAGCAGGGTGGTGTGATGGGCTCGCACGGTGCCCTGGGTTTGCAAGACAACCGGAAAGCGGGTCCGGTTCAGCACGCTGCGGGTGGTTTGCAGTTTCTGTGCATCCTGGCGAACGGGTGTCGGCTCCCCGACTGGACTGCCCAGCCAGAACCATGCGCCGACACCGAGCGCGAGGATGAAAAGCGGTATGAGAATCCTTGAAAGCATGTTTTAGCTGGGGAGATCATCCTCCAGAACGCACAAGATGCCAATGACGAAGTCCGCGGCGCTTGCTTTCAAACATCTCATGGCTTCGCGTGAGCGGGTTGGGTTTGGAAATCGCCCCCCAGCGCAAGGTGGAGATCAATGCGGTTTTGCAGGCGTTGGTTTTTCAGGCGGATCATGCTGGCGCGGGCGTTGTTCGCGCGGCGTTGTGCCTCCAGTACGGACAGGATGTTAGGATTGACGCCTTCCGAGTAGTCCCGATCCGCCTGGCGCTCTGCGAGGGCGGCCTGTTCCAGCTCCGAGGCTAGGAATGTTTCCTGAGTTGCCAGTGAGCGGTCTGCGGAAAGCGAGAATTCCACCTCGCGGAAGGCGACTAACGCCGATTGGGCGTAGGCATTGAGTTGCGCGTCGTTGCGATCCAGCGCGGCATTTGCCTCCGCGCGGACCGCACCGCCCTCGCTGATGACTTGCGAGAACCTTGCGGTGATGGTGTTGACGAGGCCCTGGGCATCGAGCAGATCCGTGAGCCGGGTGGTGGAGACTCCGTTGCCTCCGGTGATGGAAAATGAAGGTAAAAGCGCCTTCCGCGCCGCATCCGCGAGACGGGCGCTGGCGAAGAGGTTCGCGCGGGCGGCCGCCAGATCCGGGCGGCGGTCGATGAGGTCCGCTGGCAGCCCGGCAGGGACATGGCCGCGCAATTGCGGCAGTTCCGTGCTGGCTTGGGCGGTGCCCGACGGGTAGCGGCCTAACAGCAGTTCGAGCGTGCGCGCGGCTTGCTCACGATCCTGCTTCCGCTGCTCGAGCGAGCGCTGCGCAGAGGAAACGTTGTTGCGGCCAAACTGGATGTCCAGAGCTCCCTCGCCCGTGCCGATGTAGTTCCGCTCGATGATCCTCAGGTTTTTTTGGAACGACTCCAGGATGACGGTCGCCAGCATGACTTCCTGTTCAGCGGAGATCAGATTGCACCAGGCTTTCGCGGTGTTCGCCGCCAGCGATAGTCGAGCACCGCGGAAATCCTCCATCGCCGCCCGCTCCACCGCATCCGCCGCGCGGTTCAGATCGCGCAGGCGGCCCCAGAGATCCGGCTCCCACGCAGCGGCGAGAGACAGGCTGTAGTTGCTTCTGCCAGTGCCACCGGAGGAATCACTGGCATTTGCATTTCCCGCAAGGCCTACGCTGGGAAGGATGCGGGAGCGCCCGATGATTGCGGACTGCCGCGCCTCCCGGAAGCGGGCGGCGGCGGCTTTCAGGTCCCGGTTGTTTGCGAGGGCTTCCTCGACGGTGCGGGTGAGCGCGGAGTCTCCCAAGCTATCGAGCCATCCGGAGGAAATCCGCCGTTCGCTGCCGCTGGAGGCCGCCGCCCAGGAGCCGGGCGTGCGGATGGAAAGGTCATCCGCCGGGTTGCTAAACCGGCCGAATTCACACGATCCTAACAACAGGAGCGCGGCTGCGAACAGAAAGTGACGGGCGTGCTTCAAATCAGGATTCCGCATGGTTCTATCAGATGGTTTCTTCCAAGCGGTCACCGGCATCCGCCAAATCGGGTTCTGCCTGGAAAGGCCGCCGATACCACGCCCATGCCCGCCGCAGATGATCGACGATGTCCTCGGCCGCCAGGTATGAAGTGGGAATCAAAAACAGGGTGATCGCGGTGGCAAACAGAATTCCGAACGCCAGCGAGGTCGCCATCGGGATGAGGAGTTGTGCTTGCAGCGAGGGATCGAACATCAACGGCACCAGTCCGACGAAGGTGGTGAGAGAGGTGAGCAGGATCGGCCGGAAGCGCTTGGTCCCGGACTCGATGACCGCCTCGGAAAGATCCTGTCCTTCGCGTTTTCGCTGGTTGATGAAGTCCACCATGACCAGCGAGTCGTTCACCACCACGCCGGCGAGTGCGAGGATCCCGAAAACCGATAGATAGGACGGCGTGATGCCGATGAGCATGTGGCCGAAGAGCGCGCCGATCACTCCAAAAGGAATCGCCAGCATCACGAAAAACGGCTGATAGAGAGAGCGGAACGGAATCGCCAACAATGCGTAGAGCGCGACAAACAATGCGATGCCACCGATGAGCGAGCGTCGTTTGGTTTCCTCATGTTCCGCCACGTAGCCATCGTAGCGCCAGGTCAGTTCGGGATGCAGATTGAAAATCGCATCCAACTTCGGTGCGAGATGTTTTGAAATCGATACCACGTCCACCGATTCATCCACCGGCTGAGCGGAAACGGTGGTGACCTGGGCGCCATCGATGCGCGTGATGTCCGAGCGGGCGCGTTCGAAGCGCGCGGTGGCCACCGAGTGGAATGGCGCTTCACCGCCAGCAGGTGTGCGGATGCGGAGTTGGTCCAGCGTGCTGAGCGTCTGCCGCTGGGCCAGTGGCAGGCGGACCATCACGCGGATGTCATCGCGATCCCGCTGCAGGCGCTGCGCCTGTTGGCCGAAAAACGCCGCCCGCACCTGGTTGGCAAGGTCCCGCTGAGTCAAGCCCAGCGACTCTCCCTCGGGCCGGATGGTGATGAGTAACTCGTCACGATTTCCGCCCGCGTTGTTCCAGGCGCTGGCAATACCCGGATAGCTTTCCAAGAGTTCCTCCACCTCTAGGGTGAGTTCGGTCTTCACTTCGGAAGCGGGTCCGCGCACTTCGATTTCCAAGGATTCCAACTCATTGCCACCGCCGCCACCGCCGCCGCGATCGCCGGAGATCCGGAGGTTTTCGACATCGGGGATTTTACCGACGAGTTCCAGCCAGCGGCTGGCGATCTCACTGTTCTTCGGGCCCGGTTGTGACCGCAGGCCCGGGTCAAGCACGTTGATGGTGACGGAGCCAGTCCTCGCATCATAACCGGGGCGGCCAAGGCGGCCACCGCTGGAGGTCACCATGTCGCGGATCAAGGATTCTCCGGTCGCGGGATCGACGAATTCCCGGCGCAGCTGATCCACCACGGAGGCGACCTTCAGGACGCGTTCATCGGTGATCTGCACCGGCGTGTCGCTCGGCATCTGGATGCGGGCGTTGATGCGGTTCTGGTCGATCGCCGGCATGTTGACAAATCCCAGCCGACCGCTGCTGAGGATTCCAATCGAAGCCATGCCGACCGCCGCGAATGAAGCGAGAGTGACGTGGCGATGGCGGACCGCGAGGCGCAATGCGGGGTCATAGACCCGTGCCACGAAGGTCTCCAAACCGTCTGCGATGCTTTTTTGAAAGCGCTCGAAACGATTCAGCCGCTTCCGATGCACTCGGACGTATTTCATGTGGCAGGGAAGCGACAGCTTTGACTCGATGAGGGAAAAGATCAGCACCGCTCCCACGACTGGCGGGATCTGCTTGGTGAATGAACCGTAAAACCCTTCGAAAAACATCAATGGAATGAATGCCACGATGGTGGTCAGAGCCCCAAAGGTCACCGGCACGGCAACTTCCTTGGCTCCATCCGTCACCGCGATCATGGGCTCCACGCCTTCCTTGAGTTTGGTATAGATATTCTCCGCCGTAACGATTCCGTCGTCCACCACGATTCCGAGGACGATGATGAAACCGAAAATGCTCATTACGTTCGCCGTGATGCCGAAGAAGGGCATCATGATGAACCCGCCTGCGAATGAAACCGGGATTCCGAGCACCACCCAGAAGGCGATCATGGGCCGCAGGAACAGCCCGAGCACGATGAGGACGAGGAGGCCTCCTTGCAACATGCTGGTGAGCAGAGTGCCCAAGCGGCCTTCCAGTTCCACCGAAGAATCATCCCAAACATGCAGGGAAATCCCCGCTGGGAAACGTTGGGGGGCGGTGGCTGCGTAGCTTTTCACTTTTGTCGCGATCTCCAGCGCATTCTCATCATTGAGACGCAGCACTTCGACTAACAGGGTGGGCTTCCCGTTGTAGCGGTGGATCTGCCGGCCCTCCTCGAAGCCGTCCGAGATGCTTGCCACATTGCCCAGCCGCACCTCGGAGCCTTGGTTGTTGCTGATCACGATGTTTTCGAAGTCCGTGCGCGTGTAGGCCTGCCCTTTCGAGCGGATCATGAGATTTCCCTCATCGGTCTGGATCTGGCCCGCAGGCAGATCCAGGGATGAGCGCTGGATAGCAGCGGAGAGATCGGCGAAGGTGAGGCCGAAGTCACGGAGGCGCATGGGATCCGCCTCGATGGCGATTTCCAACGGATTTGATCCCAGCACGGTGGCTTGGGAAATGCCGCGCATCTCGATGAGGTCGTCCCGCACGCGGCGGGCGGCGCGGAGCAAGTCGGACTCGTCCATCTCACCGACGATGGCGATCTTGATCACATCGAACCACGCGGCGCTGTTAGGGATCGAAACCACCGGTGGCTCGGTTTCGCTGGGGAGGTTCTTGAGGCGCTCGACGCGGGTTTTGATTTCCTCCATCAGTTCGCGCGGGTCCTGGTCCTCGTCGGCGCGGACCGTGATCCGGGCGCTGCCACTGGTCGCGCGGGACTCGATGAAATCCACGCCCGTCAGGCCTTCAAGCGCGCCCTCGATGGGTAGGATCACCGCGCGCTCGACATCCTCCGGGCTGCCGCCGCGGTAGGAAACGTTGATGTCGACCTGGTTGAAAACGATCGCGGGCTGCACTTCGAGCGGCACCTTTTCCATCATCGACCAGCCACCCCAGAGGAGAAATCCGAAGAGGAGGAAGTTTGCCGCGATGTCATTCCGCGCGAACCATTGAATCATGCGGGTAGCTCTACGCAAGGCGGGAGGATATTTCTAGCGCGAGATTGCCGATTTATGAGATTTCCTGGTTTTGAGAGACATCGTTCCATGTCGCTGCGCCCGCACCGACATCCGCGGGCTCACTCCAGGAGCTGCCAGGATTGGTGGCGGCGCTGGCGGGCGGAGGTGCCGGTGAGGCAGATCAGGTGGAGCCAGCCATGGTCGAAAAGGTCGCGGACGGCGGGTTGGGCGTCCAGGACGGCGTCGATGCGGGCGGTCTCACTCTCGATGATGACGGTGAGGCGGCGCGGTTCGTGGACGAATTTCTCACCGTCGTGGATGGACTGGAGCGGAAGCCCCGGGCGGAGGTCGCCGGCGTTGCCTTCGATGACTCCGATCCCAGCGAGGACGTGGTGGATGGTCTTGTTTCCGGCGGCGAGGATCTCCGGGTTGATACGGGATCCATAGTACTGAAGGTTGATCCAGCTGGCGACGACGACCGGGGCGGTGAGGATGGCGGTGAGGATGGCGGATTCCGGGTCGGCGGCGGGGTCGTATTCGTGGAGGAAGGTGCGGCCATCGAGCTTGAGTGCGCTGCTGCGGGATCGCGGTGCGGCGATGAGTGCGGCGTTGTTGGCGAGCGCCCATTCGGGCCGGATTTGGGCGATGTCGGTGCCGCGGTGGCGGATGGCCTGGTCGAGGGCGTGGCCCTGGAGGTGACCGAGGCCGAGGCGCGGGGCGCGCTCGCTCCGGGCGGCGGAACCGGCGGTGGCCAGGGCGGCTTCCAGGGCGGCGAGTTCGGCGCGGTGGCTGGCGGGGACGGCCTCGCTGTCGTAGATCAGGAAGTCGTCGGCGAGGGTGTCGTGCCGGCCGGCGATGAAGTGGGTGTCGGCGGGGATGGCGATGCCTTTTTCCGCGAGGAGGGATCTGACATCCGGGTTGTTGAAGGTGTTGGCGGCGAGGCGGGCATTGACATCGCCCGCATGGCCGCCGCAGGCACCGCAATCGAGCGAGGAGCCGTAGGGGTTGTTGGCGCTGTGGCTGCCGTGGCCGCAGAGGAGGACGAGGCGGGCGAAGTTCTTGGTGAGGCTCATGCCGCGTAGCGCGCCCTCGGCGAGGGCGGCGCGTTGCTCGGCGGAGAGCTCGTCCATTTCGGGCTTGGGTGCCTGGAAGTCGGGTTTCTGGTCGCGCGCTTGGATGAGCTTGGCACCGAAGCTGAGGCCGAGGGACTCGACGAAGGTGAAGCAGGAGGCGGCGGAGTTCTGGAAGGCTTTCCATGCTGCTTTTTCGGCGCGCTGGAGGGCGGCGTCGGCGGGGCGGGCTTCGCGGCTGATGATCGGTGGGACGAGCAGCACGGGGCAGCGCGGCGCGGGTTTGCAGGCATGGGCCGGTTGGTGGGCGACGGGGAAGCCGAAGAAGCCTGCGAAGCCGAGGGTGTGGGTGCCGGGTAGGGCGGCTTCAAGGTGGCGGCGGAGGATCTCGCTGCGGACATCGATGCAGAAGACGGCTTGTGCGGTGG
>ERZ1022724.32-NODE-32-length-36675-cov-15.304342_pt1 | contig 36675 bp, 30 predicted proteins | sample MGYA00521091_ERZ1022724 | MGnify/ENA primary metagenome ERZ1022724 (study PRJEB33162, sample SAMN09537610) | freshwater metagenome | isolation source: freshwater | place: Canada:Alberta | collected 2017-07 | study: EMG produced TPA metagenomics assembly of the... | reverse complement strand
GATCTGATACTCCGCAGCGAGTTCATCCGCCCGGTCACGGGTCCGGTTATAGACCCCCCACACCGGAAATCCGGCGATGCGGTAGGCGGGCAGGTGGGCATCCCTGACGATTCCGCCGGTGCCGATGATGAGGATCGGAAATGGGACGGCAGGAAGTCGCGGGGCGGTGTCTAGCGTCGGCTGCGAGTCTGATTTCATACGGCTCAGGTTTTCACTGGTAAAAATACTTTTCATGAGTGATGGTCAAGCACCAACCGATGACGACCCCTAAAAAAAGCGCTCGGATTCCAGCGCCACCGTCCTATTCCGTGCCGGCTCTCGAGAAGGGGCTGGACATTCTGGAGACTTTGGCGGCATCCCCCACGCCGCTTTCGCTCGTCGAACTGGCGCGCGACCTTGACCGTGGCACGGCGGAGATTTTCCGGATGCTCGTCTGCCTGGAACGCCGCTCCTATCTCCAGCGGGATGCCGTTTCCGGAAAATATCTTCCTTCGCTGCGCCTGTTCGAACTCGCCCACTCCCACACCCCGCTGAAAACGCTGCTGGATGCGGCCCGCGATCCGATGAAGGCGGTGACCGCACAACTCGGGGAAAGCTGTCATTTGAGCCTGCTGGAGCGAGGGGCGCTGCTCGTGGTTGCACGCGAAGACAGCCCCGAAACCGTGCGGCTTACCATTGAGGTAGGCGGCCGCTTCGACCCGGCAAAGACCGCTTCCGGACGACTCCTGCTATCCTCCACCGGCAGGACGATCACCGCGCGCGATGAGACCCTTGAAGGTGTGGACGACGCCGTGGTGCGCATCGGCTCTCCCGGGAGTGTGGTTCATGCCGCGCTCGCCGTGTCCTGGCTGAGAAGCCGTAGGGCAGCGAGGAAACCCGCGGCTGTTCTAACTGTTTTAAAATCCGCCGCAGCGGTCATCCACGAAACTCTCGGAATCCAACCATGAAGAACATCACCTTTGAAGAATTTGCAGTCGGGACGACACGCACCAGCGGCGGCCGGACGATCACTGAAACCGACATCGTGCTCCATGCCGGTCAAAGCGGGGATTTCTATCCGCACCACATGGATGCCGAGTGGTGCAGGACCCAGCCATTCAAACAGCGCATCGCGCATGGCACGCTGGTTTTCACCATCGGCGTGGGCCAGACAGCCGGAGAGATCAATCCGCTGGCGATGACCTATGGTTACGAGAGATTGAGATTCCCCAAGCCTGTATTCATCGGAGACACCATCCGCACCCGTGTGACCATTGCTGAAAAACGTGAATACAAGCGCCCGGATCACGGGATCCTGGTTGAGAAAATCGAGGTAATCAACCAACACAACGAGTGCGTCATGGCCTGCGATCACCTGCTGTTGGTCAAGCGCCGGGATCTCTGAATCTCCCGCCGCATTCGACCGCCATGTCGAAATTGATGCTTGAGCCGGGCGCTGCCGCGACAAGGAACGCGCATTGATACGCCGATATCATAAAATGCAGCAAGAATCGCAGCTTCTGGTTGGCTTCAATGCTCCGCCGGTGGCATCTTGTAGGGGTTGATTCCCATCAGCCCCCTGATGCCAATGAATGCTTTTCAGCAAACCAGCTGGCATGAATTACCAGCAGCGCAAGCCACGCGACTTTTGGAAAGCGACCCTATTCTGGGCCTCTCCGATTCCGAAGTGGAGCTGAGACTGCTGCGGTTCGGGCCCAACCAGATGACCGCTAGAAAGCGGCTCAGTGAATGGAAACGCTTCTTATTGCAACTCCACCAACCGCTGATTTATATCTTGCTCGCAGCCGCCTGCATCACTCTGGCACTTGGCGAGTGGGTCGATGCCTCAGTCATTTCCGGAGTCGTCTTTATCAATGCTGTCATCGGCTACCTTCAGGAATGCAAGGCGGAGAAGGCCATCGACGCTCTAGCGAAAATGGTTCGCACCGAGGCCACCGTTTTGCGCGGCGGTGAGAAGTTCCGCATTTGCTCCTCACAATTGGTGCCGGGCGACGTGGTTCATTTACAATCCGGCGACCGCGTTCCCGCCGACATCCGCCTGCTGCACGAGCGGAACTTGCAAATCGAGGAGGCCTCGCTCACCGGCGAATCCTTACCGGTCGAAAAACAAACCGAACCGCTTCCCAGCGGGTCTATTCTCGCCGAGCGCACGAACCTCGCCTTTACCGGCACGCTGGTCACCTACGGTCAGGGGGATGGTGTCGTATGCGCCACCGGCGACCTCACCGAAATGGGCCGCATCGCAGGACTGATCCACACGGCCGAAGATCTGAGAACGCCACTTACGCGCCAGATCGACCAATTCAGCCGGCTGCTGCTCTATGTCATACTCGCACTGGCAGCACTGACGTTCAGCGTAGGCATTCTGCGTGGCGAATCCTGGGTGGACATGTTCATGGCCGCGGTCGCACTGGCCGTCGGAGCAATTCCGGAAGGCTTACCCGCAGCGCTCACCATCACATTGGCCATCGGTGTCTCACGGATGGCGCGGCGGCGCGCCATCATTCGCAAGCTGCCTGCCGTGGAGACGCTCGGCAGCACCACCGTCATCTGCTCGGATAAGACCGGCACGCTCACGCAGAATCAAATGACCGTGCGGGAGATCTACGCTGGCGGACAACACTACCAGGTCTCCGGCAGTGGCTACGAACCGCAGGGGGAAATTCATCTGGAAAAAAATCCGGTGGTCGTCGGGGAAAACGTCGCGCTCATCGAAACCCTCGGCGCGGGCCTCTTATGCAATGATTCGCGGCTCGTGCGCGATGCCGAGGGACGCACATGCGTGCAGGGCGACCCCACTGAAGTGGCACTCATCGTCGCCGCGAACAAGGCAGGTCTGCGCTCCAAGGAAATGAACGATCGCCTGCCGCGCATCGAGAGCATCCCGTTCGAGTCCGACTATCAATATATGGCTACACTTCACGGCACTACCCGGGAACCAAAGATGATCTACATCAAAGGCGCGGTAGAAGCCATCATCGAGCGCTGCAGCCACCACCTCACCGAAGCAGGCACACGCGCAGTGCTGGACAGTTCACAGATACTCCATCAAGCAGAGGATATGGCAGCCCGGGGCTTGCGAGTGCTCGCCTTCGCCCGGCGGGAAATGCCCTCGGACCACACCAGCCTCAACCACCAGCATGTCGCCACGGAGCTCACCTTCCTCGGCTTGCAGGGCAAGCTCGACCCACCGCGTCCGGAAGTGATCGACGCAATCGCGAAGTGTAAATCCGCAGGAATCCATGTGAAAATGATTACGGGCGACCACATCCTGACCGCCAAGACCATTGCCAGCCAGATCGGGCTGACTACAGGCAAAGAAGTCATCGCGCTTACCGGCCGCGATTTGGAAAAGCTGAACGATCAGGAACTCGCCGACGCCGCAGAACGCTCCAGCGTCTTCGCACGAGTCGCGCCCGAGCAAAAGCTACGGCTGGTCAAAGCCCTGCAGTCCAGGGGGCATGTCGTCGCCATGACCGGCGACGGCGTGAACGACGCCCCCGCGCTCAAGCAGGCGGACATCGGCACCGCCATGGGCATCACTGGCACCGACGTCTCCAAGGAAGCCGCCGACATGATCCTCACAGACGACAACTTCGCCTCCATCGAGGCCGCTGTGGAGGAAGGCCGCGGCGTCTTCGACAACCTTACCAAATTCATCGTCTGGACCCTGCCGACAAACTTCGGCGAGGGACTGGTCATTCTTGCCGCCGTAGTTGTAGGCACCACCCTGCCGATCCTGCCCGTTCAGATTTTGTGGATCAACATGACCACGGCCGTGCTGCTCGGGTTGATGCTCGTCTTCGAGCCGAAGGAGCGGGAAATCATGAACCGCCCGCCGCGCGCCCCCGGGACGCCCATTCTTACGGGCAAGTTGCAGTTCCGCATTCTCCTCGTCGCGCTGGCACTTCTCGGTGGCTGTTTCGCCCTCTTCACCTGGGAGCTGAGACGAGGAGCAGGCATCGCGGAAGCACGCACCGTGGCGGTGAACCTTTTCATCATGGTCGAGCTTTTCTATCTATACAACTGCCGCAGCTTCACCCGCTCCATGTTCCGCATCGGTCTATTTTCAAATCCATGGCTGATCCTCGGCTCGGGCACCATGATCGGACTGCAGCTGCTGTTCACCTATACCCCTGTGATGAACCAGCTGTTCCATTCCGCACCGATTGGCTGGGATGCTTGGTGGCGCATCCTTTGCATCGCCACCCTCACCTACTTGATCATCGGACTTGAGAAATCCATCACCAACCGGTGCAAGAACAACCCGCACCCGAAAGACCGTTCATCATGATTGAAATTTCCGTATTGGACACCAAGCCCTACAACCTCGGATATCTGAGCCAGGCCACGGGCTCGGAACTGATCAACTGGCACGTTCATGAGTTCCGGCGAAGCGCCGAACCGGTCGCGGCGGCGCGAGCCGAACTTCTCACTCAGCGGCCTCCTCAGCTTCGACCTCCATGGCAAACCGGCAGCCATCAACGGGACTGGAAAAAGCGGCAGCATCACCGCGCATCAGGCGTTTCTCACTCACGAAGCGCTGTCTGATATTTCCCGGGCGCTCCTTACAACGCTCCATGCGGCGAAAACACACTCCTTGAGCCATCCGCAAAACCTCCAATCCACAACCACCATGAAAGCCAACGCTACCCGTAAAGCCCATCCGACCATCATCTGTGGAACCGACTTCACACCCGCCGCCCGGAATGCGGCGGATACCGCGTCCGCCATCGCCCGGTGTATGGCATGCCGGCTTGAACTGGTCCACGCTACCTCACTGCCATCCTATGCTCCGATTCAGAAGCAACTCTGCAGCGAGGCCACTCGCCTGCGGGACCAAGGAGCGGATGTGCACGAATCCGTCATTGAAGGAAATCCCGATGAAGAGTTGGTCAAGCGGGCGAAGCCCGGCTGCTGCAGGATGCTCGTGGTGGCCTCTCTGGGCAAACGCGCGCCGCAGCGCTGGCTGCTTGGCAGCGCCTCCGAACGCACGGCGGAACGAGCCCTCGTTCCGACTCTGATCGTGAGGAATTCCGAGCCCTTCCTGGCATGGACGCAAGGCAGACACCCGCTGCGGGTTTTCATCGCCTTTAACTTCACCCCGACCTCTGAAGCCGCTTTGCGCTGGGCCGGCAATCTTCTCGCGATGGGACGATGCGAAGTGCTCGTCGGCTACGTGGACGACCGCACGCAAAGCATGTCCCACCCGGATCATGCAGGCTTGCAGCTGTCGCTGAGCCCCCCTCCGGAAACGGCAACGATCCTCGAACACGACTTGAAAGCCAAAGTAATCGAAGTGCTCGGCACGACCGATTTCAAAATCCGCATCGAGACCAACTATGGCCGCCCCGCCTTGGCACTGGCCGCCATGGCCAATGAGGCGGGTGCCGGACTTGTGGTGATCGGCTCGCACCAATACCAAGGCTTCGAAAAGCTTTGGAACACCTCCGTATCGAAGGGACTTCTCCACGCCGCAACGATGAATGTGGTGGTGGTGCCCGTGACCCCTGCGACAGAAAAGCCAGCGCCCAGCGCCCCGGCCGTGGAACGGGTGCTTGTCACCACCGACTTTTCAGCTCGCGCAAACCGCGCACTCACCCATGCCTGCGCCATGCTCCGGGGTGGCGGCACCGTCCGGCTCATCCACATCATCCACCCCCATGAACTCGCAAACGGTGAATTCCTGCACGGCCATGTGGACCAGCGCTTCAAGACGCGCCATGCCAAACACATCAAAGCCTGCCAGAAAAAACTAACCGATCTCATCCAGGCGAATGCGACCGGATCCAATATCCTCACCGAGGTCGAAGTAATCGAGCACTGCGATGTCGCGCTGGGCATCCTGCAGGCCGCGGAACGTTTCGATGCACATGCCATCTGTATCGCAAGCCACGGTCATACAGGACTGAAATCCGTCATCCTCGGCTCAGTCGCAAAAAAACTCCTGAGCACCAGCAGACGCCCTCTTTATCTCGTGCGGGTGACCGGAGACTGAGCATCCCCGCCCCAAAACGGCACTCGATGCTGCGCGTTGCTTGGCAACGCTTGCCAGGTGACGCTGGAGAAATCCACCCTCCCAGCCTTTTTCATCACGCTGATCCTCACCCCTGCCGAGCGCGCGAGCATCCCGTCCATGACCTTCGCCCTTCAGACGCCGCATTATGGTCCGCCTGAACTCCAGCGGACAACTCTCACCGCGCCTTTGCGGGACGGGGCCTGCGGCCACGGCTGGGTGAGACTTTGGCGGCGATTTTGACCGGCGGGAGTATCACCTTGGCATGGACTGACATTTTCACGCGATTGTCCTGCTTCAAGCTGGCCTGGTGGCGATGATGAAGCGACGAGAAGCACCCGGACCAACCGTAGAGGACACCCGGGGGCAGCGGATTGTTTTTGAGACTCGCCAGCAGCCGATCGGCACGTATAGGCTGCGGCGACATGATTTTGGGATTGATGGAACCTTCGGGGCTGATTGAGCAGGGCGGACCACTGGTGTGGGTGCTCTTGGGCATGGCCTTCATCGGGTCGGTGTGTGTGGTGGAGCGTTTGTTCTATTTCCACCGGGCGCGGATCAATGTGAGCAATTTGCTGGTCGGGCTTTCCCACCACATCCGGCGCAGGGCGTTTGCAGAGGCTCTGCACGAGGCCGCACGCGCGCCTGGACCGGTTGCCCGGGTGGCCCACGCGGCCTTGCTGCGGTATTACCTGAGCCGCGCGGACCTACGGGACGTGGTGCAGGAAACCGGTCAACTCGAAGTCCCACGGATCGAAAAAAACATCCGGGCGATTCTCGGTGTGGCACTGCTCGCCCCTTTGGTAGGGATGTTAGGAACCCTGATCGGAATGCTGAATACCTTCCAAAAAGTCACCGAGCAGGGTGGCTTCACCGGACCCGCAGAGCTATCCGCCGGAGTCTTCATGGCATTGATCACCTCCGTCCTGGGGCTCACGGTGGCGGTCCCGCTCTACTTGTTTTACCTGTATTTCCTCGGGCGCGCCAAACGCCTGGTCCACCGCATCGAGCGGGCTGGTATCGAGATGGTGCACTTGATCGCTGACGCCCGTGAAGAGGAGGAGTTCGCCCCGTTCCGCGGGGAAGTGACGGCGGGGAAAAAGATCCTCCCTACCAAACCCCAGCCCGGGAAATGAAGCTGGAAATGACATTACCCGAGCGCCCGGGACTCCTCCATGCGGTGCCCGTGCTGAACATCTTCGCGTTGCTGCAATTGTTTTTCCTGCTCGGGCCGGCCCTAGTGCTCCAGTCCGGGGTGACAGTGGAGCTTCCCCCATCGAAGTTCCAGATGGAGCGCTACCAAAACTCGATCGTCATCAGCCTGGGACCTGGCGAGCCCGAACCAAGGATCCATCTCGGGCGTGATTTGGTGACGCTGGACGAGCTATCAGAGCGCCTGACCAGCCTGCGGGAAACGGGCGCACCGGCCAAGACCATCGTTCTCCTGCAAACCGACAAGGGCACGCCTGTAGGCATGGAGCGCGAAATCTCGGAACGGGTCTTGGATCAAGGATTTCGAATGGCCGTAGTCGGAAAAAACACTCTGGGAACGTCCGTCCCAGCGCTGAAACCGAGCGCAAAATGATGACAACCAGGGCCGCCACCATCCCGAAGCCGAGCGGTTCGCCAGAGCTGATTTTCAGCTGGCGAAAAGTCGAGCCACCCGTGATTCCCAGACTGCTGGCACTCGGAATTGGTGCGGCATTGGTGGGATTTCTCATCGGCGCGGTACGGATTCAGGTTCTCGCGCCGGAAAAGATCTCGATGCGACAAGCGTCTTTGATCTACCTGAGGGACGATGCGGAAGGCCGTGCCTGGACCTTGCTGGCGCAAGAAGGAGGCCCTTTCCCGGCGCGCTTCGAGCCACATCAATGGCAAGGCCTGGCCGAGTTGGAAAACACCGCGCTGGATGCGGTGCGGTTCAAGCCACGCCCCTACCTCCCGGCGATGCAGGATTTACCCCGGCCGAATCAGCTGGATTCGCTGAATCTTGCCGCCAAGGGTGAGGTCATGCTACCACAGCGGCGGGCTGCACCCCTGCCCATTCCGGATCTCATCGAACTCAAACTCGCGCCCGTGATCGGCGCGCTCTCGGGAATCTCCCCGGCGGAGACCCCTCGCGACCTTCCCGCTTTCGAGCCCACGGTAACGGCGGAAATGGCGGCGGTTTCCTGGCGATTCATCCTTGAATTGGACCCAAGCGGCACCGTGATCGAGTGCATCCCCCTGGCGAAGGCTAACGCTGCCGACGTCACAGTTCTCGAAAACTGGCTGTCACGGATTTCCTTTCCGCCGCACAAGGGGCCCTCATCGCGCTGGATCGCGGTGCAAATCGCATTTACCAACCAACCGCTCGATGGAACTGAAGCTCGCTGATTTTGTGCTCTACATCGTCGTGGGCTGCTTCCTGCTGGTACCAGTCATTGCTGTCATTTCGCGCACCCTTCATGCAAAAGTCGAGCGCCGCGCGCTCGCAAACCGTGTGATTTGCCGCCTCTGCCTGCACGCTTTTGAAGACTCCAGCCACGTCAAAACCGTCCATTGCCCCGCCTGCGGAGCAAACAACGAAAAAGGCCCGGGTCGGCGACTTGGTTGATTCCCTTTATTTTTCGTGCCTTGTTTCGAGTTTCCTGCTTTCCCTCGCGCCGTCCCTGCCGACTACTATCCGCCCATGTCCACCGAGCTGACCCGTAATTTCTCCATCATCGCCCACATTGACCACGGGAAAACCACGCTTTCCGATCGTCTCATGGAAATGACCAGCACCGTGACCATGCGGGAAACCAGTGCCCAGCAACTGGATTCCATGGACCTCGAACGCGAAAAAGGAATCACCATCAAATCTCACCCCGTCGCCATGGAATACAAAGCCAAGGACGGAAAAACCTACAAACTCAACCTGCTGGACACTCCCGGCCACGTTGACTTTTCCTACGAGGTCTCGCGGGCTCTCGCCGCCTGCGAAGGCGCCATCCTGATGGTCGATGCCGCCCAAGGCGTCGAAGCGCAAACCGTGGCAAACCTGCACCTCGCCACGGAGCAGAACCTCCTCATCATCCCCGTCCTCAACAAGATCGACCTGCCCGCCGCAGACGTCGAGAAATGCAAAAAACAGCTGGAGGAAATCCTCTGCATCCCCGCGGAGGACTGCATCCCCGCCTCCGCCAAAGCGGGCATCGGCATCGAAGATATTCTGGAAGCCATCGTCGCCCGCGTGCCTGCTCCGGTCGAGAATCCGGACCAACTGCTGCGCTGCTCGGTATTCGACTCGCTCTACGACACCTACCGCGGGGTCGTCTCTTACGTCCGGGTGTTTTCCGGGACCGTGAAAAAAGGCCAACGGGTCAAGCTCATGGCCACCGGCAAGACCTACGAGGTCAAGGAGGTGGGCGTCTTCACCCCGAAGATGAGCGCCCGTGAGATGCTCTCTGCCGGCGACGTCGGCTACGTCATCGCCAACATGAAGGCCGCCAGCGAGGTCAAGGTCGGCGACACCATGACCGACAACACCCACCCCTGCCCCGAGGCCTTGCCCGGCTACAAGGAAATCCAGCCCATGGTGTTTTCCGGGATCTATCCGGTGGATTCTTCGGATTACGAAGCCCTCAAAATGGCGATGGGCAAGCTGCAAATCAACGACCCGGCATTCACCTTTTCCTCGGAAAGTTCAACCGCGCTTGGCTTCGGCTTCCGCTGCGGCTTCCTCGGGCTTTTACACATGGAAATCATCCAGGAGCGCCTCCGCCGCGAGTTCGACATGGATGTCATCTCGACCTATCCCTCTGTCATCTATCACGTCACCATGACGGATGACTCCGAACGCATCATCGACAACCCAACGCTCTTCCCCGACCCCCAAGGCATCCAGGAAATCCGCGAACCGATCGTCAATGTCTATATCATGGTCCCCGGGGAATACATCGGCGACATGATGCAACTCGTGCTCGAAAAACGCGGCGACGTCACCAACACCGAGACCATCGACGACACCCGAGTGATGCTATCCTGCGTCCTGCCGCTTTCAGAAATCCTCGTGGACTTCAATGACAAGCTCAAGTCCATGACCCGCGGATACGGCTCCATGGATTACGAACACGCCGGCTACCGCCCTGCGAAAATGGTCAAGATGGACATGCTCATCGCCGGGGATCCCGTGGAGGCCTTCTCGACCATCGTCCACCGTGACAAGGCCGAGTCCTACGGACGCATGTTAGCCGGGAAGCTCAAGGACGTGATCCCATCCCACCTTTTCGTCGTGGCCATCCAAGCCGCGGTGGGTGGAAAAATCGTGGCTCGCGAGTCCATCTCCGCCATGCGTAAAAACGTCACCGCCAAGTGCTACGGCGGCGACATCAGCCGGAAGCGCAAGCTCCTGGAGAAACAAAAGGAAGGCAAAAAGAAGATGAAAATGTTCGGCAAGGTGAACATCCCCCAAGACGCCTTCATCAAGGTGCTCAAAAGCGGCGATTGATCGTCCCGCTTCAGCGCCCCCGCATCTCCTCGATCATGCTATTCACCGGGACCCCGCCGATCCGGTATCCGGCGTCCTCGGTAAGCAGGTCGAAGCTGCGTGAGACGCCATGGAGCGACTCGACCCGCGAAACGGCGGCATCCCCGCATACATCACCCACCTGGAGCGTGGAAGCCGGCTGTCCGTCGATCCGGTGGCGTGGCGAGGCACTGACCACCGAGCCATTGCTGAAATAAACCGTCACATAGCGGCTCGTGGCAGGATCCTCCCGGTATTGATGGATCTGTGTGATCTGCACCGGAGCGCCATCGAAGCCGACAACCACATCCCCTGCTACAAGAGTCTCGATTTCAACAGGGCCTTTCACCGTGTCGATCAGCGTGCCCTCCGGTAAACAACCAAACTGCAGCTTCGCCAATCCAAGGCTCAAGGCTGCTCCGATCAGGTTGCAAGACGGCAGCAACAAGCCTAAAGCGAGCACGGCGGCAACCCAAAGAAACGGCTTGGAAAAAGCCCGGGAGCTGAAGTGAGGTTTTTTTAATTCAGGGAATATCATGGGACGCTACACCTCTTTCTGCCGCTTAGCGCCGGGATTGTCAACGCCCGCAACCATCTCTCGTGCACGAAATCCCGATTCCGCGGCTTCACCCGACTCAAAGCTTCGGAAAATAGTAGCTTTGCATTTGCTCAATCTTGGTCGATTCTTCCGCTGATGCCGTATGCTGAATCAGCTCAAGACCCGACGCCCTACGACGTCATCGTGATCGGTGCGGCATTGGCAGGTGCGGCTTCCGCGATTTTACTGCTACGCAAGAACCCGGGCATACGGATCCTGATCCTCGACAAGTCGGAAAAACTCACCCGCCGCGTCGGCGAGGCCACCGTCGAGGTGAGCGCCTATTTCCTCGGCCACGTGCTTGGCATGACACACTACCTCAACGATTGCCACATCACCAAACAAGGCCTGCGCTTCTGGTTCACCAATGACCAAGTCCGGACACTCGACCAATCCTCGGAAGTCGGCCCGAAATACTTAGCTAGACTCCCTTCCTATCAACTCGACCGGGCCGCGTTTGACGAAGAAGTCCTGAGGCGCGCCGAACTGTTAGGCGCGGAGATCATCCGCCCGGCCATCGTCTCGAAGGTAACCCTCACTCCCGGCGGACGGCAAACCATGGAGGTGAAAAATGGCGACCACCGCTTCCAAGCCAGCGCCCGCTGGATCGTGGACGCCTCCGGAGTGAACGCCCTGCTCGCCCGCAAACAAGGTTGGTGGCGCTCGAATTCCGAGCACCCCACCGCCGCCGCCTGGTCACGCTGGACCGGAGTCAAGGACTGGGACAGCCGCGAGCTCGCGGAAAAATACCCGTCATGGGCCGCCGCCGTCTACGGCACCCGCGGCACCGCCACCAACCACATCATCGGCGATGGCTGGTGGGCGTGGTTCATCCCCCTCAAAGGCGGCGATGTGAGCGTGGGGGTGGTTTATGACCAGAGACTCGTCGATTTTCCCCAAGAAGGCGGAAGACTCGGAGATCGGCTCAAGGACTTCCTCTCCAAGCACCCCGTCGCCCGAGAGATGTTGGAAAATGCCAGCTTTGTGGAGGATGATGTCCACCGGCGGAAGAACCTGGCGTATTACAGCACCACCTTCGCGGGCGACGGCTTCGTATTGGTCGGTGACGCGGCCGCCTTCATGGATCCATTTTACAGCCCCGGGATGGATTGGATTTCGTTCACCACCAGCGCCGCAGCCGATCTCATCACCGCCGGGCGCTCCGGGATGCCGCTTGAGGAGAAAATCCGCAAGCACAACCGCGACTTTCAGACGAGCCACGAGCGCTGGTTCCGTGCCCTCTACAAAGACAAATATCACTACATGGGCGAGTATGACCTCATGGAACTCGCCTTCAGGCTCGACCTCAGCCTCTACTATTGGGGAGTCGTGCAGCCTGTCTTCCTCCGGGGGGACGCAGCGCTGTTGGATCCGCCGTTTTCACCACCGAGTGGCAGATTCTTCAGCGCCCTGATGCGTTGTTATAGCAGGCGCTTCGCAGCCATCGCCCGCCGCCGCCGCCGCCTTCGCATCCAAGGCCGGATGAATGCAAACCGCCGCTCGTTGATCCCAGGCTTCACGCTCGAGCGCAGCGATACCAAAAGACTCTTCGGAATGCTCTGGCAATGGGGAAAAATCGAACTCCGCGAGGGCTGGCACACCTGGGGCGAGCGAACCCCTGCACCGGAACCCGAACCAGCAGGAGTCCAGGCAAACGGTTGACCGATCAAACCCGCCTGCCAATTCGCTCAGCAAGCTACTGGCGACCCCACACACGCTCCCATGTCATCTTCCAAGGAAATGGATGGCCGGTAAAATCCGGCAAATCAACGGGGAAGGTCTTCATGAAGCCTCTCGGATGTCGTCCCATGCATCAGTTCCGTTCGCTAACCGCCCTTCCGCCTCCCTCCACCAAGGCGAACTCGGAAGTCCGGCCAAGGAAAGGCTAAACCAGACCATGGTGGCAAAGACGGAAGTGGGAAAGAAGATGATGCCGTGGCTATCAAGGGGGAAATAGCGAAAAACTCGAATTCTGGCAACCTCCGCTCCACGCTTCAGAGCGTGAACGATTCGCTTGATCGATTACTGCCAGGGCGGCTCTCTGCCCGACTTCTCCCCACCCAGCTCTGGAACAACCGACCCTGCCACCTCGGTCAAACCCACCTGACAAAAACAATCTGAAAAACGCAATCGCCAACCAAGCCAACGGAATTCTATGATGCCCGTGTTCCCCACGCCAAACTACGCTTCAGGAATGCAACCCAAAACCCACAACCCAAAACCCATCCGCGATCCACGCTTCCCCATCCACGCCCCAAAACGCCATGCGCTCCATCTTCATCACCACCCTGCTCCTCTCCCAACTCCACGCCAGCCCGCTGGAAATCCGCTTCGACAGACCTCCGCAGTCCCGGAATGACAAGACCGGCTTCCCATCGTCCAACTGGGAAAGCCAGGCCCAGCCGATCGGCAACGGCCGCATCGGCGCGATGATCTTCGGCAACCCGCTCAAAGAACACATCCAGTTCAACGACATCAGCCTCTGGACCGGCGGAAACAACCCATCCGGCGAATACGAAGTGGAGGAATTCGGATCCTATCAGAATTTCGGCGACCTCTATCTGGAAATGAAGCCGGACGGAAAAACATCCGACTTCTCCCGCAGCCTCGACCTCGCCACCGGCATCCACACCACCACCTGGAAGCAGGATGGCACCACCTTCACCCGCGAGGTCTTCGCCAGCAAACCGGACGAGGCCATCGTGATCCGCATCCAGGCGGACCAACCGGGGAAAATCTCCGGCAACCTGCAAATCACCGGCGCCCACCAGGAAACGACCACTGCCAGCGACGGCCAACTCGCCTTTTCCACAAGCCTCTCCAACGGCCTGCGCAAGGCGGCGAAACTCAAGCTAGTCTGCGACAAGGTCGAGACCACCACCGACAAACTCACCTTCACCGGGAACTCAGCCACCATCATCCTCACCGCCGCCACCGACTACGCACTCGACCCTAACAAGAACTTCCGCAGCGGCATCGATCCCATACAAACAGTCAACCAACAAACCACCGCCGCGGCATCGAAAACCTACGACGTGCTCCGCAAGGCCCATCTCGCGGATTTCCAAAAACTGATGGGCCGCGTGGATCTCGACATCGGCCCGCCTCCTGCCGACCCATCCATCGGCAAGCGCCTTGAGGCTTACCAAAAAGGTGCCGAGGACCCACACCTCGAAACATTGATGTTCCAATACGGCCGCTACCTGCTCATTTCCAGCTCGCGCGGCCTACTTCCCGCCAACCTCCAGGGACTCTGGAACAACCAGAACAAGCCCGCCTGGTATGCGGATTATCACACGAACATCAACATCCAGATGAACTACTGGCTCGCCGAGCCGGCCAATCTATCCGAGTGCGCACTACCGCTCTTCCACTGGACCACCGCCATGATCCCCGGCAGCCGCGAGGCGACCGTGAAAGCCTTCGGCGAAAAAACTCCCGGCTGGACGATGCGCACCTCCGTCAACATCTACGGCGGCAACGGCTGGCAGTGGAACCTCCCCTCCTCCGCCTGGCTCGCCCAACATTTCTGGGAACACTTCGCCTTCACTGGAGACCGGAAATTCCTCGCAGAATCCGCCTGGCCCGTCTTCAGCGATGTCTGCGCCTACTGGCTCGACCACCTCGTGGAAAAGGACGGCAAACTCGTGGTCCCCAAAGGCTGGTCACCCGAGCACGGCCCACGTGAAGACGGTGTCGCCCATGACCAACAAATCGTATGGGATCTTTTCACCAACACCCTCGAAGCCGCCAAGGCCCTCGGCAAGTCCGGCCCACTCGTTGAAAAAATCACCAGCGCCCGCGAAAAATTGTTAGGCCCGCAGATCGGCTCATGGGGCCAGATCATGGAATGGACCACCGAGCGCCCGGACTTGGAAAAATCCGGTCACCGTCACACGTCGCACTTGTTCGCACTCCACCCAGGCCGCCAGTTCACGCTGCACGGCACGCCTGAACTCGCCAAGGCGGCTGCCATTTCCCTCGAATCCCGCGGCACCTCCGGCGACTCCCGCCGCTCATGGACCTGGGCCTGGCGCACCGCGATGTGGGCCCGCCTCGCCAGACCGGAAAAATCCGCCGAAATGATCCGCGGCCTGCTCACCCACAACACCCTCGCCAACCTCTTCACCAATCACCCGCCATTCCAGATCGACGGCAACTACGGAATCACCGCCGGAATCTGTGAAATGCTGGTGCAGTCCCACGCCGGAGAAATCGCGATCCTGCCAGCCGTCTCACCCAAGTGGCAGGACGGCAGCGTCCGCGGCCTCAAGGCCCGCGGCGGCTTCGAAGTCGGCGCGGTCTGGAAGGAGGGAAAACTCCGCAGCGCCGAACTCACCTCGGAACTCGGGAACCCCGCCATCCTGCGCCTCCAAGGCGCCCCCCTGGAAATCACCCTCCAGCAAAAAGACGGCCGCAGCGCCAAAATCAAGCCGGACGCCAAGGGACTCTTCCATTTCCCCACCAAGCCCGGCATGACCTATCAGATCCAACCCTGATAAAGCCATGCTCCGCTTACTCGTCCCGTTCATCGCCTGCCTCGCCACCACCGCCCACGCCCACGCCCAAGCCCCGCGCCTCGACGGCAAGACCATGGAGGAACGGGCCGCCGCCATGGTTCGCTACGTGGCAAGCGTGAAGCCGGACCCGAAAAACGAAACCTACCCAAAGGCCGCCGCGCCATGCTACGCGGCCCGACTGGTGCTCAATGTAGACACCGCCTACGCCCTCGCCAAACTCGACGCGGCAGCCGCCTATCAGCTCGCCAAGGGCCGTGATCGCATCGCACGCCAAAGCGCCTTCGATCAAGCGCAGGACAAAAGCACCCTGAAAAAACCCGGCCCCGCGCTCGACCCCTTCGACAAAGCGGCACTGGTCAACACCTACTTCCTCGGCAAGCACAAGATCCCCCAAGCCACCGCCCATAAGATCCGCGACTACGTGGCGCTTTACAACGACCACAAGGCACTCACCGGCTACGCCCGCGGCGCATGGAACTACAAACTCATGATGGACGCCTCCGGATTTCTCGCCGCCGAGGAATGGCCGGAACTGGTGGATCGCGCGGGCCAGAATGCGGAGCAAATCAAAACCGCCACCAAAGCCCGCCTCTTCTCCGGCTTCGAGGAAATCACGAAAAAAAACTTCAGCGAATACGGAGCGACCATCTACCTCGGCGTGAATCTATCAGCTGTTAGGATGCTGGTGGAGTATGCCAGAGACCCGGAAATGCGCAAGCGCGCCACCCTCACCCTCGACGCCATGATGCTCGACATCGCCTGCACCTGGAACCAAGGCTACAACATCGGCTCAGCCTCCCGCGCGAAATACTGGGGCTCCACCGATACCGGACTCGAGTCCATGAGTTCCACCGCCGCGGCGGCCTGGGTTTCATTCGGCGCCTGTCGCTCGATCTCCGCCGGTGGCATCGGCTACATCCACTCGTTCTGGATGGCCACACCCGGCGCTTACAAGGTGCCCGAGCTGATCGTCAAAGTCGCCACCGCACGTTCGAAGCCATTTCTCCACCGCTCGTACGTCGCCGCCATGAAGTCGGCCAATGTCCACCGCATGACTTGGCACACGCCCGCTTACAGCCTTTGCAGCCAGTGGGACCAAGCCGGCGAACCCACCTCCGGGCTCTACAAGGAATCCCGCCGCCACATGCTCAAGTGGATCTCCGACAAGCCTTCATCCACCTTCGCCGTCTGCATGGAGAACCCCTACCGCCCCTACGCCTTGCAGGAGAAACGGGCGAACCAGCTTGGCTATGGCGAAAACGGATTCAGCCAATACATGCAGCACGAGCAAACGCTGTTAGGGCTCTACGCCGTACCCGAAAAGGTAAAGGTCCGTAACCGTGAGTTTGACTACCCCTATTACAAACTCTACGCCCCCTTCCCCGCCACCGGCAGCATCATCAAGCGCATGGAAAAAGACGGCTGGATATTCTGTCACAACGGCTCGATGCTGATGGGTTTCTTCAGCGTGAAACCCTGCAAGTGGGGCAAGAAGTGGGGCAACAACGACATGCTCTGGTGCGAAGCACGGCAGAACGCGTGGATCCTTGAAACCTCCGAACTCAAGCCCTTCGCCGGCGGCGGCGTGGACGCCGAGCTGACCCGCTTCGCTCATGCAGTGACCACCCGCACCAAGCTCGACGCCTCTGCCATCGACGCACCCATCCCCTCGATCAAATACCGCACCCTCGCCGGCCGCCTCATGGAGTTCGTCTGGCAACCCCACAAAGAGCCCTACAAAGACCAACTCAAGGTGGACGGCAGCCCCCTCGTCTTCTCGACCGAACTCCTGCACAACAACCCCATGGTCCGGCAAAAAACCGACGGCCCGTTGATGATCCGCCTCGGCGACCAAAGCCTGACCTACGACTTCGACTCATGGCAAAAATCCACCACCCCCGCCCAGCCCGGCTCCCCGAAAGAATGACCTTGCCCGCCACCTTGACGGTGGCGTCTAACCGCTAGTGGATTGAGGAGGCTTTCGCTCTCTTATTCATGCTCGCTGCTTACGGTTCTGTTTAGGCGACATGCTGAGGCCAACGACGCGGCAGCTCCACCTCCGTGCATGCTGTGCATTCCGTGGTTCAACAATCTTCTAACCACAGAGCGCACGGAATACACGGAATGAAGAGAAGAATGAAAGTGCTTGGAAAGCGCGGAAGCTCCACCTCCGTGCATGCTGTGCATTCCGTGGTTAAACAATCTTCGGACCACGGAGCGCACCGGATGGGCACGGATGAAGATGGATTTGGATCATGCGAGTTCGGGGCACATTTCATGTAGCGCCGTGCATTTGTCCCACCCCTTTAGAGCTTGGGTTTGGTGGGGCGGTGGACCCAGGGCGGCGGCGTGTGGCTCCTTGCTCTGGGCTATCGAATTGCGCCTTGTTGGGGCTTTGGGAGAGGTCATGCGGAAAATTCCCACGGGTTTTCGATATCCACGCCGCAGGCGGCGAAGTGGGTGGTGTTTCGGGTGGCCACGGTGAGGTTGTGGACTTTCGCAGTGGCGGCGATAAGAGAGTCCTCTACCGAGGTGCCGTGGGAAGCCCTGAAGTCGGCGGCAAGTTCGGCGATGGGGCCGCCTACATCAAGAATCCGGAATCGCTGCGGTTGCGCGATAAGCTGGGCATACCACTTTTCCAGAATGGCGGCGAAGGGCTCATCCTTGCGCTTCACCACGCGCATGCCATAGCGGATTTCATTCAGCGTGATGACGCTCAGCCAGACGTCACCGACATTTTGTTGCCAGAGCGCGAAGGCGGGATGCATGCGGCGGGCATCCCGCCGCAATTCCGAAACGGCCACGGTGTCGAGTAGGTAGCGCGTCATGGGTCGTCAGGTTCGAAACTGAATTCACGGTGTTGGCTTTCGCGACGATCCGGCAGGGGAAAATCCTTCTCATAGAACCAATCCGGCGCGTCCGGCAGTTTCATGGCCTCGGCGAGGCTTTGCCGTGGCTTTGTCGCCCGCTGTTTCAGTCGCTCATCCAGCAGCTAGGCAACCAGCGCCGAGAGGGAGGTTTTTTCGTCGATGGCCAAGTGCCGGGCCTCACGGACGGTTTCGTCGGGGAGCTTGAGTGTGACATTCATGGCGCAACTTGAGGTTCGTGCAGCACGGTTACACGGGATTACGGTGACACGGGATCACGGTTTACTCAAACAGGAAATCGGAGCATTTGGGACCCGCCGGTGCACGACAAAAACGTATGTGGCGCGTTCATGTCAGACAAATGGCGTTGTCTTACATGAAAAAAAGTATTGTACACGACAAACGGAGACCGAGGCATCAAGCCACCAACTCCCCCCTTGGCCTCCTCGATCAGCACGGCAGCGCCATCCCCAAATCCGTGCATTCGGTGCATTCTGTGGTTAAAAACTCTTCTAATCACAGAGCGCACGAAAACACGGAATGAACAGGAGAATGGAAGTGGTTGGAAAGCGTGGAAGCACCCACTCTGTGTGCTCTGTGCATTCTGTGGTTCAACATTCTTCATGCGGTGAGAGCTTGGTTCATTTCGGTGATCATGCCTTCCATGCCGTCGCCGAAGAGCTGGTGCATTTTACCGAGGCCACCTTGGGCGTCGAAGGGGGCGGGAAGGTCCAGCAAGCGGGTGATGACGCCGGTGGCTTCGTAGAGGAACGGCAGCGGCTGGCCGGTGTGCTGAACCCATTTCAACTTCGCAGTGGCGTAGTCCTTCGTCTGGTCCTCGACGGGGGTGTATTCGCGGACGGCCTGGTCCTCTCCCTGGTTGAAGTTGATGGCGTCTTTATCTTGAACAGTCCATCCCGCGGCGCAGAGTTGTGCGTCAAGCGCGTCGCGGGCTCTTTGTTCAGGGTTCTGGTTGAGCATTAAAGAAACACGAAGCCGACCTGCCACAAAATGCGACAGAATAGAAGCCAATGCACGGTGAAAGAACCCAAAACGGATAGCGCAACTGCTGTATATTTCAACTTCAGCGGACGGTCTGCCGCAACCATGTCCCACCAAGTCAGATACGATCCGCCACGGCGACCAAAACCTGACCTACGACTTCGACCCTTGGAAAAAGCCGCCCCCCGCTCAGATCGGCTGCGCCAAAGAATGACCTTGCCCGCCACCTTGAGGGTGGCGTATCAATTGCCACCCCGACACGGCGGAAGAAGAATGCAAGGATTTACCAACTCGTAGATCCCCTCAAAACCTCTCTTTCGTCCACAAAAGGGCCTGTAGCTCAGCGGTTAGAGCAGGGGACTCATAATCCTTTGGTCGTGGGTTCAAACCCCACCGGGCCCACCATTCTACGGCCATGAAACCGTCTTACTCTCTACATCACCCTTGCCCTCGGTGTATTTGCAGCCAGCGACGTCGCGGCAGACGGCAAGGCTGAGTTCAAAGACTTCGAGCTCCGGCTCAAGGTGAGGACCATGCCCCGGGCAAACGGCGGCATCTATTTCCATACGGCATTCGCTGAGAAGGGCTGGCCGTCGAAAGGCTATGAATGCCAAGTCAACGCCTCCCACTCGGACGCCCGGAAAACCGGCAGCCTCTACGGCGTGGTGGATGTCCTCGCGCTCGCCCCCGGGCAGGATGCGCCGGCAGACAGTCTGCTCAGTCACTTCATGGAAAAAGCTCCCAACACCGACGATGAATGGTTCGACCACGAAATCTCAGTCCAGGGCAAGACGATCACTTTGAAGGTGAATGGAAAAACCATGGTCGAGTGGACCGAGCCGGAGGGCTTCGATCCGCCCCTGGCACTTAGGGGCATGAACGGCCGCAAGCTGGGTGCCGACACTTTTGCGATTCAAGCGCACGATCCGGAAAGCACCGCCTACTACAAGGACATCCAGCTCCGGGCTCTGGATGCCCCCCTTTGATCCGTGACTGGGACGAAGCCGAGTCTGCACATCGGATGCCTGGTCAGGATTCCGAAAATCGGTGAATCGTGCGATTTCTCCTCATCAGCTCTACCTCAAATCCGCCACACCCATCTCCATGCTCACAAAGAGCGAATGTCTTCACCATCATTGAACAAGCATCATCATGGCAGGAGCGAGGTCCGGACCCCAGCCACGCGGGAAGCCCCCCCCCTCCCGATGATGAGGGCGATTGTATGGCATGCGCTTAGCGGCTCCACAGGTGAAGGCCGGGGCCCATTTTCATCGTCGATCCCACTTGCCCGGCGGACTCCCCTCGCCCACCTTAAGCCCCGCAGCTCATGGAAAAAGAATCTGACGCAATCGCCTGGTTGACAAAACGTGATGGCAGCATGGTCATCGGCCACGGGCCGTTCCAAGCATCGGCAGAGCCGCCGAGCCAAGGCGTGGCATTTTACGTGCAGGACTTTGCCTTAGGCGACCCCCTGCCGTGGAAGTCGCCGGCGCGCATTGAGCGGACCTGCAGTGCGGAGCTTACACGTCGCACGGAGGAAATCCCACCCCTGGTTTGCGAGTGGGAGCCGCCGGATGCGACCTTGTTTTCCGTGGTTTTCCAGGAAGTGATGTCCTCGATCCATGGCGGAATTTTTGAAAAAACCGTGCCGGTGGTGACCGAGCTCGGCAGCACGGTCGGCAGCCCCGAGCGGGCCATCCTCACGGCGATGAGCCGCCAAGTGGCCCCCCTGCAATCCTACGGCTGGGTCCAACATGACACGGGATTTGCCGGAGCTACCCCGGAGCTTCTTTTCAGCCTGGAGGGAAACCGGCTCGAAACCATGGCACTTGCCGGCACTGCAAGAAGCGAGGATCGGGATGTCTTCGCCGTGGATGAGAAGGAGATCCGCGAGCACGAATACGTCGCGCAGACACTCGTCTCCAAGCTGCTCGATCTGGGACAGGTGCAGCGGCGGGCGCGGGAGATCCTCGACCTGGGATCGATCGTTCATTTTCTCTCACTCTTCAGCCTGGAAGTCGAGTACCCCCAAACCCCTGAAATGCTGATCCGCAGGCTCCACCCGACCCCCGCACTCGGCCCGCTCCCGCGCACGGCGGAGACGCTTGCCTTGTTGCTCGAGTGGCGCCAACGCCTCGACTGCCCTCGGGAATTTGGTGCTCCTTTCGGGCTTTGGGACGAGGGTCGCTTCGAGGCGATCGTCGCCATCCGCGGCATCTGGTGGAACGGCACAAGATTGATCCTACCCGCTGGCTGCGGCATCATCGAAGCCAGCCGCCTTGTCAACGAGTGGCGCGAACTGCGTCTGAAACGCGAGGCCGTGAAACGGTTCCTGCTGCCCTTCAGCGGCAGTTGAGGCCACCAGGACCGTCTGATTTTCAAAGGATTTTAAACAAAAAACTACAACATATAAGTTTTTATTTAAAAAAGATTGAACATTTTTTAAAAAGAGCCATTCTGCGGGGGTATTGCTTTACCAGCCTATGTCCCGCTTCTGTCATGTCCGATCCGTTGCCAGCACCTTGCTGACAGGCTTGGTGTGCTTGTCACCCCAGGCCGCCAACGCTGTTGAAGTCGCTCAAGTCAGCAACCCGATTGGTAAAATCGCCCGCATTTTCAATTCCAAACTGGTGGCTACGGAGGACCGGGTTGAGTGGTTGAGAAACCGCCTGACAAGCCTTGCCGAGCGCCGCGTCCACGCCATGAAAGTCGGGCTGGGACATCGCGGAGTCCGCGAGATGGACAGCAAGACGGATCCTTCAGTCACCTTGGATCTCGGCGCTCTCTATCCGATCAGCAATGTTTACCTGATCCCGAGTCAGCGGGAATTTGCGGAGGACTCGGGCATTTTTCCCAAACGCTTCACGATCGAGGTTTCAGAGCAGGCGGATTTCTCGAACCGGACCATCCTGTACAGCTCCCGGACCGGGGCAATCACTCCGTCGCCACTGGACAGCCCGTTTCCACTACAAGCCCGGGAAACCGGTCGCTATCTCCGCCTCACCGTCCATGAGGGGCATCGCAAGGGCATGGTCGAGCTTTTCGGCCTCTCGGAAATCGTCGTCATCTCCGGGGACGACCCCGTTTCCTTCGGCGCGAAAGTGAGCTCGGTAGGCGGGATGAATACCCCGGAAGTCTGGTTCCCCCACGCTCTGGTGGACGGGCGGACGCCACTGGGTATCTGGCAAAATGGCAAAACGCCCTCCTCCCAGCCCGGGGACGCCATCAGGGTGCTTGGTGCGGATGAAACCGTGTCCTGGAGCATCGACCTCGATCAGGAAGGCGCGCTCGATCGCGTGGTGCTGTTTCCCTACCAGTTGGACAACTCCTCCGAGTCTTCCGTTTTTCCCGAGTCCATGAAACTTTTTTTGCAAGGTGCCGATGGCAAGGAAGAGGCGCTCGCTTGCGAGTGGACCAATCCACTGCCGGGAGCCGGCAGCATGACCCCGCTGGTCATCCCCCTGCATCAACAGTCCGCCAAACGCATCCGGCTCTCCGGGATCCGCCCGTTCACCATCGGGGAGCGGAAAATCTTCGCCCTCTCGGAAATCCAAGTCTGGTCCAAGGGAAAGAACCTTAGCCACGGATTGCCTGTAACCCGCTCCCTGGGAGGCGAGTCGGTCCAGCTCGCCTCGCTTACCGATGGCTTCACCTCGGAAAACCGCATCTCTACCGTAGCAGGCTGGCTTGCGCAACTTCACGAACGCGCATCCACTGAAAACGAACTCACGGTTCTGAGCCCCATCCAACACAACCAGGCCTCGGAAAGCGAACTCAATGCCACCTGGGGAGCAGCCGTCCTGCTCGGAATGACTTTCTTGATTCCCGTATTCGTCGTCGAACGCCGTCGGCTGATGTCTCGTGACATGCTGGACCAACTGCGCAAGCGCATCGCCTCGGACCTGCATGACGACATCGGCAGCAATCTCGGCAGCATCTCGTTGATCGCCCGCACCGCCCGAAAAGACCTGGTCCGCCTTCAAGGCCCTGAAGAAGTCGCTGATGATCTGGGCGAGGTGGAGTCGATCGCCCGTGAAAGCTCACTGGCCATGCGCGATATCGTATGGCTGTTAGAGCGGAGGCAGGATTCCATCGGCGACCTGGTCGTGCGGATGCGCGAGACCGCAGGCCGCCTGCTCCGCGAGATCGACTACACCGTCGAGTGCGAATCCAGCAAGACCGCGGCCAAGCTTTCACTGGATGCCAAGCGCCACCTGTTCCTGTTCTACAAGGAAGCCATCCACAACGTGCTCAAGCACTCCAAGGCCAAGAACGTATCCATCCGCCTGTGGGATGAGGACGACAAGCTGGCGTTGGAGATCCAGGATAACGGCATCGGCATTCCCACCCCATGCGAAAAAAAGGCCCCCTCCATCAACAAGCTTGAAGACCGTGCCCGCGTGCTTGAGGGGACGCTCCAAATCGCCTCTTCCAAGGACCAGGGCACGCATATCCGCCTCTTCGTCAAACGCTCTCATCTCACCTCACACCCCACCCTAGCATGATCGCAGAAATACACGCCACCCACAGCATCTGGATTTTAGAAGATCACGAGGTCTTCGCGAAGCAGATCCGCCGCTTGATCAGCAATGAAGAAGACCTCACCTGTCCTCATCATTTCAACAACGCAGCGGATTTTTTCGATCGGCTCAAGTATAGCAACGACCGCCCAGACCTGCTGCTTCTCGACCTCGGCCTGCCACGGCGCGACGGTCTGCAAGTTCTCACCGACATCCGGGTGATCCTGCCGGATGTCAAAGTTCTCATCCTCACCGCTTCGGACGACCGGGACAAGGTCTACCGCGCGATCTGCAATGGCGCTTCCGGCTACATTCTCAAAACCGCTGATCCCGACGAGATCCTTTCCGGCATCCGCGATGTCATCAATGGTACCTCCGCGTTGAGCGGCACCATTGCCAAGATGATCCTCGAGGGATTCTCCCGCTACGGCCCCGTCAAACACATCGAGCCTCTCACCACCCGGGAGGAGGAAGTACTGCGGTTCCTGGTCAAGGGCTTGATCAAGAAGGAAATCGCCGATGAATTGTCGATTTCCCAGCACACCGTGGACATGCACCTGCGATCGGTTTACCGGAAACTGCACGTTCGCTCACAGACGGAGGCCGTCTCGACCGCGCTGCGACAAGGGCTTGTCTAACACTCTCAGTTGGAGTTCGCGCTCACTAAGATAAAAACCCCGGCTCGTCCTGCGAGCCGGGGTTTTTCATGATCTGAATATCGACAGGCTTTGATCAGCCTTCCTTTTCCTCAGCACCGGCGTCCACCGAAATGATGAGCGTTGCGATGACTTCCGGGTGAAGGCGGATGAGCACCTCGGTCTTGCCGGACTTCTTGACGGGCTTGTCGAGCTCGATGGTGTGGCGGTCGATGATGATACCGGCCGCTTCGAGGTTCTTGTGAATGTCGATGCTGGTGACCGATCCGAATGCCTTGCCGCCTTGGCCGGTGGAGAGTTCGAACTTCGGCTTGAGCTTGCTGATTTTCGCAGCGATCTCCTGGAGGCCTACGAGTTCCTCAGCCTCGCGCACCGCACGGCTGGCCTTGAGCGCCTCGACGTGGCGGAGGTTCGCGCGGGTGGCTTCAAATGCCTTACCCTGCGGGATCAAAAAGTTCCGAGCGTATCCGGCGCGGACCTTGACGACATCCGCTTCGGCACCAAGGCCTTCGATTTTTTCTTTGAGAATTACTTGTGCGTTAGCCATGGGAATCTGATGTAAAAGTTCGTTTGGGGGCGGCGATTTAGGCCTCCCGCCAAACCGAGTCAAGAAGAATGCAGCTTTATTCGATGGACCAGGGTAAATTTTTCGGATTCCCGGACTATCTCGGACAGGACCATGCTAGTTCTGAAGCTGGTTGACCGACTTTTTCTGGTATTCGGCATCCCGCAGTTTCCGCAGATACTCGAGGTAACGTTGCTGAGCGATCAGGTCCGGGGAATCAACCACGGGATTCTGCTGCCCATACTTTTTCCAAGGACCATGGGGGACTTGTCCGGCCTCAACGAAGCGCCAATGCACCTTCTGCCCGGACTTTAATCCCAGGTAATCACGGATCGAGGGGGACAGGTCAATGCCAGCCGCACCATTCTGCCTGGTCTTTGGCGGCTTGGTCCCGAAGACGAATTCCCAATCGTCGGTTTCCCATGGCCCGCAATCTTCCCACTGCGCGTAACAGCTGCGGCTGCCGTTGTAAATCTGCACCCAGCGACCTTTGCAGACGGTTTTTCCGGGAGCCGGGTTGACCCGGGAAAACCATGGGATCACGCGGGGCGCCTCAGGCTTGTGCTTCCCCCAGCCCTCGACATCGTTGTAGGGAAGCGCAATGTAAAATGGGTTGAGTTTCGGAATGAAGGACTTCGGGCGAAACTCACCGGTCGCATGATTGGCCACCCTGTTTTCGGGGGTCGGGTCATCGTATCCACCGAAGTTGATCGCCCATTCCTGGTCCCAGGACGACTTGCAGTTCGGCGTCGGATTCCGATCCGTGGGCTGTTCTCCCACCCAGAAGATCGTACACGTGACATGCGTTTTCCAGGGGTAGAGAATTCTCGTCGCCGGAACACTTGGTGCTCCCACCCGAGCAGGCACGGGAGCCGCACCTGTCTGAACCACTACCTTTGGCACCTGCCCGCATACCAGAGTCACCCCGGCAAACCATGCCTGGATGCACCTTCTAAAAACGCGGACTCTCATACAGATAACCCTCATCGACCGATGATTTCGACACGTGAAATCATTTCACGGCGGCGAGTGTTGCCCAGTAATCCCGGGCGAGGCAAGCCAAAGAAACTGCCTGCTCAACGAAGCCGCTCCCAGGAATCAACCCGGTTGTTGATAAAAATCACCGAACCCTCCTGATACGGCAAGTAGGCAACTTCCGGCCCGAAACCCAAGTAGCCGAAATCCGAAAAACCTCCGTGCCAATAACGACCGCAGCGTCCAAAGCCTCCGTGACCGAATCCACCGTAAAACTGATTCGTATAAACCGGCCGGCTCCCGATGTAATCCCAACGCTCGGTTGCCTTGGAATTCTGCGATCCCTGGAATCGCTGATCCGGCGCACCCCACGCAAGCATCACCGCATCCCGGGTCATTCCTGCGCTGATCTGTCCCTGCTGCACCAGACCCTGGTGCTTTTTACTCAGACTGCTGAACGCAGCAGGGTTCTGCTCGATCCGCGCCAGGGGAGTGGACGGCGCGCATGAAACCAACAACAAACCTACCACTCCCAGAATGAACAGACTCTTCATGTCTGAAACAAAGCAGAAACCCGGTAAAAAGCAACGCGCGGGGCAATCATTTTAGAGAAGTGCGGAAACGGGCTTGCCAAGCGTGAATCACACGCCGCAGTCTTTCCCCGAACGTTTCCCCGAACCAAATATGTCAGAACTTCTTGAAGACGATGATCTCACCGCCGCATTGAAAAAATGCCCGGAATGGGACTATGAAAAAAAATCCATCACCCGGACGGTCGAGTTCGAGGAATTCATGGATGCGATCGATTTTGTCAACGATCTAGCAGAGATCGCGGAGGAGGCTCAACACCACCCGGACATCATCATCAAACACACCAAAGTCACCCTCAAACTCACCACCCACGACGCGGGTGGCGTGACCGACTCGGATATCGAACTCGCTCAGCGGGTTGACAATCTGGTCGACTGAAGTCCTCAACGCGGAAGCAGTAGCTCCTCGTCGCTGTACCCCGTAATCCGGCCCAGCCCCCTGAGCAGGCTCTTCAGCGTGAAAAACAGAAAAAACAGGATGGGGATGCCAATCATGGCAAAACCCCACCAGGTCACCCTTCCGATGATCGCGTTGTAGTTTTCCAAGGCATCGATCGCCCTCGAATCGAAACCGAGAAAAAACCACTGCGCGAGCATAAGGTTCATCAGCGAACTGATGAAGAACGACCCCGCGAACAAACGGGTCGCGCCTAACAGCAGCTTGTCATACTCTGCCTGCTGGGATTTCTCCAACACCCGCTTCTCAATCTTCGGGATATCGAAAATCGAGTCGTTGTAGAGAAAGACCCGGATCAACGGGCTTGCGGAGCGATGGGACGTTAGAATGGCCACCCCGAGCACCAGCGGGATCAGCGCCTCCTTGATCCCGAACAACAGCCCGGCGTTCGGCTTCACGGTGCCATCCTGGTTCCACAGATACACCGTCAATCCGCCTGAAAGCAGCACTGAAACGAGCCCAAGAGCGGAGAAAAAATTCCCCTTCCGGGTCTTGATGAAAAACCACACTCCGTAACCCAGAGGCAGAACCAACGCGAGGACCATCGCCTTGACTGGACCGATGTGCCATGGCTTGGCGACCTTCCCCAATCTCTCCTGCAATTCAGGATCCTTGCTCAGATAACTCAATACCAGGACCGGAATGATCACGTTGATCAGAATGTTCGCCAGCGGGTGTTCTTGGGGTGGGAGCTTTTTCTCAGACATAGCAGGGCTGCGGAGAAAGCTAAGCAGCTAACCGCCGAAGAGGGAAATACAATTCCCTCACGCCACCCCGGAATCCCACTTTTCCCGCATTGGAGTCCGGGAACCAGCAAATCGCGCAACACCCCACCGGAACAAACGCGGTTTTTACCATTCAAGCGCCTTGCCGATTTCAAACCACCCCTTTATACATCCTGCCCGATGTCCTCGTCACCACCCACCATCAACGGCATTTTCGTCCCCAACATCGTCCCCTACGACCCCAAAGGCCGCATCGATGAAGAGGAACTCCGGCGCATCATCCACTGGGTCGGAGACAAAGGCGTCACCGGATTCTATCCAAATGGCAGCATGGGCGAGTTCATCCGGCTCAGCTACGAGGAACGTCGCACCGTCGTGCGCATCGTCAGCGAGGAGGCAAACGGCCGCCCCATCCTTGCGGGTGCCGCAGAGGCCAACATCGAACTCGTGCTGGAAATGTGCAACTACTGCGCAGACCTCGGCTGCCGCGCGGTATCCATCACCGGCCCCTACTACTACAAGCTCACCCAGGAAAGCATCGAGGCCTACTTCCGTGAACTCGCCGCCAAGTCCCCCATCGACATCGTCGTCTACAACATCCCGGTCTTTGCCAACGAGATTTCCCTGCCCGTGCTCGAACGCCTTGCCATGGACTGCCCGCGCATCGTCGGTACCAAGGACACTTCCAAGGACATGGGACGCTTCCAGCAAACCCTCCACACCATCAAACGCCAACGCCCGGATTTCTCCGTCCTCATCGGCTGGGAGGAACTCCTCTGCGCCGGCCTCTTCATGGGTGCGGACGGCGGCACCCTCTCCAGTGCCGGAGTCGTTCCGGAAGTGGTCATGAGCCTCTATCACGCCGCACGTGCCGGAAATTGGGAAAAAGCAAAACAACTCCAGTTCGAACTCCTCGACCTCTTCTCACTCATGGTCGGTGCGCCGAATTTCCCCGAGGGTTTCCGCACCGGCTACGAACTCCGCGGCTTCAAGGCCGGCAACGCCCGCTTCCCGCTCTCACCCGCAGAACAGGGACTCATCGCGGAAATGCGCTCCAAACTCGCCTGCGTGCTTGCAGCAAGCGGATTCCCCGAAGCCGCCGGCGAGTGCTCACTTGCCAAATCCAAGCCCGCAAGCATGAATGTGGACGCCATCGTCCAAGCGGTGCTCAGGAACATCGAAGCCGCGCAATCCCAATAACCCTCCATGCAAGCCCTCGGATTCATCGAAGCTCCCTTTCTCAGCATCTCCGCCATGCTGGCCCAAGAAGCGGCCACCGCAGCGGATGTTCACATCCTCGGCTTCGAAAGCACCGGCAACGAAAACCTCATCATCCGACTCGGAGGTGACATCGCCCAAGTCCGCGCCGCCCTCGACGCCGCTGAAAAACTCGCTCCCCAACTCGGCGCTGCCATCGTCACCGGCACCATCCCACGCCCCGCTCCCGGCTTCGAGCCCATGATCCATTTCCCAAACGCCAACAATCCGCTCTACGGCGGCCGCGACCAACTCCTGCCCACCGACCATCCCTCAACTCCCCAATCATCCAAGACCATGAAACCACAAGCCATCGGCATCCTAGAAACCCAGGGCCTCACTGCCATTCTCGAAGCCACCGACGCCATGCTCAAAGCCGCAGACGTCAAACTGGTCGGTAAGGAAAAAATCGGTGCCGCCTTCGTCACGGTCATCGTTTGTGGGGACGTCGCCGCCGTTTCCGCCGCCATCGAGGCCGGCAAGCAGGCGGTCGGAACCCTCGGAAAAGTCATCGCCGCCCATGTCATCGCACGGCCGCATGATGAATTGATCGCGCTGCTTCCCAAGTAGCGCCGCATCCTCGGCAGCGCCACTCTCGCCCCGCGCTCCTCGCACTGACTCATGACGCCGCTCCCAGCGCCACCGTCATGGACTCGCGCCCCTGACTCATTGTGTTGAAAAACGTGCTTTGACACAGCGAACAACAACCCTCTCTTTTCGCCAACTCCGTGCGCAAAAATGAATGAATTATGCGCAATTTAGACTAGTGAGCCCAAGGGAAACGTGCACTTTGTAATGACAGGTCGGCGCCAGCAGGTGCCCCAACCCATCGTGGCCCAAACCCACCACACCCGTCATGAAAGCCCATTCCACCAGAACACACAGAAAACCAGCCCTCGGATTCGGCAATCGGGGCTTCGCGCTGATCGTGACTCTCTCACTCATGATCCTTCTCACGGTCATCGCCGTCGGCCTGCTCTCACTCAGCGCGGTTACCTTGCGCTCCTCCAGCAACGCGAATTCGATGATGACCGCCCGCGCCAACGCCAGGATGGCCATGATGATCGCCATCGGCGAACTCCAAAAGCAAACCGGACCCGACCAACGGGTGACTCTCACGTCTGAAATGCCTTTCGGCAACTCGACCACCCCTCCTGCCAACCCCAATTGGGCCGGTTCAGTCAATGTGAGAAATCTCAACGCCACCTCCAACCCCAAGGACTCGGTCGTCACCTGGCTGGTCAGCGGCATCAACCCGGACCCTGCCCGGCCCCTCGTTAAATCCGCTGAGTGGAATCGAGGAGACGCCCTGCGGCTTGGCACCTACTTGAGACCCGGCAACACCAACCGTGTGGAACTGCTCGCGCCACTCGTCAACATGACCCAAGGCAGCACACGCGGACGCTACGCCTGGTGGATCAGCGACGAGGGCACCAAAGCCAGGGTCGATCTATCAGCCCCCAAAGCAGTCCCCGCCAATGACCGCGAAAGACTCACCCGGTCCCAAGCCCCACTCGAACCCGGAATGCCCAGCGTTGCCCCCATCTGGAAAGACCTAGGCCCCAACAGCTTGATCAACAAGGAGTCCCTGATCTCCCTCAGAACCGCAACCCTTGCCACCAACAACCCAAATGTCCCCTTCGAGTATTTCAACGACCTGACCACCGGTGGCTTCGGACTACCCACCGACGTGGTCGATGGCGGCATGAAGGTCGATCTATCGCTCATCTTCGACAGATCCCAGCAAGCAAAGAGATTCGCAACGACCTACTTCGGGGCGGACAATCCAGTCCTCGAAACCTTCAACGGCGCAAGGATTGCCAAATTCGCTCACGACCAAACCGTAAAACCCGCCAGAGACCCTCGGAAATTCTTCCTAAGCGACACCCTCAGCAACAATGGAACCAATCAAGTAGGCCCCAACTGGGGGATCCTCTGGAACTACGCCACACTCTGGCAGAACGTGGCCAATCAGCAGGTGCCCATCGTCGGCCTCTACCCCACACCTTGGTCTGACCTGCGAATCCGGAACTGGCTGCCCAACACCAACAGCTTCGTGGGGCGATTCCAGAATGACCTCCAGCACACCAACTCATCCGTCGCCCCTGTCATCTCCACCCTTCAAATGGGCTTCAGGCTCAAGTCCGCCAAGGTCAGAGACGCCGTCGGTTCCACACCGGCCCTCTACAAGGCTCAGGTAGAAATCAAACCCCTCATCGGCATCTGGAACCCCTACAACGTCACCATCAGGGCGCAGAGCTACACGTTCGACTGGGCACTCTATCCATTCTTCCGCCTCAACTACGCAAGACCCGGTGGTGGCGACTCCCGCCTCACCCGCCTCTGGCTGCGCCGCGAATGGGGAGCCAATGGCGGCAACGGCGACATCCCATCCGACACCGACTCCACCGGCGGACGATACTTCTCCATGCAAACCGACCCCGTGGACATCCAACCCGGAGAAACCCGCCTCTTCTCCGTTACGGATCAAATCGACCTAAGGGCTCCGGGCATCAAAAAACTCCGCCCCGCCTGGAGTGAACGGGGCGCCTTCGTGGTGGATCTCACCTACAAAACCAAGGACAACAAAAACCAGGATGTTACCCTCGTCCGCGAGATCCCAGAAGGCCACAACGCTTGGTTCGGAGACATCATCCTCCAGGACACCTTCGCAACCGGAAGTGGTGAGGATGGCTTCAGAACCGAATTCCCCGGCTTCGATCCCGTCAAATTCGCATCCACCTGGTTCACGCTGAAGTCCAACGACGGCAACGTCCTTTTCCGCAGCACAGACCTCTGGAACAGCTCTCAGGATGCCACGGTCAGGGTCCCCGAACCCGTGGTCTCCGGCTGGCGCGGCGGACCTTCAGACAACACCGCCAAAGAGAAATTCCCCATCGCGGAGATCGCAGGAGACAGATACGTCCCCCACATCGCCACATGGTCGTTCTTCACCCGCACCACCACCCAGATCCAGCAGGCAGCCGCCGACCAACGCATCCGCGGATGGACGGACACCAACCCCCGCACCACCGTGGCCAATCCCTCATGGGACGGATCACGGGTCGTGAACAGAACCCGCGAGGGCTTCAACTTCAACTCGAACATCATCGGCGGATGGCACGAGCCCGCACCCTCCGGAGTCATTGGCGACGGAATGAACAACTTCCCCAACCGCGGACTCATCGGCGAGGGAGGCAGAGCAGAACCCGAGCCCCAAATCAGCAATGTCCAGCGTTACAGCGGATACAGCGGCCCATCTAACACGCCGACCGGCCAGGCAAATTCCATCGTCTATGACGTGCCGCGCGGCCCTCTTGTGTCGATCGGCCAATTCCAACACGCCCAGCTTTCCCGCTATAACTTCGACCCGGGGTTCGTCGTCGGAAACTCCTACGCCAATCCCAGAATCCCCTTGGCCGCCACCTTCGCCAATAACTTTTCCGGCATCAGCGGCCTCACCATCGCAGATACCTCCTACGAGGTGAACCGAAAGCTCTGGGACAAATACTTCTTTTCCAGCCTCGGAATCGACTACAGGGGCGGCTCGGGAACACGCTTCGACAGCGTGTTCAACTACCAGAACCTCGTCTCAGGCAGGGACAACCTGCCAAATCCCCGCATGACTTTCACCCCGCTTCCGGGCGATACCTCCATCGACAAAATCATCTCGGACAATCCTACCCGGGCCCCTGAAGCGATCTCATCACGCATCCTCATCAAAGGCGCGTTCAACGTGAACTCCACCTCCACAACCGCGTGGAAGGCCGTGCTTTCATCCCTGTCGGCATCCCAACTCCCCACCGTGAGCCCCAGCGGCGCCACATGGAACAGGCTCTCGTGGGAAAATCCGGCCGGGGTGCGTTTCAATCGATTCAGTCACGCCCTATCCATGACTCCCTACCAAAAAGGCGCCCCAGGCACCAACCCGGAATTCTGGCGCGGCTGGCGGACCCTGACCTCGGGGAACCAAGGCAGCGAACTCGACCAGCTGGCGGAGGCCATTGTCGAGGAAGTAAGAACCCGCGGCCCCTTCCGCTCCATGGCAGAGTTCGTCAACCGCAACCCGAACGGCAGAATCGAGCACCAACGGAAAGGAGCTCTTCAGGCCGCCCTCGACCTCACCATCAACAACACAAGCCCCCAGAACATCAACGGCCAATCCATCTCTCCAAGCCTGCCGCCAACCGTCGGCGGCACGGTCGGCAACCTCAGGGGCAGCCAATACTCACAAGCGGCGAGTGGCGAAAGCGAAGCAACCGGCGGCGCATCCTATCTGATGCAGGGAGACTTGCTGCAATCCCTCGCCCCCATTCTCCAAGTGCGCTCGGACTACTTCCGCATCCGCACTTGTGGCGAAGCTCTCGACTCCAGCGGCAAAGTCATCGCAAGCGCATGGTGCGAAGCGTTCGTGCAGCGCTCGGGAGAATACGTGGACCCCAGAGACGCCAGCCACCTCAAGGAAAACGAACTTACCTCCCCTGCTAACAGAACTTACGGCCGCGCCTACCGCATCGTCTCCTTCCGCTGGCTGAGCAGCTCGGAAATCTAACACAATTCCCCAATGACCCGTCGAATCGCCATCATCCTCGCCCTACTATCGCTCTCTTCACCTGCTCAGGAAAAGTCCATCCGCACGGAGATCCTGACCATCGCACTTGACGAGGCGGTTGACGGGCTTTTCTTCTTCGACGGCAAGGCGGCGGTCCCCTTCCAGGCAAATATTACCGGTCTCAGCCAGCCCGTCACCTACGCCGGCCCGAGCCGCTTCATTCTTCGCTCTTCGGAAGCCGAATTCACGGCCACTCCACCACTCCCCGCCCCCGCCGCTGTCGTGGACCTACCGCTCAATGTCAGCCGGGTTCTTTTATGCTGCCTGAAGTCAGGGACGGCCCCGCTCAAGATCGTCGCTTACGATATCTCGAGCAACAACAGCCGTCCGGGTGATTACCGGTTTTTCAATTTCTCCAAACAACCCTTGTCCGTAAAACTGGGCGAAAAGTCATTCGCGCTCGAATCCAAGCTGGATAAAAACATCTCGGACACCGCATGGCAGAGCGAGGTGCTCGACATCCCCATGCAACTGGCCAGCGTGCAGGACGGAAAAGCACAACTCGTCTATTCAAGCGTCTGGGGACACCGCCCAGGACGGCGCAACTTCATTTTTATGTTCGATGGCAACCACCCGTCCAAGCCCATCAACATCTGCCGGTTTTTCGACTTCCCATCCACCCTCAAACCGGCCGCCCCATAAGGATCCCACTCATCTTGCATGATGGTCTTCTACTTCCTCAGCCGTCAATTTGTCGCATCTGGAACAAACGTGTCCTTTGAAAATCAGGCTCGTTTGCAGGCAGGCGCGGCATTGATTTCCATCCACCTTCCCTATTGATGAAATCCCACTTCTTCACCGTCATCACCTTGCTCGCCACCGCTCTATCAGCCCTGGCGGATTACGACTTCTCAAAAATGATCCAACCGGTCCCCTCCTCCGCGAGGTTCGAGGATCCGGGCTACATCGTCTGGTGCGGCACCGTGGTCCGGGATGAGCGAGGTAAATGCCACCTCTTCTACTCCCGCTGGCCCCGCAAGCTCGGGCACTACGCCTGGGTGACCCACTCCGAGGTCGCACACGCCGTCGCGGACAACCCGTTAGGTCCCTACAAGTTTGTCGATGTCGCCCTGCCCGCCCGTGGCAAGGAACACTGGGACGGCCTCTGCACCCATAATCCCGCGGTGGTGAAATTCGGTAACAAGTATTATCTCTACTACATGGGAAACACGGGCGACGGCAAGGCCATGCCCACCCTGAACTGGTCCCACCGCAACAACCAGCGCATCGGCGTCGCCGTCGCCGACACCCCAGCCGGTCCGTGGACCCGCGCTGATACCCCACTCATCTCACCCACCCCCGGATTTCACGATGCCCTCTGCCTCGCCAATCCCAGCGTCACCCAGCGCCCGGACGGCGGCTATCTCATGGTTTACAAGGCCGTCGGCGACAACGGGAAAAAACCCTTCGGCGGCCCCGTCGTCCACGTTGTCGCCACCAGCGACAGCCCCACCGGCCCTTTCAAAAAACAACCCGATCCCGTCTTCACCAGCAAAGGTTCGTCGTTTGCCGCAGAGGACCCGTTCATCTGGTATGGCAGCGATCGCTACTGGGCCATCGTCAAGGATTTCAGCGGGAATTTCACACGCGCCGGAACCTCGCTCGCGCTTTTTGAATCCGCTGACGGCTTCACTTGGAAACCTGCCGTCCACACACTCGTCTCCACCCTCGACCTGAAATGGGCGGACGGAAAATCCCAAAAACTCATGAAACTCGAGCGCCCCCAACTCCTTCTGGAAAACGGCCAACCGTCCGTGCTCTTCTGCGCCGCCGCTCCCGCTGGCAAATTGAACGACAGCTTCAACGTCCAGATCCCCCTAAAGCGCGCTGACCCGTGAATCTTGTGGCTGCAAGCCACCGAGCGGACCTTTCCCCAGCGCCTTCCTTCTCCTCCGAGGACTGCCACACGGAAACCCGTTTCTGGCGCCCCCGACGCGCCCCCGATGTCCGCTTCGCAAACGGCTCGCTTCACCTGAATCTCGGCCAGCTCTGGAAAGCAACTCTGTCTGCTGGTCATGACCGACGGTTCGTCCGGCTTTAACCTTCAGCCACCAGACCATGAATCCGGAATGAACTTTTAAAAATACGCAAATCCTCATGAACCATGCGTGATTTCGTGAAATGAGGCTCGCGTCATCTCATTACTCATTACCTACCATGCACCTTACCCAGCTTCCCACTCTACTCGCCCTGACGCTTCTCTCCCCGGTTCCCCTGCTTGCCCAGACTGCGCCTGCCCCGGGCTCACTGCTGCCCGGAGGCCCCGCGAAATGGCAACTCGCATGGAGTGATGAATTCGACTACCCGGACAGCCAACTCGATGAGAACTGGGCCTCACAAAACGCACCCAGCACCCACATCCTCAGCAGCCGTTGGCGCGAGAACGCCCAGGTGAGGGATGGAACGCTCCGCCTCATCAACAAGAAGGAAAAACGCGGCGGCCAGGACTGGACCTCGGGAAACATCTGGACCAAGAAACCCTTCCTCTACGGCTACTTCGAGTGCCGCTACCGCTACGCCGCAGCGGAAGGAACCAACAATTCCTTCTGGATCATGACCCAGGGGAAACAACCGCCAGATCAAAAAGCCTTCGAAATCGACATCAACGAAGGGCACTTCCCCAATGAGATCAACACCAACATCCACAACCACACCGACGTCACCGTCGTCAACGGCAGGAAAACCCACCCATCATCTTCCAAGAGCTTTGCATTCGGCGTCCGCCCCGATGTGACCGTCCAGTTAGAGATCCCGGTAAAGACCCGCCGCATCCGGCTCACCTCCACCCATGGAAGCCATTTCCATCTCGGAGAGTTCCGAATCTAC
>ERZ1022724.31-NODE-31-length-37411-cov-13.733242_pt1 | contig 37411 bp, 32 predicted proteins | sample MGYA00521091_ERZ1022724 | MGnify/ENA primary metagenome ERZ1022724 (study PRJEB33162, sample SAMN09537610) | freshwater metagenome | isolation source: freshwater | place: Canada:Alberta | collected 2017-07 | study: EMG produced TPA metagenomics assembly of the... | reverse complement strand
CGGTGGCAGCCCCGGTAAGGTTGAGGCCTGAGGTATCCGCAACCGCCGCGCCGCCAGCAAGCGTTGTGGTTCCCGAGTTGACATTAAGAGATCCGCTGAAGGTGTTGGTACCTGACAAGGTGAGAGTGGCATCCGAGGTCACAGTCCCCACATTGCTTCCGATGTCACCCGAAACGATGACCGTGCCTCCGCCCGAGGTAAAGTTGAGAGCTTGTGCAGCAGCCGCCCCGTCGATGTCAGAAGCGACCGTGAGACTGTCGCCGGCACCGGCGGCCACGCCCCCCGCGCCCTGCAGTGCGATGCTGCCGCCCGTGATCACCCAGTTTGACGCATCTGGAGAAGACGCATTGAGTCCGCTCACGGTTTGAGTTCCGACGAGGGTGACGGTGCCGCCGACGACCTGTTGGAAGTTGGCGATCGAGCCAGCGACCCAAGTCTGATCCGTGCCACCCAAGTTCGAAAATTGATCCCAGTCCAGATCCGCAGAGTTCCAGATTCCACTTGGGGAAACATCAGGAACCTTGGGATCCCAGAAAAGATCCTGCGCCTGGACCTGTTGGCCGACGAGAGTGATCAATGAAGCGCCAAGGAGGAGCTGGGTTGAGCCGAAGCGGCGTGATTGTTTTTTACCGGCTCGGAGGACGGACGCGAAGACACACGATCTCTTAAGTTTCATGGGGGGTGGGGGGAGTTAACAAGGTAGAATGAGAATTCAAACTAACTGCTATACAGCTGCGTCTATCCAAAGCCGCCGATATGCACAAGAAAAAATTTCTAAAAAAATCACTCTTCACTCATGAGCATTTCCAAAAAGTCCGACATCGATTCGCGAGATGCTCGCCATTTCCGCGCTCTTCAGTTTCAGCCTGAGCACTGCCTGCAAAGCCCCTCCCTGAAAGTAGCTGAAACCGAAAATGTTTTCAGAATTTTGACAAAATCATCGATTTCAAGTAATCGGATCGACTTAATATTCAAATAAAACCTTGCAAAAAATACCGATCCATCGAAGAATCGGCCACCCCCCTTTTCAAAAAGTCACAAGCCACCCGGCAATTTCAACTTTCCCTACCCACGATCCACGATGAAACCAAAATTCCGACGTCTCGTAAACAATGCCTTGCCGGCATTCATTATCGTTCCAGCCATGATCGCCACCGCACCTGCGGATGTCTTGCAGGTGTCTGACTTGGGCAGCATCAACATCCTGCCGGGATTTACGAGTGCGGCATCGATTAACGCGAACGGAGGCTCGAATCCTACGGCGCCGCTTACCGTCACCATTGCCAAAACCGCCACGCTAACGGGGGACATTGATTTTGAAGATGGCATCCGCGTGAGCGTGAGCGACTACACGATTGACAATTTCGGCTCGCTTAGCGCCGCCACCCGAGACGGGATCCGGTTTGAGGCTGACCGGGGCACGGTGAACAACTCAGGTTCGATCACGGGAGTTGCGGATGGGATCAAGGCCTCCAACGGGTTGATTTTAAACAATGTTTTTGTTCCAGCCCCCGTGGATTCCGAGCTTAAGCCCGATTCGCTTGGCGGAACCCAAGCCACCATCACCACGACCAACGGTAGCGCCATCGCCGCCGACAACGATGCCGAAATTTTCAATTGGGGGATCATTTCTTCAACCTCAGGCACCGGCATCACAGTCGGAGATAACGCTTTGATTGAGAATAAGGTAGCTTTCAGCGGGAGCGAGGATTTAACGGCGGGTTCGATCACGGGTGGGATGCTGGGGATCTCGGCCGGAGATGGTCTTATACTTAAGAACTCAGGCAGCATCCTAGGAATTGAAGGAAGCGGGCTCGTCGCAATGGCGGATCTGGAGCTGACAAACGAAACCAACGCAGAAATCCGTGGAAACGATGGGGACGGCGTAATGGCACAGGCAGGTGCAGAGATTATCAACCGCGGCACGATTTTCGGAACCACGAATGGCATCAATATCAGCACAAGCAAGTTGGATCCGCCGCCATACAATCTTAATTATGATGAAGTGATAGAAACCCCCGTGGAAACACGGATCGAAAATTACGGGGCTATCGAAGGGGGCGCGCAGGCTGGGATTGATGGCTCCGAAATGGTTGAATCCGTAGAAAACTGGGGAACGATCGGAGCTTTCTTCCTCGGGATGGACCTCAAAGGAGGAAACGATTCGATTCGACTGAATGCTGGATCGACCATCAATGGGAACATTGATGGTGGAGAGGGATGCGACACGCTGACCTTTACCGATGGAGCCCGTTTCGCTTTCGACAGCGACAGGAACATCGTCAATGGCAGCGTTCTAGGGATGGAGAAGATCACGAAAAACGGCTACGGCACAGCGATCATCCGGAATACCTTCCTTCCATACGCTCTTGATTCAGAATCCATGACGCTCGACAGCCGGTATATGATCCGCCCCTTGGGGTCGGGAGTTGTTCAAGCCAATGAGATTTTCGTGAACAGCGGCGCTCTTTACATCAATGGTGGCGTAGGCCCCAACTACGATGGTTATGGCGCCCGAGGGGTGATGGAAATCATGTCGCTGACCTCAATCATCGCGGATGGTGGGGAAATCGGCGGCATCAATGACCTGTTTTATGGTCCTGTAGACTTGGATCTAAGGTCCCGAGATTATGTGTCGGATGAGCCCAACGCATGGCTTGCCAACATCACGCTTCGCAATGGAGGCGGGATCAGTGCAGGTTCTGAGCCGCCTGACATCGCTACCATCTTCAATAGCTTTCCAGACCAGGATACTGTGGAAACGCGCGACCATAGCTGGGAATCCCCCTCGTCGATCGGGCGGCTTGCGATCCAAGGTGACATTACCCACCAATCCGGCGACTGGTCTTTGGAGAAATCGAGCATCACTCCCCTTCAACCCGCACCGACCTACATCCGAGTGGACATCAATCCAGGGACCGCGATTTGGGAAGGTGTCAACAGCGACCTGATTGTGCAGACGGGCTTGGACAGCGTGTATGACATGACTGGCGCGGAAGTCTGGATCGCTCCGACGAATCAAGACCAGCCATTGACCGCCGGTTCTTACACGATCATCGACAGCCAGCAAAACATTGTTGGGTTTAATTCCGAGACGACGAAAATCGGCGTGGTGGTGAGAAATGAAAGCGCACCCGATGACGTGGGAATGGCGTTCCGCGCTGATTTTGGAGCGCCTTCAGCAAGCACCGTCTCCTACGATACGATTCTTGGGAACTACTTCTCCAAACTTGTCCTGAGAAATCCTGTGCCCGCAGACGACGTGTCGTCGCTGGTCCGGACCGGGATCGAAGGATACGACGTGGCCATGGATGAGCTTGGCACGGATCTGGTTTTGGAGATCAACTATGACTTTTCCGCTCTCCCAGGCCTCACGGAAAATCAATCCTCCTTCGGGCAGGCACTTGACGTATTCATCGAATCACCGGGTGACATCGAGGACGCCGAATTCCAAGCGCTTGGAGAAACCTTGCAGGATCTGGCCATGCAAGACCTTCCGACTGCCCAGGCGGCCTTGGCAACTCTTGACCCAAGCAGTTCATTCGGAGTCGTGCAGTCGGTGGTGAACAGCAACTACCGACTCCACCGACTGACACAAAACCACCTGGCCGCAGTCCGCGGAAGCTCGCAGACCAGCAACGAGGTGGGAGCATCCTCCAAGGATGCCAAGGGCACAATCGTGAATGGTCCAGTGACCACCACTACCACAGGTCGCGGAAATGTGTGGGGAACGATGTCATACGACCGCCAGGACTTCGAGGGAAACCTCAGCGAGGCTGACTTCGACGGAGATACCGGCTCGTTTACCGCCGGAGTTGACTGGTTGGTGGCCCCGCAGCTGATCCTCGGTCTGGTGTTTGATGGCTCCAAGTCCGACTTGGACAGCGAAGGTTCAAACAGCACGGACATCGACAGCTTCCGTGCGGCCGTTTACGGCACTTGGGGTGGAGCGATGGGATTCTATTCCGACTTCCTCGCCGGCTACGGAGATCATAACCTGAACAATACCAAGAGTTTCGATCTATTCGGGAACCTCTCAAGCGAGACGGATGCAAGCAGTTTGCAAGCAATGTGGACCGTGGGCTACACCATGGGAGACGAGAGAATCAAACATGGCCCATTTGCCGGATTGGAATACCAACAAGTGGATGTGGATGGCTACACCCAGGAAGGTCTGGTTCCGATCTCGGTCAATGATTACGACGTTGATTCCTTCCGCGCGCTCGTCGGCTATCGGGTAGATGCAACGCTCGGAAAATTCAATCCTTATGCGGCGTTTGCCTATGCCCATGAGTTCGAGGACGGCTCTAACACGGCAAGCGCTACCGTAGGCGGTGTCCCATTCACCGTTGAAGGCGCGGAGCAAAGTTCCGCATTCCTGATCAGCGTAGGCACCGGCTACGCCCTCACCCAGTCACTGGCCTTGGACCTGGGATACCGCGGCGAAATCGCAACCGATGACGGAATCACCAATCATGGTGTGTCGCTCGGATTCAACTACGCGTTCTGATCGGTTTTAAGCACTCCACTCCGGTTCACGAAAACCTCCGTCCTGCTTCAGGACGGAGGTCTTTTATGCGGCCTCGGCGATGATCATCACCTCGGCAAATGGAAGGTCAGCCAACATTCCAAAGGCCGCATTGCGTGTGAGCCTGGCACGCGTCGCTGCTGGACTTGCCATACCGCATAAAAAACGGGCCAACTGGCGAGGGGTTCCAAGGGCTGCGTGTTTTTCATCCATCAAGGTGCGCACGGCGGCGATTTCCTCATCCTGGATTCGGCGGATTTTTGGGCGTTTGATCACCGTTGCGGCGCGGCCTCGACAGCGATCACAGTGACCGCACGGAGCTTCCAAAGCCTCACCAAAGTGCTTGGTCAGATAGCCCGTTAGGCAGCCTCGATGCGCGGACAAACCGAGAACCTGTCGCAATCTTGCCAAATCCGCCGCCTCTCGGGTCCGGAATTTTTCCGCAAGGGCGCTTGTCAATGCGCCTAGATCGCCTGGATCTTTTCGGAGTCTGTATCCTTGTCGCACCCCCCAGACGCTGAGCATGATGTCCCCTGCCGTCTGGAGGCTGTTGAGCGTGCTGACGATCTTTTCCCGCTGCACCCCTATCTTTTCCGTAAGAATCGACGGGTAAATGTAGAGCCACCCGCGCTTTTTTTCTCCTGAATCGAGAATCTGCTGCATGAGTTTCCGTTCCTTGGCAGCCCGGCCTGCAAAGATTTTTTCCAGTGGTTGAAGCAATCTCAGCCGGTAAGTGGAGTAGAACGTGCCTGTCGCATCGAGAACCCCGTCGATTTCCAGATAGGTCACCACCGTCGCGACGACGCCCGGGCGGATGTCGCAAATGGTGGACAATTCATAAGGCGAAACATCGAACACAGAACCCAAACGCAGCAGGCGGTCGATCAAGTTTCCCAATGCTCGCGACGAAGGAGCATCGGCATAGATGAAATTCTCAAGAACCGTCAGATCCTCACCACAGGCGAGCATTTCGCACCGTGCATATTCCCCATCCCGACCAGCCCGACCGATTTCCTGAGTGTGATTTTCCAGGCTTTTCGGGAGATTGTAATGAAAAACCGCCCGGATATTCGATTTGTCGATGCCCATTCCGAACGCAATGGTCGCCACGATCACCCGGGTCTCGCCCGCCATGAAGCGATTTTGCACAGTTGCCCGGAAATCGGCTGGCAAACCTGCATGATACGCCTGAGCCTGGATGCCGTTTTTGGCGAGATAGGTCGCTACTTCCTCTGCCGTTTCCTGCCGAGTGACATAGACCACCGCCGCGCCATCCACCTCGCGGAGCCTTTCCAGAAGCAATGGCTTGCGCTCACTCTGGGTGCACGGGGTCACCCGCAAATCCAGATTCGGCCGATGAAAACTCAACTGCGTATGATCCGCACGCCCGATCCGGAAAGCCTTGCGTATATCACGAGCTACCTTGGGTGTCGCCGTCGCCGTCAAGCACAGAACCCGCGGCACCTTCATACGACGGCACATGAGCGCCAGCTTTAAGTAATCCGGTCGAAAATTATGCCCCCACTCTGAGATACAATGCGCCTCATCGATTGCAACAATCGCTACAAACAATCGTTTTAAACGATTTCTAAACAATTCATTTCCAAAGCGTTCCGGTGCAACGTAGAGCAACTTGAGCCCCCCCGCATCCAGCCGCGCATAAACATCACGGAGTTGGTCAGCATCGAGAGTCGAGTCGAGTCGGGCAGCCGGAATGCCTCGCCGTGTAAGCGTGTCGACCTGATCCCGCATCAAGGCGATCAGCGGCGAGACGACCAAGGTTAGCCCGTCGAGCAACACGGCCGGCAATTGGTAACAGAGGGACTTCCCTCCCCCAGTTGGAAATACGGCAAGAGCGGACCGACCATCAAGCAAGGCCCGCACGACCTGCTCCTGGCCATCCCGAAAGCAATCGTGACCGAATTCAGCGCGGAGGGTATCAAGCACGTGGTGAATTTTGAGCGAGGCGCAGGAACTGACAAGCGCGAATCGTCAAGAGCGGCAGGCCGCAAGCGTGGCATTCCCCTGCTCCAGCTTGCGTCATCACCCGCTCTGGCGAGTCTGGGAACAAGGCATTCGCGATGATGCGCCGGGCCTGACCAAGCACGGTAATGCCCCAGAGCATCGCCGATCCCCCCCTCGAATCCGGGTTGAAAACGCCTTAAATCCGAGGCGAAACTGCCGATTGCGGAATTATTTTGATTTTTTTGAGTCTTTTATCTTGCCAAGCGGTCCGCCATCGATTAATCCTTCTGCGTCGCAAGACAAGGCGGTCCGACTGAGATGCCTCCCGGGTTAATGGGTTTTCCTAGGAGTGATTATCAGTCGGGCCGCTTATTTTTTTGCCCATTCCATGCGCTTGCGAAGAAGGCTGATGAATTCCGAAAATTGTATCTTCCTGATGCGTGGATCGTTTGTTATCATTCGACCATGAAATTGATCCGCTTTGGCGAAGAAGGCCGCGAGGAGCCTGGAATTCTCCTGCCTGACGGGCGACGGATCGACGCGAGCGGAGAGTTTGCCGACTACGACGAAGGTTTTTTTGCCATGGGAGGCCTGGAGTCACTGGCCGAGTGGCTTGCAGACGGTTGCCCGGGCGGCAGCGAAGTAGATCCCCTCGCAAGGCTCGGACCGCCGCTCAACCGCCCGTCAAAGCTGGTCTGTATCGGGAAGAACTACCTAGATCATGCGAAAGAACTGGATGAGGGAATCCCCTCGGAGCCCGCGATATTCATGAAGGCGACCAGCGCCTGGAGTGGACCGACGGACGATGTGATCATTCCACGGGGGTCTACCAAGCTGGACTACGAAGTGGAGCTTGCGGTGGTGATCGGGCGCACCGCCTCCTATGTGGATGAACGGGTAGCGATGGATTACATCGCCGGGTATTCGACATTCTGTGATTTCTCCGAACGGGCCTTTCAAAAGGAAATGGGTGGCCAGTGGACCAAGGGAAAGAGCGCGGACAGCTTCGCCCCGATCGGGCCGTGGTTGGTCACGGCTGACGAAGTCAGTGACCCGCAGAAGCTGCGCTTGTGGTGCAAGGTGAACGGTGAAATCCGCCAGAACAGCTGGACTGGCGACATGTTATTCTCCGTGAAGCAGTTGATCAGTTACGTGAGCCGTTTCATGACCCTACTGCCGGGCGATGTGATTGCGACCGGCACACCGGGCGGTGTGGCCATGGGGATGAGTCCGCCGCGGTATTTGCAGGCCGGTGACTTCGTGGAATGCGGCGTCGAGGGCTTGGGAGAACTCGGGCAACGGGTAGTGGCGAACCGATAGGGATGATCAAGCGATTTTCCAGAACAAAGCGGGCGCTGCACCCTTGGCCACTCCCGCCGGGTGCCCCGCACACCACCGTCTGTCATTTTTGCGACACGCTGCACGATGCGATTCCGCTCGAAGAAGGAATGGCCGCCCGCTGCCGGTGTTGCGGTGCGGTCCTCTACCAAAACCGCCCTGCGTCACTGGTGCGCTCGACCGCATTCGCGCTGACTTCTTTGATTCTGATGGTCGTGGTACACGCGTTTCCCTTTTTGGTGATGGATGCAGCATCGATCCGAACCAATCTCTCCCTGATATCCGCTTCCGGGGCATTGATCCGCGAGGGCAGTCCCATCCTCGGGATTGTCGTGATCCTATTCACCGTCATCACGCCGCTGATTCTGGCGGGGGGACTGCTTTACGTGTGCCTGCCACTGATGTTCGGGCGGGTCGCTCCGGGGGGATTCTTTGTCGCCAAATGGATGAGCAAATCCGAGCCATGGAACATGATCGAGGTCTTCCTCCTTGGAGTACTCGTCAGCCTGCTGAAACTGAACAAAGTCGCTGATGTGCACTTTGGGCTGGGATTCTGGTCATTTGCCGCGCTCATGGTGTCGATGGCCGCTGCGGTAGCGGCCATTGACCGACACGAACTCTGGGACCGCTTGGAGGTGGCCAAATCATGAGGACCCGTTTCCCCCGTGCGGCATCCTCGGGCCTTGCCGCCTGCCATACCTGCGGGAGGGTCTCCCCCGTCGGTTTGGGAAAGTGCCCGCGCTGTGGAAGCGGCCTCCATTTGCGAAAACACAACAGCATCCGCACCACCATCGCCCTCATGCTGGCGGCTGCCGCCCTTTACGTCCCGGCGAATATTTTACCGATCATGACGGTGATCGAGTTGGGGGACGTCTCGACTAACACCATCGTCAGCGGCATCCGCACCTTCTGGAGACAGGAGGCTTATCCGATCGCCCTGGTCATCTTCACCGCCTCGATCCTGATTCCATTGCTCAAAATCGTCGCGCTCGGCTGGTTGTGTCTGGCGGCTTCTGGCAAGCTACACCCCTCGCCCGGAATGCTTGGCAAAGTCTACTGGTTCACCGAGTTGCTCGGGCGTTGGTCGATGATTGACATTTTTGTGGTCGGGATTTTAGTGGCGCTTGTCCAATTGGGAAATTACATGACCATCACTCCTGGCCCGGGAGCCCTTGCATTTGCCGGGGTGGTCGTTTTAACCATGCTTGCAGCAATGAGTTTCGACCCACGACTGCTCTGGGACCGCATGGACCAACTCGATTCAAATCAATCACTCACCCACGAATCCGACTCTTGAGCGAACCAGCTACCAATCCGCCCTCCACGCCAGCGATCTCACCCGAGTTGCGCGCCGCCCAGCGCTGGAACATCGTCTGGGTCGTTCCGATCCTGGCGCTCGTGCTGGGCGCTTGGATGATTTACCGAAATTTCAGCTCGCAGGGCCCGGTGGCCTACGTCCGGTTCGAGACCGCCGATGGGCTTTCGGCAGGAAAGACCGAAATCCGCTGCCGCTCGGTGCGAGTGGGAGTGGTCAAGGCATTGAACCTGGCGGATGACCTGAATTCCGTGATCGTCGCCGTGGAGCTCAACCCGGAACTGGGCGGCTTGTTGAGAAAAGGAACCCGGTTCTGGGTCGTCCGTCCACGGGTATCCGCCACCGATGTTTCGGGTCTGGGGACACTGATTACCGGTGCGTATCTTGAGCTCGATCCCGGGCCGCCGAATGGTCCTGAGGCGAATCACTACGACGGTTTGGAGACCCCTCCTGCAACCAGCCGAGACATTCCAGGACTGCGAATCGTTCTCACGGCGAACCAAGCGGGCTCCCTCACGGCGGGGTCCGCGCTTTACTATCGGGGATTTGAGGTCGGGCGGATCGAAAATCGGAAGCTCGACATGCTCGGTGAGCAACTCACCTACGACGCTTTCATCCGTGAAGAATTCAGTGACTTGGTCAAGGAAAACACCCGCTTTTGGAACACCAGCGGCATCGACATCAGCGGCGGCGCGGATGGATTCAAGCTGCGAACCCCTTCCCTCCAGGCGCTTGTCGCAGGCGGTGCCACTTTTGGGCTACCGGAAGGCACTCATCCCGGTCCGCCAGCGAAAGACGGCGCCACCTTCACCTTGTTCAGTAACGAGGAAGCGGCCAACAGCGCCGCGTTCAATCCTACGATGAGGTTTGTGCTGCTTTTCGAGCAATCCGTGAGGGGACTCCAAGTGGGCGCACCTGTCGAATACCGGGGCATCCCGATCGGTCGGGTGGCTGGAATCTCCTTTGACTACTCCCCGATGGCGGACGACTCGCGGATTCCGGTCTTGATCGAGCTTGACCCCTCCCTACTCCGCAGGGAGGCGGCCGAAAAAATCAGCAAACCCGACAGCGAATACCTCAAAGACGCTGTCCAAAGGGGCCTGCGTGCCGCCCTCAAAACCGGCAGCCTGCTCACTGGAGCCTTGTATGTGGACCTCGACTACTACAAGCACCCCATGCCCGCAGAACTTTCCACCGTCGGTGAATTTTCGTCGATTCCCACAATTTCCTCCGGCCTGGCGCAGTTGGAAACCAAACTTGGGGCGATTCTTGATAAAATCGAGCAACTCCCGCTGGAGGATGCCATGAGAAAAATCGCGACCGCTGCGGATGAGGCCGCGACGACCGCTGCGGAAAGTCGCAAGGCCTTGAAGGAAATCGAGCTCACCGCCGCTTCGCTTACCAGAACCCTCGATTCCCCGGAATTCGCCAAGCTTCCCAAAGACCTCAGAGGGACACTTGCAGCCTTGGAAAAATCCGTCGCGAGCATCGGCCCGGATGGAGCGATCCAGGGTGACCTCCTGCGAACCTTGGATGAACTCCGAGCTGCATTACGTGCGGTAAACCAAGTTTCCACCGCCATCGATGAGAATCCGGATTCATTGATTTTCGGTCGTGAATCCTCCAGAAACACCGTTCCCAAGGCCCCGAAAGCCGGACGCTGACACCACCTCAACATGAACCGCCTTTTTGCTTTATTCACCGTCCTGCTTCTCGGTAGCTGTGCCCAACCCAGCAAAACCTTTTACATGCTTACCGCCGCAGGCCCCATGCCTCCGGGGGGCGGAGTCGGAATTGGAATCGGTCCAGTCAGTCTGGCTGAATATCTGAACCGACCCAATCTCGTCGTCCAGCAGGAGCCAAATCAACTCGCCGTCGCGGAAGATCACCGCTGGGCCGGAGATCTCGCAGCATCGATCGCCCGCGTTACCGCGACCAATCTCGGCCGCCAGATGAAGTCCGGCAACGTCCGCACCTACCCGTGGCTGAAAGATGACGAGATCCGCTATCAAGTCACCCTCGACATCCGCCAACTCCATAGCGGAGCCGACGGCTATGCGGTCATCGAAGCGGGTTGGCGCGTTTATTCCCTCCCGGAGCGCACCTTAAAGGCCTCAAAGACTTTCGTGGACCGCGAGCCGCTACAAGCGGATGGCTACGGTCCTATGGTAGCCGCGCAATCCCGGTTGATCGAGCGGCTGGCGGAAAACATCGCCGCAAGCTTGCGCCAGTGAGCCGAGAGCCACGCCATCACTGCCTCCACCCGCATCGAAACCTCGCAGGCTTTTTTGACGGGGTGGACAAGTGTCCTCATCGTAAAAACCAGAACCTTCACGTGGCAGCTGAAGCCACTCTTGACACCCGCCAGTCATTCGACCGATAGCTATCTGCCTATTCATTAAACCCGACTCACCATGCCCGCCACCTTGTTTGATCTCACCGATAAAGTCATCGCCATCACTGGTGCTACCGGAACTCTCACCGGCTCCGCCGCGGGTTACCTTGCAAGTCAAGGAGCCCGTGTAGCTTATCTCGGGCGTTCCCAGGCAAAGCTGGATGCTGCCCTGGCCGGGGTGCTGTCGAAGCATCCGTCAGCCCAGGTTCTCGGGTTGGTGGCGGATGTCGCGGATCGTGCAGCACTGGAGGCCGCTCGTGATGCCATCCTTGCCAAGTGGGGCCGGATCGACGTGTTGATCAATGGCGCGGGAGGAAATCAGCCCGGAGCTACCATCACACCGGACAAGACATTTGCAGATTTGGATTTCGCGGCATTTCACGAGGTCATGAATTTGAATTTCCACGGCACGGTGCTGCCGACGCTTGCGTTTTTACCAGCCTTGCTGGCAGCAGCACCCGGCGCGAGTGTGGTGAATTTCTCCTCAGCTTCGTCCACCCGAGCCATCAGCCGGGTCGTTGGATATTCCGCAGCGAAGGCCGCCGTGGACAACTTCACCCGCTGGCTCGCAGCCGATCTCGGGCGCCGCACCCAGGGAGGGGTCCGGGTAAACTCGCTGGTGCCGGGATTCTTCATCGGCGAGCAGAACCGCCGCCTCCTCACCCAGGAAGATGGCTCGCTCACAGAACGCGGACAGGCGATTTGCCGCCAAACATCCTTCGGCCGCTTCGGCGAGGCGGATGAACTGCATGGAGCAATCCATTTCCTTGTCACCGAGGCGTCCCGCTTTGTGACCGGCACCACCGTGGTGGTCGACGGTGGCTTCTGCATCGACTCCGGCGTCTGATCGCCCCTCTTCACGCTGATGAGTGCCGCCAAGACACCGCTGTTAGAAGAATGCCTCCGCTGGTTCGGACCGGAGGATCCGGTTCCTCTTTCCTACATCCGCCACTCCGGAGCGGCGGGTGTCTTCAGCTCCCTGCATCACATTCCTTACGGCGAGGCTTGGCCGAGGGAGGAAATCCGCAAGCACCGCGAGGAGATCGAAGCTGCCGGATTACGCTGGTCCACGGTGGAGTCCGTGCCGGTGCACGAGGACATCAAGACGGGCCGGGGTGATTTGAAAACGTTGTTTTCAAATTATAACAACAGCCTGCGGAATCTGGCGGCGGAAGGAGTGGCCAACGTGATTTACAACTTCATGCCGGTGTTGGATTGGGTTCGCACGGACATGCGCCACGTCATGCCGGACGGCACCGAGTCCCTGCTCTACAATCCGGTCAAATTCGCCGCGTTTGAGATCCATGCGCTCAAGCGCCCCGGAGCGGAAGAGGATTTCCCGCCGGAGCAGGTCGAGGCAGCCGAGCACTGGTGGCGTGCGCTTCCCCAAGCCGGACGTGACGCCTTCATCCGCGATATCGTGGACGTTTTTCCCGGGGTGAAGTGGGGACTCACCTTGGATGATATTCGTGAACGCCTGGCCCGCTTTCAGGGCATCGGTCGCGTGGAACTGACGGAGAACTTCGCCCGCTTTCTTGAAGCGGTCATTCCCACCGCAGAAGAGTGCGGAGTGCGCCTCGCAGTCCACCCGGATGATCCCCCATTTTCCGTTTTAGGACTGCCGCGGATCGTCAGCACCGAGGCGGATGCCGCAGCCATTCTTGCCTTGGTCGACTCCCCGGCGAACGGGCTTTGCTTTTGTTCCGGATCCTTCGGGGCGAGACTCGACAACGACCTGCCCGCCATGGTCGGGCGCTTTGCACCGCGGATTCATGCCGTGCACCTCCGTGCGACCCGGCACACGAGCGATGGCTCGTTTTGCGAGGCAGACCACCTCGACGGCAATGTGGACATGCCGGAATTGTTAGGTATTCTACTTTCCGAGCAAGACCGCCGCCGCGCCGAGGGCCGCCCGGACTGGCAACTTCCCCTGCGGCCCGACCATGGGCATGTGATGATGCATGACCTCACCCACTACGTCCCGCTCACGCCGGGGTATTCAATCATCGGCCGTCTGCGGGGACTGGCGGAGCTCCGCGGAGTCATGCACGGCATCCGCCACAGCCGTGGCTCGGGGATCCGCTGAATCGCGCACGCTCCAACAAAGTTTCAGCGCCCGGTCCAGCTCTTCCATGCCGCCTCCGCCTCATCAGCACCGATCAGATGGTCAGCGGCGATGATCCGGTATTTTCGCTTGGAAACGGCCGGGTGCGCATCATCCAAGGGAAGCGCTTGATCCTGGACGGGATTGAAATTGATGAAAGGCGCGCCGTTGTGGGCTGATGCGTCCCAGACCCTGAGTTTCTCGGGCGTGGCAGCATCACTCATGATGAGAACCGTCGCCATGCCCGCCGGGCTGGTGCCGCTGACAAGCACCCAGCGGCACTCCGTGCCATTGGCATCCTGGCGACCTTTACCTCCGCTGGTGAGAAGGGTGCTGTTACCCTTGTTCCAAGCAGCAGTGCCTCGCCATGAAAAACCGCTGTATCGATAATTCAAAATCTTCACCGGAACATCCACCGCTTGTTGGTGAATCGCCACATCGAGAACGCAGGCATCCTTTTCCTGAAAAATGGAAACCGTGGACTGTTCATGGATCACGGCCTTGGGTTCAGCGCCCGGGGGCTTGATCACCAATTCATTGACGAACTCCCAAGCCAAAGCGCCGGATTTCGATTCAAGCGGTTTCGCGCTTTTGGCGACATGCGCCCCCTGCCCTTCCTGGATCTCCCAGCAATTGTAGGTCTTACCGTTCACTTCCACGAATTTCCAGGGCCACCAAACCCCGAAATGGTGCTTATGGTCGTCTGGCTGAATCTGCGTCCATTCGAAACCTGAGGGAGTGCGCAACGGATGAAGAAACGCGCTGCCTGCGAACTTAGCCCCGCCCTTGGGATCCCTCAATGGCTCGAGTTGCCACGCGAGCAACGATTTACCTTGCAGAGCGGCTTCAACCCGGCCGTCGCCCGCGATAGCAGTCCATGGCACCTCTCCTGAAACCATGGCCGAGAGCGCACAGCCAAGAGAAGCGATTGCAAACAAATGCGAAAAATTCATCGGGTCGATACGTCTGATTGCGGATGATCCTTACAAGATGTCAGCGAACCGTCCAGCTTGAGAAAATTTGACAGGCTGTTGTAAGGGAAGCGCTTGGCGCGCTCGACTGGATTGACCGCCATCGGTCCAGCCAGCTTGCACCCTCCGGGCTGTTGTAAGGGAAGCGCTTGGCGCGCTCGACTGGATTCGAACCAGTGACCGTCCGCTTAGAAGGCGGATGCTCTATCCAACTGAGCTACGAGCGCGTGCGAGAGGTGTCTAAACAGGTTTACGGGTGAAGTCAAAATCCGGATGCGGTTTTTTCAACTCATTTTAGAGTTTCGGAATCTCGGTTTCCACTTTAGAATCCCCTAATGCGCACCGCGGTTTATGCAGGCTCTTTTGACCCTCCGACAAATGGTCACCTCTGGATGATCGAACGGGGGCTCGAAATGTTTGATCGCTTGATTGTCGCGATCGGCAACAATCCGGCAAAAAGCTACTCGTTTACCGTGGAAAGACGACTTGAACTGCTCAAGGAGTGCACGGGTGAAAACGAACGACTGAGGATCTCACACTTCAACAATCGCTACCTCGTCGATTACGCCAAAAGGAAAGATGCCAGATACATCCTGCGCGGTATTCGCTCACCCAACGACTACGAGTACGAGCGGGTCATGCGCCACATCAATGCCGATATGGCACCTGAGATCACCACGGTTTTTCTGATGCCACCGCGCGACATCGCCGAACTTTCATCGAGCATGATCAAGAGCCTGACAGGCCCTGCCGGCTGGGAAGAAACCGTCCGCCGCTACGTGCCCGACCCGGTTTTCAATGCCCTCGCCGCCCGGGGGGGATCCCTGTAAACCCCTTGCCCGCACGGGGAATTTGATGGGATGACTTGTCAGTGCCGCAGGGCCGGATCGCTCAGCGCTTTCCCCTTCGCATCACGGGGCCTGGGATCCACACGTTAGATCCACACCCAGCAGGCACACATCGTCGTCGAAGTGGTTGCCCTCGGAAAAAGCAAGAACACTTGCCAAGACTCCATCCAACATCCGATCCATCGGCTCCGCCGCGTGGCTGGCGATGATTTCCATCAGCCGGTTTTCAAAAAAGGGTTCGCCATTTTTGTTTTCAGCCTCGAGCACACCATCCGTGAACAAGAGCAACCGGTTGATTTCAGACAATGGAATCTGATTGTTCGGGTAGTAGGCTCCGCCGAAGAGCCCCAGACCCGGACCTTTTTGCGAGCGATCGTTTGCAATCTGCCACACTCCTGCAGGGCCGGCGACGATCGGCCCCGGGTGGCCCGCGCTTGAGTATCTGAAATTTCCATTCGCCAGATCGATGATCCCGAAAAATGCCGTCGCAAACATGGTGGTCCCGGCACGCTCGAGAATCGCCGCCAATCCATCGTTGAGTCCATGCAGGAACAGTCCCGGATCCAAGGCATGGAATCGTTGCTTTTCCAGCAATCCACGCAGCATCGCTACCACCAGGGCCGAGCGGACGCCGTGGCCCATGACATCACAGATCAGCAAGCCGTAGCAATCGTCATTGATCTTGAGCACCTCGAAGAAATCTCCAGCAAGGCCGGAAATGGGGATATACCTTGCCAGGAAATTGAGCTGGTAGTTCCGATTCGTGCTGACCGTGGGGAAACCTTCGCCTGCCAGGGCCTGCTGGATTTCCCGAGCGAGCATGAGCTCCTCCTCATAAGCTTGGTTTTTCTTTTGGAGCTGCAAGGCGAGATCGACGGCCTCCTGCTGGGCATTGACCAGCTTGGTGACATCACTGGAAACGCCGAAGGTGCCCTTGATGTTTCCGTGACGATCCCGCAAGGGAAATTTGGAGGTGATCACCCAGCTTTGGCTGCCATGATACCTCGTTTCACGTTCCAGGAGATCGATCACCGGTTCGCCGGTTCGAATGATTCGTTGTTCGTCCGCCTCGGCGCTTTTCCAATGTTCATCACTGAAAAAATCCTTATCGTGCTTGCCGATGAGCCCGCTTTCATTCGCACAGCCAAGGTGTTCGGCAATGTCCTGATTTGCCATCGTGAACCGAGATTCGAGATCCTTGAAATAAATTTTCAAGGGAACATGGTCGATGAGCTGGCGAAGCAGAAACCTTTCTTCTTCGATCTGGACCTCCGCCGCCTTGCGACGGCTGATATCGATCATCGAACCGGCGATACGGACCGCTTGACCGCTGCGGTTTCTCACGACGGTGCCGCGGATTCTAAGCCAGCGCCAATTGCGCCCGCCCGTGAGGATCCTTGCGTCGATGGCGAGAGTTTCCGGCCCGCCTTCCTGAACCGCCTGGCTCACTGCCGCTGAGAAAGCCTGCTGATCGCCCGCAAAGACATGCTCGAAAGGGGGGATGAACAAGTTGGGTGCGTAGTCGCTTCCACATTCAAGAAACTCAAGAATGCGCCGGGAATAAAAGATTTTCTCTTCGTGAGGATTCCAATCCCAGATTCCCTCGTTGGATGCCCGGAGCGCGAGCTCCAGCCGCTCGAGTTTCAAGCGGCGCTTTTCATTAAACTCATTCGGGTCATCACTCATCCGTTGCGAAGCTTGGTATCAGGGTTGTAGAAATTTCAAGGCAATCTAACGGCGACTCGGAAAAACGGCCTGTCGGCAGGAAACGGCACGGAGACAGCCTGCACCAAGCCGTCATCGGCACGCACCGTGGGAATCTCCGCCGAATCGGTCCACAGAATCATATCGCTGGAGAACTGCGGGGTATAGACAAGTCCGGCTGCTAGATAATCCGCACGGCGTATGAAAACCGCCTGGTTAACCGCAGCCCCGGAACTTTCAACCCAAGGAGTGCCCCGGCGGCTGATCGCCCCCCCGTTGAGCGCGAGCGGGCCTGGCGCGCCGACCAACGGTCCGGTACCGAAGGCATACTCGTGAAGGTTGGGGATACCGTCTTGGTCGGGATCATCCAACCTGCCTGAATTGGCGGTAGTGAGCATCTCAGACAGCGCCCAACTTCCATAAGGGTCGTTTTTCCCGACCTCGACGGAATAAGTGCGGGTGGTCACCCCATCCGGTGCGGTGACCACCACGCTGATCGGGTTGGCCCCGAGCACCAGCGGGATCGGCGAACTTGATATCCCCGAGGCGACCGTCGCGCCATTCACTCTCACCACGGCTCCGGCCTGTAGGACCGTTGGAATCACGCTTAGCGATGAAATCGTGCTGTCAACGCTGGCTGAATACTGATCGATGGTCGTGGAAAACGCGGGTGTTAGCGTCCCTTGACTGAGCGCCAAGGCAGCGAGGCCGGCTTGGCTGGAGAGCCCACCGTTGAGGTTGATGTTGAACGGATTTTTCGCACCCGTGACATTGCTTGCGATCGCAATGGCGGCGGTCCGCGCACCGACGACGGTTGGCCTGAAGGAAATGGTAAACGTGGTGGTCGCCCCCGGTGCCAGGGTGGTGGCACCCAAAACTCCCACAGTGAACTCGGCGTTGTTCGTTCCCGTCTTGGTGATCGCGAGGCTGGTGAGACTCGAACTGCCGGAATTTCGAATCGTGAATGAGAGGATCTTGGTGGTATTGATCGGGACGATATCGAACGGAACGGTGCTGACACCATCGACCAACGGAGCGTTGTTCGGCATCAGTTCCACGGCGATGTCGGGGATGATCCCCGTTCCTGCGAGCTGAACATCGAAAGGGTTTTCGTTGAGGTCGTTGCTTGCGATGCGGATCGCTGCTGTGCGTAGCCCGACCGCGGAAGGTCGGAAGGTGACGGTAAAGGTGGTGCTGACTCCGACCGCCACACTCGCCGCGACCGCACTGACGGTAAAGTCCGCCGCATGGGCACCGTCCTTGGTGATACTGATGCCAGTCAACGCCGAGGTCCCCAGATTACGGATCGTGAAGGTGTTGACGGTCGTCGCATTGACCACGGTCGAAGTGAAATTACTGATGGAAACGTCATCAGTGAGCAATACGGTTGCCGGTTGTTCCACGGATATCTCAGGAAAAAGCCCGGTCCCTGAGAGTGCAATATCAAAAGGATTTTTCGTGCCGGTCACATTGCTGGCGATCCTCAAAGTGGCGGTGCGCGCTCCCGAGGCGGAGGGATTGAAGGTCACGCTGAAGGTGGTGAACCCGGCGGGCAGAACCGGGCTCACCGGAGCCGCGGTAACGGTGAAATCAGCGGCATGGGTGCCGTCGATGGTCAGCGCCAGATTGAAAAGGTTGGCGCTACCTGGATTGCGGACCGTGAAAACTCTGGCAACACCAGTCCCGATGTTTGAGGATCCGTAAGCCACCGTCGATACCGCATCGGCGAGGACCGTGACCTGCTCCACCGAAATGTCAGGAGCCGTGCCTGTTCCTGACAGATTGATGTCAAACGGATTTTCGTCCGTATCATTGTTCGCGATCTGGATCACTGCCGTTCTGACTCCCGTTGCGGATGGATTGAAAGCAACGGTCAGCATGGTAAAGTTCCCCGGCGCAACCGGAGCCACCGGACTCAGAGTCACCACAAAATCATTCATGTGGGTGCCAGCCTTGGTAATGGCGAGGCCCGTGAGATTCGCGCCGCCGGTGTTACGGATGAGGTAACTCCTCAAAATCTGGGTCCCGACGAGGGTGGACCCGTGGGAAACCGCCGCGGCGTTGTCGACGAGGTTGGTTCCGTTTTCCAGCTCGGCCGCGATTTCCGGGGCGATTCCCACCCCCGTGAGGTTGAAGGTGAAAGGATTCATGCTACCCACCACATTGCTCGCGATTGAGATCGCAGCGGTTCTTAGGCCTATAGCGGTGGGACTGAAAGACACGGTAAAGGTGGTGCTGCCACCGGGGGCCACCGTGGTAGCCCCCAGAGGGCCTACCGTGAACTCCGCATTGTGCGTGCCGCTTTTGGTGATGAGAAGGCTGGCCAAACTCGCCGTGCCGGGATTCCGAATCGTAAAGGTGATTCCCTGAGGAGTCACGAGTGGCACCTCACCGAATGCGACCGTGCTTGCGGCATCCGCAAGTGGCGTATTCGCGGGCAATTGCTCGACCGCGATGGCGGGTCCGTTGCCAAATCCGGATAGATGGATCACAAACGGGTTCTCATCGAAGTCATTGCTTGAGAGATGAAGCACCGCCTTGCGAAGCCCTTGGGCAGCAGGCCTGCATGTGACGGTGAAGGTGGTGCTTGCCCCGCCGTTCAACAAGGCTGGGACGGCGCTCACCGTGAACTCCGCCGCATGGGGGCCGTCCTGGGTGGCCACGATATCACGAAGGACATCTGCCCCTGAATTTCTGATGGTGAACGTATTCACGGTGGTCGTATTGACCAGCACCGGCGCGAAAACCACCTCGGATACTCCCGAAGTCAGGGTGTTCGTAGCCGGTTGTTCCACCGCTATTTCAGGGGGAGAAGTCGAGCTCGCGACACTCGCGAAACCATTCCATGTGGGGCTGGTGAAACCGGAGGCTCCCGCCGAATAGGTAACCGTAAATCCGGCACCAACGGGCGAGAAGGCACTCGTGCCGATGCTTGGAGCACTTCCGAAAAATCTCGCCCTTACCAAAAGACCGCAGCCGCTGAATGCATTTTCCCCAATACTGGCCAGGCCTGTGCCAAAGGTGGCTCCTGTGAGCCGGATACATCCGGAAAAAGCAAAACTCCCGATTTCCGTCACCGCATTCCCGACCGTCACACTGGTGAGCCTGGCGCAATCTTCGAAGGTATATTCCAGGATCCGAGTGACGCTTTCCGGAATGACTATGCTCGTCAGCGCACTGCAACGGGAAAAGCAAGAGTCGCCGATGGTGGTCACGCTCGTAGGAAGGCTCAGGCTTGTCAGGCTGGTGGCGAAGTCAAAGGCATATGGCTCCAGCACCACCACACCGGTCGGCACCACATAGCGGCCGGCTTTTTTCGCGGGATACTGAATCAATCGGGTTTGGAATTTATCGAAAAACACACCATCCACACTGCTGTATGAGGGATTGAGCGGATCTACCGTGATCGCCACCAGGTTACTACACCCGGAAAAGGCTCTGGTGCGAATATCGGTAGCCCCGGAACCGATATGGATGCTCGTGATGCCCGTGCATTCGCCGAATGCCAAAAGATCCACCAGCACCACACTGTTAGGAATGGTGATGCTGGTAAGCAGCGTGCAACCGGAAAACGCATAGGCTCCGATGCTGGTCAAGCCGGCAGGAAGAGTCACGCTCGTGAACGCATTGACCGCTCCCTGAAAGGCGAAAGAGGCAATACCCGTCACCGTAGCAGGGACCACATAGGGCCCGGATTTCCTGGCAGGATAGTGGATGAGCTGCGTCCTCGCTTCGTCAAACAAGACGCCGCCCTCGCTGCTGTAGAACAAATTGGCGACTGCTACGGTGATGGAACTCAAGAGCGAGCATCCTGCAAACACGTTGCTTCCGAGCGAAGCAAGCCCCGTCCCGATGGTGACGGTCGCAAGCGCGCTACAATCGCGACAGGCATCGTTCCCCATGGAGGCGATGCTGTTCGGGAAGCTCATGGTGGTCAGGCCGCTGCACCCCTGAAAAGCCCCCTCCCCGATGGTGGTGACTCCATTTGGAATCACCACCGAGGTGATGGTCGAGTTATACTGGAAGGCATAGTCCGCAACCGCCCGAACCGGAAAGGAACTGATAACCGTCGGGATGTTCAACGTCGGTGAGGTCCCGATGTAAGAGGTGATCGTCGCCTCTCCGTTCGAAACAAAAAAAGTAAAATCCTGCGCTCTCGCCAAAGGAGCCACAATCAGGGAAGCGAGCAGGACAAGGAACAGCCAAACGGCTCGCAACGGATGATGAACAGGATCTGAGGACTGATGAGAGATCACTTGGCTTTGGGTTGGAAACGATGGGATTTCACAGACGGAAATCCCTGAAGATCCCCTCCCCTGGATGATACCCATCATGGTTCCGGTATCAACTGCTTTTCCCATCTTACGGTTCGAGCCTGCGGGAAGCAAGATCACCTCGACCTCCAGCGCTGCGTCAGGTCACCATAGGCATCAATGCGCCGGTCGCGGAAAAAGGGCCAGATCCTGCGGAAATTCTCGACCGCTTGCAGATCCACGTCGTGTATGAGGATCTCCGGCTCGGTGGTGGATGCCTTGGCGACGATTTCACCATAGGGGTTGGCGATGAACGAGCGCCCCCAGAACTCGGTATCGCCCTCGCAGCCGGTGCGGTTCACCGCGGCGAGGTAGCAGCCATTTGCGACGGCATGGCCGCGCTGCACAGTCTCCCAGGCGCAGTGCTGCGCGTCTCCCAGCGCCGGTTTTTCCTCGGGAAGCCAGCCGATCGCCGTTGGATACACGAGGATTTGCGCCCCCCCGAGGGCCATCAGGCGGGCAGCCTCGGGATACCATTGATCCCAACAAATCAGAACCCCGATTTTCCCAAACCGCGTATCCCACACCGGCCAGCCGCTGTCACCGGGCGTGAAATAGAATTTTTCCTCAAACCCGGGATCCTGTGGAATGTGGCTCTTTCGATACAGCCCCATCAACCCGCCATCGGCATCATGAATGGCAGCGGTATTGTGGTAGAGCCCCGGGCCGCGGTGCTCAAAAAGCGAGGAAATCAGGACGATTCCCAGCTCCCCTGCCAGTTTCCCGAGCCGGTCCGTGACCGGACCCGGCAAAGGATCCGCCAGGTCGAACAGAGCGGGATCCTCCACCGTGCAGAAGTAGGGTGTCAAAAAAAGCTCCTGGGTGACCACGATGTTAGCGCCGCCCGCCGCAGCTTGGCGGATGAGCGTTTCGTGGTGATCGAAGGATTCGGCCTTGGAGGCGAAAGTTCCGGATTGGAGCAGGGCGATGCGCGGCATGGCGCGAGCCTCCACGGTCTGGAGTCCGGAATCAAGCCTCCGTCCCAGCGGATTTGGCATCGCCGCCGGATCTCAACTGCAAGGAGCCGAGTGTCACCCCCGCCACCAAGCCCGAGCTGAAGCCGAAAACGTGCCCGAGCACGTCGGTCTGCGCCTGGTGGCTGCCGCCGAGCCAGCCGAGTAAAATCAAGCCCGCCACTACCGGCGCGGCGATTCTTGCCCAGGGCAGGCGGGCACGATCGCGCAGGGTTTCGGAAACGCCGAGGCCGGAGAGGATCCCCAAGGCGGCAAAGACGGCCGTGGACGCTCCCAAGGACACAAATTCCACGGGGTAAGTGATCCGTGCGGTGATGATGTTTCCCACGGTCCCACAAGCCAAAATCACCGCCCATGCCTTCATGGCTCCGAGTGCACGGGATACGAGCGCGCCGAAAATCACGCCGCTCACGAGATTTCCCGCCAAATGAGACAAGTTGGCGTGAAGAAAAAGCGCGGTGAATGGTCGCCACCATTCCTTCGAATCGAAAAATGCCAGATTGGACGAGGCCGCCCTACTCACGAGCGAGGGATCCCGGGACTGTTGCTCGAAGACCACCATCAAGGCTAGCACCCAGAGACAAATCAGCCACCACCCTGCCGGGTGGGTTTTTCCCTCCACGAGCCGCTGCGGGATTGGAGACGCTGCGGCCGCGTCCTGACGATAGGCATCCAGCTCGGTGGTTACCCTCGGCGCCGGGTGTGCTTCCGCCTGTAACTCATACTCTCCGACGACTTCCGTCTCTACCACCCGGCACGCCTCTCCCATCGCTAGAATCACCAAGCCGTGTTCATGAGCCTGATGGAGCGACGCGAAATGCCCCACCTCCACCCATTCCTCGGAATCAGGTTCGGCGGAGTCTTGCAAATCAGGCGGTAACTCAGCCGAAGTCATTGCACATTTTTCGCCTCGAACTCCGCCTTTGCGGCTTTCCGACACTCTGCGACAAAGTGGTTGCATGCCTCACGGCAAAGCAGAGGGATCGCCTTGGACTCGGGAACGTTTCCGGGAATCCCATTGAAGCGGCTTGCCTCGCTATCTTCGAGCGGAGTTTGCGCGTCCAGCTTCCACAGGATCTTCTTCGCGCACTGATGAGCGGGCCCGCAGACTTCCTGCACCAGTTTCTGCGCCCCCGCGTCGCTGATGGACCGGGCGAAGCGATACATCCCGGTCTGGCGGTTCAACTTGTCCCGAAGCATCTCCACTTCCAAGGTCCCACCCTGCTGCGCAAGAAACAGCCCGACACAGGCAGGGTAAAATTGATCCAAGGCCAATCGGAGCTCCTCCGCACTTCGCAACAACATCACCCAACCCCGCTTGAGGTTAACCTGCCCTTTCGTGAACCGATACGTGCCATCCTCCGCATAGGTGGAGATATCGCGCGCATTCTCCGGGCCCTCGTGCACCACCAGACCGCCGAAAGTCGGGTCATTCAGAATTAGCGGATCTTCAAAGTGATGAAGGATGAAGCGGTTGTTTGAATCATCTATTTTAATCTCGATTTCACCCATTCGGTGGACGCCGGATTTGATGAGATTCCCGAGTTGGGTGGCCGTTGCAGTCATTTGAATAAAAATTATAGTAAACCTTTTAGGATGAATTATTGATGAATCTTATCAAAATCCGCGACCTGATCCAGAATCACATCAGCCAGTAGGCGTTCGGTTCCGATGGCGGAGCTGTAATAGAGCATTTTTTCACGCAAGGAATGAGGGTTGTGACGGAAGATTTCACGCTGGCTGGCGGCAGCACCGACCTCACTCTCAATGCCGAGCATGACCGGGATGTCCTGGTAAGAGTGCAGGCCGTCCGAGATGAAAAATGGCACCACGACCACATTCGGGGTCTGTGACATCTTGTCCCATTCCGCGATGAACGGTTGTTCTTCCATGTAAGCGTCGAGCACCGCCGCATAGCCCGCCCCTGACGCTGCGATGAGGTCCACCTGATCGCGGATGGCCTTGGTGGAATTCTGGTTCAGCCCGGTGCCGTGGCCGGTGATGATCAGGGTGGTGTCGGCGGGATCCACCCCGGGGGCCACCTCCTTGGCCCGCTTCAAGATCAGCCCGGTCATCGAGCGGTGCACCCCGACGGGCAGGCAGTAGTGGTAGGTTTTCCCTTTAACCTCGGTGGTCGGTCCGGTGAGCTGAAGCTCGCGCGGGATCACATCCTGGGTGAAATACCCCTCACTGATGAAGTCGGGAACCACGTAGACCTCATCAGAATCAATCAGATACATCGCCTCCCGCATCGATGGCTCTTCCTTCCAAAAGCAACAATGAACCTCGGCGAAGAGCCCGCGACGGCGGATTTCATCCGCGTGCTCGAAGTAGGGTGTCGATGAATCAGGATTCTCAGTGGAGCCATGCCCCACGATGAGCAGGGCACTGGTTGGCTTGGGCGCGATGGACATGCTTGGAAGGTGGCGAGTGATCGCTGGAATGCAAGACAGGGAAGTTTTGAGTTTTCAGTTTTCGGATTTCAGCCGAGCCTCTGGCAGATGGAAGTGTTTCAGGAATTACGGCTATGGATGGATCCGGTCAGACGTCCCGGCACCGAGGCCATGGCGGTGGATGAGTGGTTGCTGGAAACCACCCGCCATCCCTTGCTGCGGATCTATCAATGGCAGGGCGCTTGGGGGAGCTTGGGGTATTTTGGAAAAATCACAGAAGCCCGCGAATCCTGTCCGCAGGTGAAATGGGTGCGGCGCTGGACAGGGGGCGGATTGGTGGATCACCGGGAGGATTGGACCTACACCCTGGTCGCCCCCCACCACGAAGCCCTGGCAAGGACCCGCGGCGACGCAAGCTACCGGAGCATCCACCTGGCACTGCTGGCCGCGCTCCAAATGACTGGGATCCAGACCCGCCTGAGCGCTGGTGATGCCGAGACCGGCGCCGCGCTTTGCTTTGAGAATCCGGTTAATTTCGATCTCTTGGGGCCCACCGGACAAAAAATCGCCGGGGCAGGACAGCGACGCTCGAAACTGGGACTCCTGCACCAGGGATCGGTTGCGCTTGCTTGCGGGTCAGCCGCAGAGTCCCACAGCCGGGCGGAATATCTGGCTGGAAAACTCGCCACACGCTGGGAAGAGGTGACGCTCGCGCCTGATCCAGATGACCTTGCCAGCCGAGTGGCGGCCCGCTACGCCCGCGAGGACTGGACCGACCGGCGTTAGGGCTTTTTCAGTTTCGCCTTCGCGATTTCGATGATCATCGGCAAAATGGAGAACCCGATGATCCCGAGGACGACGAGTTCGAAGTTGGCCTTGATGACCGGAATGTTTCCAAAAAACCATCCGCACGGCACGAGTGTGACGACCCAGAGAACCGCCCCCAAAACGTTGAAAAACATGAAGCGCTTGTAATCCATCTCCCCCGAGCCTGCGACGAAGGGGGCGAAGGTGCGGACGATCGGCACGAAGCGCGCGATGATGATGGTCTTGCCGCCGTACTTCACGAAGAATTCATTGGTTTTCTGGATGTGGCCCGGCTTCACGATTTTCGGGAAGGTCCTCATCGTCCAAGCGCCAAATTTCCTCCCGATCCAGTAGTTCACCGTGTCGCCAAGGATCGCCGCGACCAGGATGATCCCGCCAGCGACCCACACGTTGAGATTCGCCGTGGGATCTGCGGCAATCGCCCCGATGGCGAAAAGCAGCGAGTCCCCGGGTAAAAACGGCGTGATGACGAGCCCGGTTTCACAGAAAATAATGAGGAAAAGCAGGCCGTAAACCAGATTGCCGTTCACACTGATGAAGGTGCGAAGGTGCTCGGGCAGGTGGAGGAAAAGGTCGAGAAATTCTTGCATGATGTTAGCTGTGTTCGGGGCGTGGATCGCGGGTCAGGAGCTCCTTCATCGCGAGCGGGACGGATTTTCCTTCGTAAAGAATGCTGAAGACGGCGTCGATGATGGGGGTGCGGACATTCATGCGGCGGGCGGCTTCATGAATGGACAAGGTGTTAGGCACACCCTCGGCGACCATGCCAAGCGAGGCCACCGCCTCCTCAAGCGATTTTCCGCTGCCGAGAGCGAGGCCCACCCGATGATTCCGCGAGTGCTCGGAAAAACAGGTGACGATGAGGTCGCCCATGCCAGAGAGCCCTGAGAATGTTTCCAATCGACCGCCGAGCGCGATGCCGAGCCGGGTCATTTCCGCGAGCGCGCGGGTGACCAGCGCGGCCACCGCATTGTCCCCGAGGCCAAGCCCGTGGGCCATACCGGCGGCGATGGCATAGACGTTCTTCACCGCTCCGCCGAACTCGATGCCTGCGAGATCATCACTGGTGTATGAGCGGAAGTGCGGGAGCGTGAACAGTTCCTGGAGCTTCACCGCGAGCGCATGATCGTCCGAGCCGATCACCGCGCAAGTGGCCATGCCTGCGGCGATCTCCTCCGCATGATTCGGTCCTGACAGAACAGCGATCGGATTGAGAGGAAAAACCTCACGCAGGATCTGACTCATCCGGTCACCCGTGGATTTTTCGATCCCCTTGGCGCAGGAAAGCAGCGTGGTGGTCTCTGAGAGCTTCGCGGCGGCAAGCGCATGAGCCATCGCACGAGTGGCCGAGGTGGGAACGGCGAAAATTACCAACCCATGGGCCGCGGCATCCCCGGCGCTGGTGCTGGCGGTGACGTGGTCAGGCAGGGAAATCCCGCTCAAATAGTGAGGATTCCGATGTTCCTCATGGATTGCCCGGACGGTTTCCTGATCGCGCCCGATAAGCACAATCGAGCCCAGCCTGGGTGCGAGCAACTTGGCAAGCGCCATGCCGAAGGAGCCGCTGCCGAGGATCGCGGCGGACTGGATCAGGGAGTCAGACATGATTGGATTTTGGCTTGCGGGTGAAGCGGTGTTCAGTGCCATTTTTCAAGCGGGCGATGTTCGAGCGGTGCTTCCAAATCGCCAGCACCGCGAGGATCAGCGCGAAGGCGAACAGCGGCTTGTTCCAAGTGCCGTTCTGGATCTTCCCGTGGAACCAGGAACCCCAAAGCGTGATGAAGGGCAGCGCGGCAGCCGCGAGGATCGAAGCCAGCGACACATAACGGGTAATGAAAAAAACCACCGCCCAAATCACCAGAAGGATCACGATCGCCGCTGGCATCATCGCGATCAGAACTCCCGCAGAGGTGGCGATCCCCTTGCCTCCCTTGAACCCGACCCACGGCGAGTAGTTGTGACCAAGCACCGCAGACAAGCCCGTAATGACTTGCAAGACCTGCGCGGTGAGCATCGGGAAATCACGGGCATAATCCGCCAAGGCGGCGACCGACATCGGATTCTTCATCCCTTCAAACTGGATCAACGAGATGGCGATGACCGTCGGGATGAAGCCCTTGAGCGCATCGAGCAGCAGGCAGGAAATCCCGTATTTTTTCCCGATCACCCGCAGCACATTGGTCGCACCGATGTTGCCTGAGCCGTGATCACGGATATTGATCCCCTTTGCCTTGGCGATGATCAGTCCAAAGGGGATGGATCCTAACAGAAAGGCGAGCAGTGGGCAAAGCCAGAGTTGCATCACTCGGCGGTGGCGGATTGAATCGTGATCGGCTCCACCGGCACGTTAGCGCCGCGAGTGGCGACCGCCTTGATTTGGTCCACCACATCCATCCCTTCGATGACCTTTCCGAACACGGCATAACCACCCATGCTCGGGTAGTTGAGCGAGTCGTTGTTCACCACATTGATGAAGAACTGGGCGGTGGCGCTGTTCGGGTCGCTGGTGCGGGCCATGGCGATGGTGCCACGGTCGTTTTTGAGGCCGTTTTGGCTCTCATTGATGATGCCCGGGCCGGTGCTCAGCTCGGAGAGGCTGCCACCCTCCAATTTCATACCGCCCCCTTGGATCATGAAGCCGTCGATCACGCGGTGAAAGACCGTGCCATCATAGTGCTTTTTTTTCACATAACCGAGGAAATTCGCCACCGTGACGGGGGCTTTTTCAGCATTGAGTTCAAGGACGATGTCACCCTTGGTAGTCTTGAGGCGGACTTTGGCGGCCTTTGCAGGCGCAGCAGCTGCGGGTTTTTCTGCTTCTTTGGCAGGTTCACACGAGGCTAGGACGGGGAAGAACAACAGGGTAACCAGGGCGAGACGACGTTTCATCGCGCGGAGTGTTACGTGAAGCCACGGAAGAGTGCAAGCGCTGTTCGCGGGGGGGGACGCCTTGCTTTCCCTCCATTCAAGCACCGATGGGGTGCCAGGTGGTCTTGCACTCTAGGTGATCGCGGATTTCATAAAGGCCTTGGGATTTTGCGGAAAACCAGTCGGATGCGTCCTCCGCTGGAATCAACTTCAAACGCTTGACGCTGTCCGCCGCGCCGATTTGAAGCGCTTTGCGTTCTTCCAAGGTCCCCACCGCTGCCAAGCCCCGCATGTGGGCGTGGGTCGCGAAGGTGGGTATCAACTCATCACGCCGACCGGTGAGCAGGTTGATCACTCCTCCGGGCAGATCACTGGTGGCAAGCATTTCACCTAACAAAATCGCGGGATAGGGCTGGCTGCTGGATGCCAGCGCCACAACGGTATTGCCACTGGTGATAGCCGGCATCACGAGCGAAAGCAGGCCTAACAATGGCACCTCGTCCGGCGCGATGATGCCGATGATCCCCATGGGTTCAGTCACCGTAAAGTTGAAATGAGCCGAGGCTACCGGGTTCACACTGCCGAGCAGGGCCTGATATTTGTCCGTCCAGCCCGCGTAGTGGACGATACGCTCGATGCTGGCCACCACTTCGCGCTCCGCGTCTTTCTCGGAGCCTGCGGAAATTGCGATGGCAGCCACCATCTCAGCCGCCCGCGCCTCCAACATTTCAGCAAGGCGATAGAGGATCTGGCCACGATTGTAAGCATTTCGCGCCGCCCAACCCGGCCCCGCCTTGGCAGCGGCCTCCACCGCATTTCGTAAATCCTTGCGGGTGCACAGCGGGATATTGGCGAAGAAACAGCCGGACGCATCATTCATCGGCACGACCCGACCGCTTTCAGATCGGATGAAGCTACCGCCGACGTAGCATTTGGGAGTTTTCGTGATGGGGAGTCGTGTCATGGGAAATCCCCTGAAAACTAGGGAAAAACCCGCTCAGGTCAAGACTGCCTATTTCGCATGACCCTTGAATCGGATGATTTCTGCGGATCTCCGCCATGGCGGATTCAGGAATCCAAACCGGACCAAGCAGGAGGAGCCGCTTCAAAGTCCATCCGCCCACCGCTTACCGGGTGCTGGATGGAGAGTTTCCAAGCGTGCAGTTGGAGTGGTGGGGCAGCTAGGTCGAGCGTTTGGGTATCGCCGAGCTGCTGATCTGGAAGATAGGCGGCATCCCCAACGACCGGCAGGCCGAGTTGCCAAAGGTGAACGCGGATTTGGTTGGTCCTGCCCGTCCCGAGAGCGGCTTGTAGGAGGGTGCTGCCATCCTCGCATCGTTGCAGCACCTTGAAGTCCGTCCGCGAGGCTAGCCCCGCCACTTCATCAATCCGTCGTGTGCCCATGATATCCGGCCCGGCCGAGATGGGAGCGTCTGAGAAAAAAACATCCTCCATCGGGTGTCCCTGCACCCTCACCAGATAGATTTTTTCCACCGACCCATTGAGAAACTGCTGCTGCATCAAACGGCAATAATGCCGCGTCCGTGCGAAAAGCACCAATCCGCTTGTGTTGGCATCGAGCCGATGCACCGGCCGTGGATACTTCGGCGCATAGACCTGATTCAAAATATACTGCAGCGTATTGCGGTGGAACCGGCCGCTCGCATGCATCGGCAGCGGCGCGGGTTTGTGAATGAGCAACAGCGCCTCATCCTCATACAAGACCTTGATATCCACCGCCACCGCAGGCTCGACATCCGGCGGAAATACCTGGACCACTCGCTCCCCCCCCCTCACCACATGATCCTTCCCGCGCACGGCTCCACCGTAGCTTTCAAAACGCCCGGCATCACAACGCCGCTCCCACTCCTCACGGCTTACCTGCGGGAAAAGCTCGGTCAAGGACTCTAACAAAGTCTTCCGATCCAGAGCGGCCGGGATATTCACGGGTCTGCGGTTTTCACATGGAACCGATCCAGGCAAGGGATTCACCGCCTCATGAATACCGTCGTGCAGTTTGGCAATCCGCTGTGCCATCCGCTCAGGCGCGCTGACATAACAATGCGGGCAACTCACCCCTTCCACATGACGTGGGTCCGCCTGATCCACCGCATCCAAAGGTGCCTGGCATGCGAAACAAACGGCGAAGTCAGACTCCCGCAGACCCGGGTCCACCCCGACGCGTTGATCGAAAACAAAACATTCCCCATCATAGTGCTCCCCACCGCATTCCTCGAAGTATTTGAGAATCCCACCGTCGAGCTGATAGATGTTATTGAATCCCTCCTGCTCCATGAACGGACCTGCCTTTTCACAACGGATGCCGCCCGTGCAAAACATCACCACCGGCTGGTCTTTGAGCTCCGGGGGCAATTTCCGAACCGCCTCAGGAAACTCCCGGAACGTGCGGATGTCCGGCACCAACGCCCCCTTGAAGGTGCCGAGTTTCACCTCGTAATCATTGCGCGTATCTAACAGAGTAACCGGACGCCCCTCATCAAGCCAGCGCTTCAACTCCGTGGCAGCGATCTTGGGCGAGGTATAATCCGCCGGGCGGATGCTTTCCATGCCGAACGAGATGATCTCCTTTTTCAGACGCACCAGCATCCGGTTGAACGGCTGCTGTTCACTGATGCTCACCTTCGGCACCAAACCCTCCAATCCCGGAATGCTCCGGAGCCGGTTGATCAGGAGATCGATCGACTCCGCGGCACCCGCTACGAACAAATTAATACCTTCGGTGCTTAGCAGGATGGTCCCCTTCAGCCCCCAACTCTTGCAATCGGCGACCAGGCCCTCTCGCAACTCCTTGAGCCCCTTGAGTTCAGCGAAGCGATAACAGGAAATATTGGTAACGGCAGCCACAGCCGGAAAACAGCACGAAGCCTGCCGCCTTGCCAGTGTAGAAAATGGATTTTTTTAGCTCCCGATTTCCCCCCCTGCCCGAACCCTCCCTCAAAGATGAGTGTAAACTGCTTCCGCCTCATCGTGCGAGCCAACGAACGAGGCTGGACAATTTCGAAACAAATTTTTGACAAGCCCACGCCAGCCCGCTACACCCCGCCTCCCGACCTGGGTGCTTCAATCCCCGGCGGCCCATAAATACCAAAGAACAAACCATTATGGCCAAGAAAACATCACTCAAAGCAGCCCCACGCGCACGCAGCGGAACCGGACGCCTCAAACAAATGCGCCGCGAAGGCTGGGTTCCCTCCGTGATCTACGGCAAGGGAACTGAAAACATCAACCTCAAGGTCGATGCCAAGACTTTCGCCGATCTCCTTGCTCACAGCAGCTCGGAAAACATCCTCGTGAACCTGGAAATCGAAGGCCACGGCACCCGTCTTGCCTTCCTCCAGTCCATTCAGCACGACTCACTCTCCGGCATCACGCTCCATGCGGATTTCCGTTCCATTGACGAAAACACCGCCATCACCGCCCACATCCCGACCCACCTCAATGGTGAATGCGTCGGAGTCAAGGCCGGCGGTCTCATCGAGCAATACGTGCACGCCATCGAAATCACCTGCCTTCCCAATGATCTCCCCGAGACCATTGAAGTCGATATCAGCCACTTGGAAGTCGGAGCCTCCCTCCACATCGGTGACATCACCTATCCAGCGGGAGTTCGCCCGACCCACGCCGCCGAGGTCGTTGTGGCACACGTAGGCAAGCCAGCCGCTTCCGTTTCAGAAGCTGCGGCAGCGACTCCGGCACCAGCCAAGAAGTAATTCCCAAAGATCCATTGTTTCCAAAAAACGCCCGGTAAGCAGAAGCGACCGGGCGTTTTTTTATGCAAAATCTGAGCTCACACTCCTTTGAGGGTTCGGCGTCTTGCGAACCGCCAGCTTTTTTCATTACCCTTCTTTGATGCGCAGCCCGGCAACGGCATCCCTACCGCTTGCCAGCCCGAGAAGTATCCGCTAGAAAAAGCCATGGAGGAATTTCCACCCGATGCCGACCTTGCTGCCCATCCCAACGATGCGTTCTTCAAGTCGGTCTTCTCAGAGCCGGAGCACGCCGTCGCCTTCTTTAAGAGCCACCTCCCGCCTGCCATCGCCAACCGCATCGAATGGAGTTCACTCGCAGTCATCCCTACCTCATTCGTAAAATCCAGCCTACAGCAAGTCCATTCGGATTTGCTATTCTCAGTCGGCCTGGATGGCAGGGAATTGCTGCTATACCTGCTTTTCGAGCACCAAAGCACGGTCGATCCGACCATGCCGCTGCGCTTGCTCATTTACGTCGGGGAGATCCTCACCCAACAGCACAAGATACACGGCCTACCGCTGCCGCCGGTCCTGCCGTTCGTTCTCCATCAGGGGCCGGATCATTGGAATGTTTCCACCGCCTTCGAAGATCTGTTCGAGCTGCCGGATGAGGTCGTCGCGGATCTGTTGCCTTTCCTTCCGAAGTTTCGCCATGCTCTTCTTGACCTCAGTTGCTGCGATCCGGCTGCGGAGGAAAGTGATACCCAGCTCCGCCTGGTGCTGCATCTCATGAAACTCGCTCGCGAGCGCCAGTTGCTCGAATACTTCCACTGGCTGGCGGAGATTTTTGTCGAACAAGTGCCAGAGAGCCTGCTCGGACGCCTTATACTCTACGCGCTCCATACCGACAGTGAGCTTGACGCCCGCCAAATTTACCGTAGTTTGGAAGCGAATCCTGAACTTGAGAAACGAGCCATGTCCGTCGCAGAAAAACTTAAAGCTGAAGGCCGAATCGAAGGAATCTCCCAAGGAATCTCCCAAGGCCGCGAGGAGGGGCTCTGGATCGGAAAAATCCAAACTCTGGAAGAATTTCTCGAGAAAAACCAAAGCTTCCGCGGGGATTTGGAAATACTCTCCCTGACGCAACTTCAGGCCCGTTACCTCACACTCCACGAAGAATACGAGGCCCGGTTCAAGCGCCGCTGAAGACACATGGCATCGATCAAGGGCCAAGGCCAAGCCTAGAAGACGGCTTGCGGAGAACATGCATCACTGAAGACTGTGTTCGATTTTTCGATGACTCGCCACCCTTAAAGACACCCCGTTGGTCGTCTAGTAACGCAGCGCCACACGCGCAGCAACCATTCACACCGCGTTCTTGAATCCTGCCCTTCTCACCCGCACCGCTCACGGGACCGTGCCGCTTTTTTGGGATTCGAGGTTGTAGAACATCGATTGTCAGCCGAAGATTCGGAGTCTTCCACCCACCATTTTCCATCCGCTATCCACGATCCTCCTTCCATGCCTTTTTCCCTCATCGTCGGCCTTGGCAACCCCGGGCGGCAATATGAAGAGACCCGCCACAACGTCGGGTTCATGGTGTTGGATCGGCTGGCGGCCACCACAGGAACCGCCTTCCAGTCCTCGCCCAAGTGGCAGAGTCACCTTGCGAAGCTCCCCGACTTGGGCACCCTTTTGCTTAAGCCCCAGACATTCATGAACTTGAGCGGTCGCGCGATCCAGCAGATCCTCTCGTTTCACAAATGGACGCCCGAGCAAATGCTGGTCATCTATGACGACGTCGCCCTCCCCCTGGGCACCCTCCGCTTCCGTGAAAAGGGCTCCGCAGGCGGCCACAACGGCATCAAATCCATCATCCAACATCTCGGAACCGACGCCTTTCCACGCCTCAAGCTCGGCATCGGCAACAGCCAACCCGGTGAGATGGTAGGCCATGTGCTTGGAAAATTTTCACCCGACGAGCGCCCCATTCTCGAAAACATGCTTGCCACCGCTCTCGATGCCGTGCAGCTTGCGCGCTCCCAAGGCATCGCCACCGCGGCGCATCGCTTTCACACTCGTAACAATCCACTCCACACAACAGATGAGTCGCAAATACCAAGGCCTGATCGTCCTTAATACCAAATCGCTTGACGGCACCGTCGATGACCTTGTCGCTTCCGTTTCCAAGGAATTCGAAGCAGAGGGCGCCAAGCTCGACAAAATCGCCCAACTCGGCCGCCGCCAGTTCGCTTACAATGCCCGTCACCTCGAGTCCGGACATTACGTGAACTACACCTTCCAAGGCTCCCCGGACGTCATCACCAAGATTCAAAGCCGCCTGCGTCTCAACGACCACGTGCACCTTCAGCACTTCGTCCGGGTCGCTTGATTTTTCTGCTCGTAAACGCGGGCAAATCTCAACAGTCTCTCCCTGTTATGGCCAATCTCAACAAAGTCATGCTCATCGGGAATCTCACCCGGGACCCCGAACTGCGGCATACCCCCAAAGGGACCGCCGTTTCTGAACTCGGCCTCGCGATCAAACGCGTGTGGAACAACGATCAAGGCCAAAAGCAGGAGGATGTCACCTTCGTGGACGTCACCCTCTGGGGACGCCAGGCCGAGGTCGCACAGCAGTATCTCACCAAAGGCAGCCCAGCCTATATCGAAGGCCGCCTGCAAATGGACTCCTGGGATGACAAGGAAACCGGCAAAAAACGCACCAAAATGCGGGTCGTAGGCGAGGTGCTACAACTCCTCGGCAGCAGGTCCGGGGGATCTCCCGCAAGTGGCGGTGGCGGCAATTACTCAGCTCCCCAGTCCTCAAGCGCCCCGGCCCAGCACTCCGGCCCGCCCCAGGGAGCCTCAGCGGCGCCCATCGATGACTTCCAAGAGGACGACGAGATCCCCTTCTAAGTTCCGTTGGACCACCAGACCTTCCAGCGAGGCTGCGCAAGCGGCCTCGCTTTTTTCTTGGTAGGTGGTCGCGTCATGGCAAGAACTTGAGCACCAAAAAATCGTCCCAAGACCCTAGTTTCCCCTCGAAAGCTTGATCTACCTATCTCAGTCTGTCCGAGGCATTCCCAACGTCTCGTCCATCCACCGGCCCCGTGTTCACCCTCGCAAATCCCCTCGGACTCCTTGCCCTGCTTGGCATCCCCGCCGTGCTGGCCATTCATTTCCTCCAACGCAAGGCCGTCGCAATCCCCGTCTCCACCTTGTTTCTGCTGGAGCGCACCCAGCGTGACGCTGCCAGCGGCCGAACTCTCGAACGAATCATCCCATCCATTCCATTGTGGATGCAATTGCTCGCAGTCTTGCTTTTGTCCTGGTTTCTAGCCGAGCCAAGGATCCAGAAATCTGGCAGCGTGCAACGCATCGCAATCGTGGCGGACTCATCCGCCTCCATGAGCGTGTTCAAGGAAGCCGCCATCGCAAGACTCGCTGCCGAACTCCCTGGATTTCAAGGTCCCGCCGCCTCGGTCGAGCTGACCTTGCTCGAATCCTCACCCAACCGCCCCCGCCTCTACGCGGGCACTTCCGTCCATGAACTCAAAGCGGCGCTTCAAAAATGGCAGCCTCACGCCGGTCTCACGGATCCCACCCAAGCCCTCCGTCTCGCCCGCTCGCTGGTCGCTCGCGAAGGCAGCGTGCTCTACCTCACCGACACCCCGGCCGATTCGCTACCCTTCGACGCCCGCATTATCGCCGTGGGAGAACCCATCGACAACGTCGGCTTTACCGGAGTCACTTTCACCCGTGAAGACGGCACGCTGCTCTGGAACGCCATGGTGAGAAACTACGCACAAACTCCCGTCGAGCGCACCTGGTCCTTGCAAAGCGCCACCGGAACCACCGAACCCCGCCTCTTGAAACTCGCCGCCGGCGCCCTCGTCACACTCCAAGCCGCCTTTCCTGGCGACACCTCCTCGGTTCGGGTCGTGCTTTCGCCAGATCGCTTCCCGCTCGACGATGTCCTGCCCATGGTGCCCCCCAAGCCCAAGTCGCTCGCCCTATTCTCCGCCACCTCCCCTGCTTTCGAAGACCTGACTCAAAAGCTTCTCCGCGCCCTCGACGCCACCGTTCCCACCACCGACGCCACCGCTGCTGATCTATCCATCGCCTCCTACGACCCGCTCGATCCCCGGCTACCGCCCGGAAATTCGATCATCTTTGTCGAGGACGGCACCCAAGGCGGCTCGTATCTTAAAGGCGGAATCCTCGCCGAGCCCCACCCTTTGTTAGATCATCTGAATTGGCAAGCCCCCCTCATCCGCGAGAGCCTCCAGCTCGACCGTTCTCCGACCGACAGCGTGCTGCTCTGGCAGGACAAACGCCCGCTCATTTTCCTCCGCGAGAACCCTGCCACCGAGACATCGCCCCGCACCCAGCAACTTTGCTTCAACTTCGACCTGCGCCTCTCCAACGCCTCGAACCAGCCAGCTTTCATCGTCCTGCTCCACCGCTTCGCCGAGAGCATTCGTGAGGCCAAAGTCGCTCCTAGCTCCGCCAACCTCGAAACCGGCCAGACCATCCGTATCGCCTCAGATCCCGCGATCCCGCTTCGAATCACCCCGCAAGACCTCACAGGCAGGCCCCTTCCCTCGCCCGCCTCACTCAGCCATGCACCCGAGAATCCCGGCTTTCTCACGATCCATCAGAATGAAACCCGCCTGCTCGAGGCCGCCGTCATCTTCGCCGACACCCGCGAGGCGGATTTCTCCAAGTGTGGAAAATCGGAATCCACCGGTATCGCCCTTCAATCCACCCTCCAGCGCCACAGCAAGCCCGACCCGCTCTGGCGGCTTTGGATCCTACTGCTCATCGCCGCCTTACTCGTTTCGTGGAAAACCAACGCCCGGCAATCAACGTTGCTAACAGCCAACCCAGGCGCGGCATGGTAGGGACGTGCCTGTGACTGACCAAGTGAATGAAGAGGTGGTTTCCGCTTGCTCATGCGCAGCATGGTAGGGGCGTGTCTGTGACTGACCAAGTGAATGAAGAGGTGGTTCCCGCTTTTTCTTTCGCTCCGGCGCTCATAGAGACGCCGCTACAAGCTTGCTCATGCGTGGAAGAGGTGGTTTCTGCCTGCTCCTGCGAGGGCTTGTAGGGGCGTGTCTATGACCGCCCGAGTGAATGAAGAGGCGGTTCCCG
>ERZ1022724.30-NODE-30-length-37778-cov-16.149219_pt1 | contig 37778 bp, 27 predicted proteins | sample MGYA00521091_ERZ1022724 | MGnify/ENA primary metagenome ERZ1022724 (study PRJEB33162, sample SAMN09537610) | freshwater metagenome | isolation source: freshwater | place: Canada:Alberta | collected 2017-07 | study: EMG produced TPA metagenomics assembly of the... | reverse complement strand
GTCACATTTGGAGGCGAGCTCGTCACATTTGAATCCGAGCTCCTCACATTTGGAGGCGAGCTCGTCACATTTGAATCCGAGCTTGTCACATTTGGAGCCAATGGAGGTCTCCAAATTGGTCGAAATCGCTGAAACGGTGAGGAACTCCGGAAAAGCCGACCCTCAAATCATCCAACAAACGATCCTGAAACTGTGTCGGGGGAGATTCCTTTCGGTCGTCAATCTCGCCTCACTCCTCAATCGGTCTCCCCGAGGGCTGAGGAATCGCTTCGTCAAGCCATTGATCGAAGAAGGGCTTTTGGAGCGACGATTTCCCCAGCAACCCAACCACGAGCAGCAAGCCTACCGAACCCGCGAGCCATGAGCAATTTCACCTTCCTGCCAACAGCGTTCAAGGATCTCGCGGAAGCCTCCCGCAAAGCGGAGGCGCAGGTCATGGGCGATCCCCGCGCCGCGTGTTTCCACGCCCGCTTCGCGCTGGAGGTGGCTGTGCGCTGGCTTTACCGCTACGACACCAGTCTGCGGATGCCGTATGACACGAGTCTCGGGGCGATGATTCATGACCCCGGTTTCCGCAACTTGTTACCGGAAGCGGTATTCCAGAAAGCTCGGTTCATCCAGCAGTATGGCAATCAAGCCGTGCACGAGTCGCGCCCGGTGCTTCAGCAGGTCGCCATGCAAGTGGTCAAGGAGCTGCATCACCTCTGCTACTGGCTCACCCGCACCTATGCGCCGGTTGCCTCCCGTGAGGGTGCCGCATGGTCGGACAGCCGCGTGCCCCAGCCTGCCGCCAGCGCGGCGGTCGTCCCACGCAAGGACTTGGAGGCACTGGAAAAGCAGCTTGAGGAGCAGGCCAAGGAAGCCCTCCAGCGGCAGCAGGAAAAAGACGCTCTCGATTCCGAGCTTCAAGCCCTCCGCTCCCAGCTCGCGGAAGCCAAGGCCGCAGCGGAGAAAAAGCCGGACACCCACGATTACACCGAGACAGAAACCCGTCACTATCTCATCGACCTCGAACTCAAACGCGCCGGTTGGCCGCTCGACCAGAAGCGTGACAAGGAATTCGAAGTGACCGGAATGCCGAACCAAGTCGGCAAGGGCTACGTGGACGACGTGCTTTGGGGCGATGACGGCAAGCCGCTCGGCATCGTGGAATCCAAGAAAACCACAGTGGACGCCCGCGTGGGCCAGCAGCAAGCGAAGCTCTACGCCGATTGCCTTGAGAAGATGTATGACCAGCGCCCGGTCATCTTTTACACCAATGGCTACGAGACATGGATCTGGGATGATACCGCCTATCCACCGCGCCGCGTGTCCGGATTCTACAAGAAGGAGGAACTCGCCCGCCTCATCCTCCGCCGCAGCACCCGCAAGCCCTTCAAGACGGTTCCGATCAATGGCGTGATCGTCGAGCGCTACTATGCGAAACGCTCCATCTCCAGCATCTGCGAACACTTCACCAAGAAGCAGCGCAAGGCCTTGCTCGTCATGGCCACCGGGACCGGCAAAACCCGCATGGCCATCGCCCTCGTGGATGTCCTCCAGCGGGCAAATTGGGCCAAGCGCGTGCTTTTCCTCGCCGACCGCATCTCTCTGGTCAACCAAGCCGGGAATGCCTTCAAAGCACACCTACCGGATTCCAGCCCCGTGAATCTCGTCACGGAAAAGAACACCGAGGGCCGCGTCTATGTCTGCACCTATCCGACGATGATGGGACTCATCGACGTCACCGACGGCGGCGCCGCCCGCTTCGGTGTCGGGCATTTTGATTTGATCATCATCGATGAAGCACACCGCTCGGTGTACCAGCGCTACCGCGAGATTTTCCGCTACTTCGACTGCCTACTCGTCGGGCTCACCGCTACCCCGCGTGAACAGGTGGACAAGAATACCTACGAGTTGTTTGACCTTGAGGAAGGCGTGCCCACCGACGCCTACGAGCTCGATCTGGCGGTCAGCGACGGTTTCCTCGTGCCGCCCCAGGTCCGGCAAGTGGATCTCAAATTCCCCCGCGATGGCATTCACTACGATGACCTCAGCGATGCGGAGAAAGCGGAATGGGAATCCCTCGACTGGGGCGACAACAACGGCGACATCGGCGTCGCGGACACGGTGCAGGCCTCCGCGATCAACAGTTGGTTGTTCAACACCGACACGGTGGATAAAATGCTTCAGCACCTGATGGAGGAAGGCCTCAAAGTTGAAGGTGGCGACCGCCTCGGCAAGACCATCATCTTCGCCCGCAATCATGAGCACGCGCTCTTCATCGAGCAGCGCTTCAATTTCCACTACCCGCAATACGCCGGACACTTCGCCCGCGTGATCGACAACTACGCGAAATACCCGCAAAGCCTCATCGACGATTTTTCCCAGAAGGACAAAGCCCCGCACATCGCCATTTCCGTGGACATGTTAGACACTGGCATCGACGTGCCGGAGATCGTCAATCTGGTCTTCTTCAAGCCGGTTTATTCCAAGATCAAGTTCTGGCAGATGATCGGCCGCGGCACCCGCCTTTGCAAAAACCTCTTCGGCCCGGACCAGCACAAGGAACACTTCCGCATCTTCGACTTCTGCTTCAACTTCGACTTCTTCCGCGAGAACCCCAACGGCATCGAAGGCAGTGGCGGTGAGGCTCTCGGCACCCGCCTCTTCAAGAGCCGCGTTCAACTCCTCGCAGCCGTCCAAAGAACTCCCGAGTTGGAGTCCTCCGGCGCACTCCGCACCACTCTTGCAAGCACCTTGCACGGTGAAGTCAGCAGCATGAACCCGGACAACTTCATGGTGCGCGCCCACCTCCAGCATGTCGAAAGATTCAAGAATCCCGCAGCATGGGAATCGCTAACGGATTCAGACATCCACGACATCGAATTCCACGTCGCCGGACTGCCCAGCCAGATCGCAACCGATGAGATCGAAGCCCGCTTCTTCGACCTCAGTGCCCTGCGGATGCAGATCGCCTTGATCAAGAAAGATACCGGGCCCTTCGAGTCCGTCCGCAAGAAAGTCATCGAGATCGCCGCCAGCCTTGAGGAAAAGGACGGCATCCCCGCAGTCAAACAGCAGCTTGAATACCTCCGCGCCCTTCAAACCACCGAGTTCTGGGAAGGCATGGATCTCGCGGCACTCGAAGACCTCCGCCTCCGCCTGCGCGGCCTCGTTCAGTTTATCGACAAGTCCAAGCGCAAGATCGTTTACACCAACTTCAAGGACGAGATCATCGGTGTCCGCGAGGAAGTGGGCATTTACATGCCCAAGATGACCGGCAACCAATACGCCAAGAAGGTCGAGGATTACCTCCGCAGCCATCAGGACGAGATTGCCATCCAACGCCTCCGCAACAACCAGCCACTCACCCCGACCGATCTCCAGTCCTTGGAGACCACGCTACTCACCATCGGTGAAGATGAAGGCGAGCGTCTGCTAACCAGCATGCTCCAGCTCCACGAGGTTCCCACGCTGGCCCACCTCGTTCGCCGCATCGTCGGCATGGACCGCAGCGCCGCCAAAGCCGCCTTCGCAACCTTTCTCGCGGACCGCAGCCTCAACGCCCCGCAGATGCGTTTCGTTGAACTCGTCATCGACCAACTCACCGCCCGAGGTTTTATGGAACCCGCCGCCCTTTACGAGGCCCCCTTCAGCAGCATCCACGCCGGCGGTCCGGAGGGACTTTTCGCAGGCAAACCCAACATCATCGACGGCCTCTTCCATACGCTGGAGGAGACGCTGCCGAAGGTGACAAGCCCCTTTTCCCCGCCTCAGGACTGGCCACCGGCTCTTTCAACGGCCTTCGCCCCAAAAGCAAATTCCTAGCAGCCCCTATGTCCCGGCTGCCAGAACCACCCGACGCCTGTCCGTTGAGCGCTTCCACCAAAACCAACCCATTTTTAACGATTCAGGAGTTACTACCTAAAACCCGAAGCAGACGCACAGGCCCTCGCCACAGCCGCCCGCGCCGAACTCAAGCCCACGCTCTGGTGCTGGACAAGAACCACGGAAGCCGGAAGCACCCCCTCTCATCCACCCTCCCCTTGGGAACTTGCTTGATTCCTCGCAAAACGGGGTGAGACTCACCGCAGCCCTTTGAATATGGATCCATTTTTACTCAAAACACTTCACCTCGCCGGCGTTTTCGCACTTTTCAGCTCTCTCGGTGCCACCATCCTCGGCGGATCACGGGCAAAAAGCGCCTCGATCCTCCACGGAATCTCGCTCGTCTTCATCCTGCTCATCGGCTTCGCCATGCTCAAGAAACCACCCATGGACGCCTATTGGTGGATGGTAAAATTGGGACTCTGGCTCTTCATCGGCGTCGCGCCTGTCTTCGCCAAACGCAAGGTCCTCCCCGCGCCCGCGGTATTGGCGCTCTGCATCGCCGCCGCCGCCGCATCCGCCTGGCTCGGACTTGCCAAGCCTTTCTAACACACCCCCCATGCCGCTGTTAGCCGTCAAGAACCTCACCACGCGATTCCACACCCGCAACGGGGTGGTCCATGCGGTGGAGGACGTCTCGTTCTCAGTGGACCAAGGGCAGACACTGGGCATCGTCGGTGAGTCCGGCTCGGGGAAATCCGTCACTTGTTATTCGTTGTTAGGCCTGATCCCCCAACCTCCCGGACGGATTCACAGCGGCAGGGCCTTTTTCGGAGATATGGACCTCTTGGAAGCCCCTGAAAAAGCGCTCCGGAAAATCCGAGGCAAGCGCATTTCGATGATCTTCCAGGATCCGATGACCTCGCTCAATCCCTTCATGAGGGTGAGCGACCAACTCACCGAACCCCTTGCCCTACACGAGAAATGCCGCGGCGCCAAGGCCCTCATCCGCGCCATCGACGCCTTGGCGGAAGTCGGCATCCCGGACCCGGAAAAACGCATTCACTCCTACCCCCACGAGTTCTCGGGCGGGATGCGCCAACGGGTGATGATCGCGATGGCGCTGATCACCCGTCCTGAACTCCTGATCTGTGACGAGCCCACCACCGCGCTCGACGTGACGGTGCAAAAGCAGGTGCTCGACCTGATCCGGGACCGCCAAAAAGAACTCGGAACTGCCGTCATTTTCATCACCCATGATCTCGCCGTAGTGTCGGAAATGTGCGATCACATCAACGTCATGTATGCAGGGAGAATCATCGAAAGCGCGGAAAAATCGGAACTTTTCCGCAATCCGTTGCACGCTTACACGAGGTCGTTGTTGAAGTCGATCCCCGCGATCCACCCGAAAGGCACACCACTCTATACGATCCCGGGACTGCCTCCTGATCTATCCCGGCCAGCTCCAGGCTGCGCCTTCCACCCGCGCAACCGCATCGGTAAACCCGAACTCTGCCTCACCGCCCATCCTCCCCTACTCGAAGAAATCCACCCCGGGCACTTCGCGCAGAACTGCCCCGGCTGCCTGGCCACCGCCTAATCCTTTTTGTCAACTCGCTCCCTCGCGCGCCTGGAACTCAGCCTCTTCCTCCTGGGAATGGATCTGCAAACTCACCTGCACCCCTTCCCGATCCGCCGCAGCCTTGAGGATGCTGCGAATCGCCGATGCCGTGAAACCATTCCTCCCGATCAACATGGCCACATCCGGCTGCGCAAGGATGAGCTTGAAACGCAGTTTCTTCGGGCCCAATTCCGCAACCTTCAACTGCGCCTTGGCGGGTTCGTCGATCAAACTGACCGCCACATATTGGAGGAAATTTTTCAAACGATCGGTAACAGCCTGCATGATGCGCGGAACATGCACGCATCCCGGGCCATCCGCAAGCGAAGCTTCCAAGAACTGATCTATCAGCTTTCCCCCTCCCGCGATTCTCCACTGAGAAATCTTGCCAGCGTGCGAATCGCCCGCCATTTTCCCGCCCATGTCACGCAGCCATCGAATCACCATCCTCGCCGGAGACGGCATCGGCCCAGAAGTCATGGCCGAGTCGCTCCGCATTCTTGACGCCGTCGAAGCCAAGTTCGGCTTCACCGTCGCCCGCAGCGAACACCTTGTCGGCGGTGCCGCCATCGATGCCACCGGCCACCCGCTTCCTCCTGAAACCGTGGCTGCGAGTGAGGCTGCGGACGCCATCCTTTTCGGTTCCGTCGGCGGGCCCAAGTGGGAAACCCTCCCCCCGGATCTCCAGCCGGAACGCGGCGCATTGTTACCGCTCCGCAAGCACTTCGGACTCTTCGCCAATCTCCGCCCCGGCGTTTGCCTCCCCGCCCTGACCCACGCCTCTCCTGTCAAACAAGAACTCATCGCCGATGGCTTCGACGTGCTTTGCGTCCGGGAGCTTACCGGCGGCATCTATTTCGGCAGCCCCAAGGGTCGCGAAGAACGCGGCGGCGAACCTGTCGCCTTCGACACCATGGTCTATCAGAAAAGCGAGATCCAACGAATCGCCCGCGTCGCCTTCACGGCGGCGATGGGGAGAAAAAAACAGCTTCTCTCCGTGGACAAGGCCAACGTGCTCGCATCGTCCGTGCTCTGGCGTGAGACGGTCATCGAGATCTCCAAGGAATTTCCCGAAGTCCAGCTCTCCCACATGTATGTGGACAACGCCGCCATGCAGCTCATCAAACGCCCCGGCTCCTTCGACGTGCTCGTCACGGAAAACCTCTTCGGCGACATTCTCTCGGATGAAATGGCCATGATCTCGGGTTCACTCGGCATGCTGCCCTCTGCATCACTCGGAAAACAACGCGAAGACGGACTCTACTTCGGACTCTACGAACCCTCCGGCGGCTCCGCTCCGGACATCGCCAACCAGGGAATCGCCAACCCCATCGCACAAATCCTCTCCCTCGCCATGCTCCTCCGCTTCTCACTCGGTGAAATCAACGCCGCCGACGCCATCGAAGCCGCAGTGGCCAAAACCATCGCCGATGGCTTCCGCACCGGTGACATCTCCACCACCCAACCCGGAGAAACCAAGGTCGGAACCCGCAGCATGGGCGATGCCATCCTCGCACGACTCTAAAATCCGAAATTTTATTTTCCATTTCAAAACTGGCACGCGAGTTGCTGTGTTTTGATTTGTCGCGACACAACTAGGCGGTCCGACTGAGATGCCCCGGGGTTAATGGGTTTTCCCTGGGGATGATCGGTCGGGCCGCTTTTTTTCGCCCATGATGCAGCGCTTGGACGCCACTTGCCCGGCGAAGTTTCCAAATCCCCCATAGCTGCCCGGCCGCATGAAGAGCAATCCAGGCGGAAATGTCTTTCGTTTCACATCCGTGCTTGTTTTATCCCAAAAATCATCCATAGCCTCCCAGCCCGGCGCGAAACAACGACTGACGACGCGGGAATTTGACTTATATTTGCCATGGATACGCCTCCTTTCTCCGAACTCGGCTTGCCCGATACCCTGCTCGCCGCCATCGAAACTCTCGGCTACGAGCGTCCATCACCCATCCAGGCGATGAGCATTCCTCCCGCCCTTCTCGGCAAGGACCTCGTCGGCCTCTCCGCCACCGGATCCGGCAAAACCGCGGCTTTCACCCTGCCCGCGCTCGCCAACCTCGACGTCAAGCTCGCCTATCCCCAGGTCCTCATCCTCTGCCCCACCCGCGAACTGGCCGTCCAAGTCTGTGAGGAAGTCCACCGCCTCGGAGCCAAAATGCAAGGACTCCAAGCCACCCCGGTTTACGGCGGCGCTCCCATCGACCGCCAACTCCGCGCCCTGCGGAACGGTGCCCAACTGGTCGTCGGAACCCCGGGACGCCTGCTCGACCACCTCCGCCGCGGCAGCTTCGACGCCTCGCGTATCAAGATGGCCGTGCTCGACGAGGCGGATCGGATGTTAGACATGGGCTTCAAGGACGAAATGGACGAACTCCTCGCCGCCCTTCCCCCTACCCGCCAAACGCTTTTCTTCTCCGCAACCATGAACCCAGGCGTCTCCCGCCTGATTCAAAAATTCGGAAACAGCCCGGAAATCATCGAAATCCAGCAAAAGGCCCGCACGGTCTCCACCGTCGAACAATCGTATTTCGAAGTCCGCCAGCGCTCCAAGGTCGAGGTGCTTTCCCGCATCCTCGACATGAACCCGCCGCGCCTCGGCATCGTCTTCTGCAACACCAAGCGCTCCGTGGACGAGTGCACCGAGGATCTCGTCAACCGCGGCTATGCCGCCGACCGCCTCCACGGTGACATCACCCAGCAAATGCGCGAGCGCGTCCTCAAACGCTTCCGCGACGGAGCCGTGGAAATCCTCGTCGCCACCGACGTCGCCGCCCGCGGACTCGACATTGATGAGATCGACATCGTTTTCAATTACGACCTGCCCACCGACCCCGAGGACTACGTCCACCGCATCGGCCGCACCGGTCGTGCCGGCCGCTCGGGACGGGCGGTCAGCTTTGTCTATGGACGCGAAATCTATCGCATGCAATCCATCGAGCGCTACACCCGCAGCGTGATCAAACGCGAGCGCATCCCCTCCGTCGAGCAGGTCGAGGGCCGCCGAGCGGACTTGATTTTCGACGACCTCAAAGAACGCCTCGAATCCGGAAAATTTGAAAGCTACCAAGACAATATCGACCGCTTGTTAGAGCAAGGTCACACTCCCACCGACATCGCCGGGGCACTCGTCACCATGATCCGCGAAGCCAGCGGGCGCGAAGGGTCCGCCATCGAAGAGGATCGCGAACCGGAGCGCAAAGCCCGCCCCGACTCTCGCCCGCAGCGCGACACCCACCACGAGAATCATCAACGCGACGACCGCGGCCCGCGCCAGGAACGCTTCGAGCGCGCACCGCGCAGCACAGGCCCGGGCTCCGAGGCCGGCATGACGCGCCTCTTCCTCTCGCTTGGCAAGACCCACGGCGTCATGGCCAAGGAAATCGTCGGGATGCTCTACCGTGAAGTCGGCCTGCCGGATGGCTGCCTCGGCCGCATCTCGCTCTTCCCGAAGCATTCCCTGGTCGATGTGCCGGATCAATTCGTCGCGCAGGTGATGGATCGCACCAAAAGCGCCCGCCTGCGCGGCCGCCCGTTCCGCATGGACGTGGACCGCGGCCCCGGTGATCGCGGCTAAATCGGCATGGATTTATCAGGAAATCCCGGCCGCTTCGTCCGGTTCACCGTGTTTTACAATGCCAGGGCCTACTACCCGGTTCTGGCCATTCTATTTCTCGATCTCGGACTTACGCTGGATCAATTCGTCCTACTCAACCTGATCTGGGCGGCGACCATTTTTCTCTTCGAAGTCCCCTCCGGCGCGCTCGCGGATGTGATCGGTAGAAAGAAACTCCTCGTCGCGGCCTCCGGGCTGATGATCGTGGAAATGCTCTGCCTCCTCCTCGCACCACGTCATGGAGGTGGCACCCTGCTCGCCTTGTGCATCATCAACCGCGTCTGCTCAGGCCTATCAGAAGCCTGCGCAAGCGGTGCGGACGAAGCACTCGCCTACGATTCGCTCCCCGCGCAGGAACGCGCCGCCGCGTGGGACCACCTGCTAGCCACCGCGATGCGCTGGCGCTCGATCGGCTATGTGATCGCGATGATTCTCGGTGCCTTGATTTACAATCCAGAACCCCTCAACAGCCTGCTACCTGCAAGTCTGCAAGTCACCTCAGACATCGCCCACCGCCTGCCCGTCGCTGTCGTCCTCGGTCAGGCGCTCCTCTGTCTGATCACCACCCTGGCGATGGTAGAGCCCCCGCGCAGCCATCACGCCCATGCTGGCAACCCCTGCCTCAGCGCCATCAAACTCACCTTGAAAACCGCCCGCTGGGTTTTCACCCACCCCAAAACACTCGGGGTCGTGGTCATCGGGCTCGCCATCGATTCCATCGTAAGAAACTTCGCCACCATCAACAGCAGCTACTACCGCCTCATCGACCTCCCCGAGTGGACCTATGGCTTCATCGGCGCAGCCCTCGGAATCCTGGGCTGGTTCGTGCCGGCGATCGCCGCGAATTTGAACCGCCGCTTCAGCACGCTCGCCAATCTCGGAATCGCCGCCACCATCACCCTCATCGGCCTGGCGGCTCTCGCGCCTGCCTGGCCCGTTTTTGGAATCCTGCCTGCCATGCTCTTGATGACCACCATGGGCTTCCTTGGGTTCACCATCAGCCGCGCGCTCCATGCCGCAGCGGACTCCTCACAACGCGCCACCGTGCTCTCCGTCAAAGGACTGGCCTTCAATCTCGGCTATGGACTCTTCAGCCTTGCCTTTTCGCGCATGCTCGCCGCTTTCCCGGACCATCCCGCAGGCGAAGCCCTGGCCCGTGCCTTGTTCTGGCAGGTGCCCGCGTTCGCAGTGATCCTTGCAGGGCTGTTCGTTTGGGCGGGCTTAACCCGCCCCGCCACGAATGCACCCGCAGACGCCGAACCTCCCTCCATTCCTTGATTCATGAAAACGCGACACCCCCACGCGGGACTTGTTTCCACCCCGCGGCTCGGGAGCCTCCGGTAAATTGAATCTTGTATCTCCTCGCCGGGCTCCACCATACTGGCGTCAGACCATGCCCAAGGGAGTCCATGCGCCAGAAATTATCTACGAGGGGATCCCTGCCTCCCCCGGGATTGCCATCGCTCCGGTGCATGTGGTCGCCCGCGGGTTTTCAGCTCCTGAAGTCTATGAAATCCCGGAATCTGAAGTCCCATCAGAACAACAACGCTTCAAGGAGGCGCTCGAAGTCACCAAGCGCCAACTGATCGAACTCCAAAGCCGGCTCGAAGACCTCTCAGGCGACAACGAAAGCGGGATCTTCGAGGCCCATGTCATGATCCTTGAAGACCGCTCGGTGGTTGACCGCGTCCTCCTGGCCATTTCCAAACGCCAGCAAAACGCCGAGTTCGCCTTCTACGCGGTCATGCAGAATTTCCTCGAAGCCATGCGCCGGATCCCGGATCCCTACCTCCGCGAGCGCACCGCCGACATCGAGGACGTCGCACAGCGGGTCCTCCGGAACTTCAACGCCGCCGGCGACGTCCGCCCGCAAGGCCCCGATGACCAACACGTGCTGGTGGCCTACGACCTCGCTCCTTCCGACACGGCCTCCATGAACCGCCGCCACGTCCTCGGATTCGCGACCGAGCAGGGCAGCGTCAACTCCCACACCGCCATCCTCGCCCGCGCCTTCGGAATCCCGGCTGTGGTGGGACTCGATGTCGCCGTCATCGACATCATCGCACTCACGCCCTCCATCCTCGACGGCTACACCGGCAAGCTCATCCTCTTCCCCACCCCGGAAACCTTGGAGCGCTACCGGACCCTGATGCTCGCCAAGGAAAAGGTCCGCAGCTCCTTGGACGCCATGCGCGGCGCGGCGACCGAAACGGTCGATGGCAGACCCCTCACGCTCTCCGCGAACATCGAACTGGTAGACGAGCTCGCACTGGTGAGGCGCAGCGGCGCAAAGGGCATCGGACTCTATCGAACCGAATTCCTCCTCCTCAATGGCGAGGAAATGCCGAATGAAAACGAACAAGCCCTCGCCTACTCCAAGGTCGCCCGCGAGATGTCACCCCACATGGTGATCATCCGGACTCTCGATGCCGGCGGAGACAAACTACCCGTCGAACCCCTCACCGATCCGGAACCCAACCCGTTTCTCGGTTGGCGCGGAATCCGCGTATCGCTCGCCCGCCCGGCGATGTTCCGCGAGCAGATCCGGGCGGTTTTGCGCGCCAGCGCCTACGGCAAGGTGGCCCTGATGTTCCCCATGATATCAGGCCTGTCGGAAGTTTGGCGGGGCAAAGACATGGTCCGCCGCTGCATGGATGAACTTGAGGAAGAAAAAGTCCCCTTCGACCGGGATCTTCCCGTAGGCATCATGATCGAGGTCCCTGCCGCTGCCCTTTGCGCCGACCTGCTCGCCCCCGAAGTGGACTTTTTCTCAATCGGCACCAACGACCTCATCCAATACACCGTGGCCGCAGACCGTGTGAATCCACACGTCGCCGAGCTCTACCGCCCGACCCACCCGGCCGTCATCCGCCTGATTAAAAGGACGATTGATGCCGCCACGGCCAATGGCATCTGGACAGGCGTCTGCGGCGAAATGGCCGGCGACATCCGGCTCACCCCCCTCTTGTTAGGTCTCGGCGTCGAAGAACTTTCCGTGGGCCCGCAGCAGGTTCCACGCGTGGGTCAGGCGATTCGCTCGTTGAGCCATGCCGAGTGCGCCGCCATGGCGGACGAGGCCCTCCGCCAATCCCGCAGCCAGAAAATCCTCGATCTCTCGATGAATCTTGCCCGGAAACACTACCCGAACCTGCTCGATTAGGTTCCAAAACCCTCGTCCGGGCGGATTCACGGCGCCGAAAATCCATCCACGCCCGCTTTTTTGGAAATTCCCCCTTTTTCGGATTGCCATGGGCGAATGTCGTCCCTAGCTTCCGCCTCCCGCGATCTTTAACCTCATTCCGAGATGTCCAAGCACAATAGCCTCAAGTCCAATGCCACCGTAGGCGGCAAACGTTCCGTCCTCAAGCGCTTCGAGCGCGTCAAACTCCTCAAAGAGCGTGGCGAGTGGAAAGCCGGCAAGTCCCCAGTCGGACTTCCGAAGACCAAGCACGAGGGCTAAGCCCCTTGCTTTCAACAACCACTAGAACGCGCGGATCCCACCGGGTTCGCGCCTTTTGCATTGACTTCCATGGCAAACCAGGACGGCACCCGCCTCAATAAATACCTCGCCTCGTGCGCGGTGGGCTCGCGTCGCGCTTGCGACGAACTCATCAAAGCTGGCCGTGTGGAGGTCAACGGCAGCCCCTGCCTCAACATGGGAACCCGCATCTCCGCCGGTGACCACGTCAAGGTGGATGGCAAACGGGTCGCCCCGCGCGAGCCGCTCATCATCGCCTTCCACAAACCACGCGGCTACGTCTGCACCCGCGAGGACGAACTCGGCCGGGAAACCATCTACGCCCTGCTCCCCGCCTCACTCCACTCGCTCCACCACGTCGGGCGGCTGGATCGCGACTCGGAAGGACTCCTCATCCTCACCAACGACGGCGACCTCTCGCAACAATTGATGCACCCGTCCAAGTCGGTCGAGAAGGAATACCTCGTCACCTCGAACCAGGCATTTGAAAACGCCCACCTCGACCAATTCCTCGAAGGCGTCTTCACCACCGAGGGCAAGCTGAAGGCAAAGGCCATCGAGCGACTCTCGTCACGCCGCATCAAAATCGTGCTCGACCACGGCGCAAAACGCCAAATCCGCGTGATGTTCGACTCACTGGGCTATCAAGTCACCAAGTTGCTCCGCGTCCGCATCGGCGCGCTTTGGCTCGGCGATCTCGAACCCGGCGCATGGGGCTCCTTGAACGCCTTGGAAATCCAAATGCTGTTAGGCAACCCCAAGCCCGCCAAAAAACGCGGGGCTTGAGAAGTGGCGCAGCGCTTCCGCAATCCACCGCTGATCCGACGCAAGCCGCCGTTAGCGGATTCCCGGATCAGCACCCATGTTATGCGGCGTTATGCAACGCCACATTCCACTCATCCTCCTGGCCAGCGCCTCGTTCGCTCTCGCCGCCGCTCCCGAAGCTGACCGCCAAGCCATCCTCGCCATGGCTGGCAACTTCAAAGTCACTTTCGACTTTCAAGAAACCGCGGCAATCGCGCAAAACTATCCGACCACCAGCAAGCCCTACCATGAGGAGGCACTCGAAGTGGTCAGGGTGGCGGAGGACAGCCCGGAACGCATCACCCTGCAACATCTGTTAGTCGTCGAGAAGGCGGGAAAATCCCGCGTCATCAAACACTGGGCGCAGGTATGGACCTGGGAAGACACACGCATCCTGGACTACGCCGGCAGTGACGGCCATGACGTCTGGCTACGCCACGTCGTCGCGGAAGATCAAGCCAAGGGCCGCTGGTCGCAACTGGTCACCAGCGTGGACGACACGCCACGCTACGAAGGCATCGGCCGCTGGGTGCATGAGTTCGGGGAATCATCATGGACCAGCGAGCCCACCCGCAGACCACTGCCACGGCGCGAATACGAAAAACGTGACGACTATGACTACCTCATTGCTTCCAACCGCCACACGCTTACCCCGAACGGGTGGGTCCACTCGCAAGACAACCGCAAGGTGGTGGATCGCGACGGGAAAAAATTCATCATCGCCCATGAGATCGGCCTGAACCGCTACACCCGGACCGATGACGCGCTCGCCAACCAGGCCAGCGACTGGTGGCAGGAAAACGCCGCGGTCTGGAACTCCATCCGGAACTTCTGGATCACTGCGGGAGAACAAGCGGGGCCGGAGTTTTCCTTCCTCACCACCTTGGACGGCACCGGCCTGAGCAAGAAGTTTGATGAGTTGGAAAAAACCAAACCCGAACCGGAGGCGGTCATCAAAACCCTCGCACCCTATCTCGCAACTTCACACTGAGTCCCATGAAATCCATCTTCACCCTTCTCGCCCTCGCGGGGCCCGCGCTCGGCGCCGTTTCCTTCAGCTTGCCCGGAAACTCCGAGTTCGCAAGCTGGGCACTGAGCAGCACCAATCACCCCGGATTCAACACTTTCAGGACCGCCGCGAATCCGTGGACTTCCACCGTGTCCCCTGACGCGGGATCCGCGAGCGCCGTCCTAGGCAAGGTCAGTGGCTCGGGATACATCGGCAGCGCGTTTCTCTACACCGCTGCCGTGACAGGAGTCTTCTCCATCCAGGACTCCTCACCGCTTGCCAACTTGGCGACGGTCATCTTCCAGGGCAGGATCAGTGATCCCCTCGACTCCGTAGTTCTGAACTACAACGGCGGAAACCAAGCGCTCGCGGCCGGTTTCTCACTCGTCGTCCCTGGCAGTCCTTATCCCGAACGCGCCTGGCAGTGGGATCTATCAGGCGTTCCCGGGATCACTTCGTATGAAATCATTTATTCAGGACACTACGCCGCCACAAGCCTGGCCGTCACCGCGGGAAACTCGTTCGCACAGGTCATCCCGGAGCCCTCCAGCGCCTTGTTAGGACTCACCGCCCTCACCCTCACCCTCACCCTCATCCGCCGCCGTGTTTAAAAGTCCGCTTCATTGCATACTCTGGATCGTGTTCGTTTTTCGACTCGCCGCAACCAGCGTGCATGGTGACGGCACAGGCCCCTTCACCGCCCAGGCACTCGAGCCCACTGGAGACCGCTGGATGTATCCAAGCAACTCGACACCGGGAACACGCATCACCGCATCCACCTTCTCATTTCTGCCATTCACCGGGGCGGATGACCGCTTCGGGCAGTTCGTCATCGGATTCAACACCGCAGCCATGGGCATCCCAACGGGACTTGGACCGGAAAACTATGAAATCCATCACCTAGTCCTCACCGCCGTTTATGCCTCGAACGACCCTCTGCATTATGATCCCAGCGAAGATCCGTTGACGTCGTTAGGGGCAGCGCCATCCACGGCCGATCCAGATGCAGGGCGACCTCTCGAGCTCCATGGCACCGGCTTTCGCAACGGCTTCAGCGCGCTGTCATTTGTTGAGACCTCGCCTTATGGAAACAGGAATGCCTTTGCCTTGGGTTTCGATGAAAACGGAGTGGCGCAGGATCTGACAAACAACGTGACGCGCGGCATCCCAGGCTCGCCGTGGGCAACCGGCAGCATCACCACATCCCAGGGCCAGGCACTACTGCCCGGCGAGATCATCCCGGCCTATTCGCAAGTCAGCTTCACCATCAGGCCCGCATCACCGGAAATCACCCGCTATCTCCAACAAGGACTTCATCAGGGGATTCTATGGTGCACCTTGAGTTCGTTTCATCCCGTAACAGGCCCCGGAAGCAGCGGTTTCCCCACATTTTTCACCAAGGAGCATCCCGAGCAAGCCTTGTATGGTGACGTGGCACCCCGCTTGAGCGTGGAGTATTCACTCCCCCTGCGCATTCTTTCATTCGAGCGGACCACCGACACCGCATCTCTCACCTGGAACGCCTCACCCGGATATCAATACATCATCCAAAGCTCCGAGGATCTCGGCGCCACGGCCTGGGTGGAGCGCGCCACCCGGACCAGCCCGGCACCGGATGTCCTCACCTGGACCGGCACCAGTCCGCAACACCGCGCCTTCTTCCGCATCATCCGCACCAAGCTACCATGAAACATCACCCATCCGGATTCACTTTGATTGAAATCATCGTCAGCATCGCGATCGTCGCCACTCTGGGCACCGTGACCCTTACCTGCGTGCGGAGCGCCAGAGACAAAGCGCGGATGGTCGTGGAGATCAACGCCGCACGCACTCTCATCACCGGCTATCTCGGGAACGCGGCGGATCAGAATGGTTACGTCATGCCCGGCTATCAGAATGACCCGTCCACCACCAACCTCGAAGGAAAACTGCTATCAGACCCCATGAACGCGCGCTACCCCTGGCGGCTCGCCCCCAGCGTTCCCGCGGTCAAGGGCGTGCTGCTCTACAATGGCACCGAGGCGGCACTGGATTCCGAGAACCGCGACTATCTCGTCAGCGTGCATCCCAATCTCGGACTCAACGCGACCCTCGTCGGTGGCCACTTCGGCAGCGGCAGCCCCCTGCCACCCACACCGCGGATCCTCGACGCGATCGGAAAGTTCTACGTCAGTCACCTCAGCGATTCCGACGACCCGAGCAAGCTGTTGGTCTTCACGTCCGCCCGCTCCGCGCCGGGAAAGCCGGGATACTTCGAGGTGCGCCCACCCATGCTCACGCGACAGCTGTGGCGGGCCAAGGAATTCACCGCAGACAGTCCCGCATCCGCGTTTGGCTTCGTGGACTTTCGCTGGAGCGGAAAAGCCGTGGCGGCCATGCTCGGCGGCAACGTCGAACTTCTCGATGAATCCCAGCTTCGCGACATGCGCCGCTGGTCACACCAGGCTGCTCGAACAAATCAAGCAAACTTCGTGATCTCTTTGGGCAGGTAAATGAAATTTGCAAAACGGTGATGATGCGCGCGATCATCCACCGAACTTAGCGGCTATCACCATCAAGCCGTCCTATATTGACAGCAAATGAAAATGGTTGTAAAACCTCTCCCCCCACGCACTCCTTCCAAACCGATCACAGCTCCGCCAAGTGCTTTGGGGTTTCAGGGTTGAATGATCCTGCTCTTTTCCTGGCCGTTGAATGAAAGGCGCTTCCTCCAATCATTTTTTAACATGAAAAATCCAAAAATGAGCCCCAACAGATCCGGTCTCGCATTACTGCTGGCGCTGATGTTTGTTCACCAAGCGTCAGCATTCCCGGACGGGCTCCTTAAACGCCCTGATGACTGGTTCAGGTCCGCAGAAGGGAAGGCTGCGGTTTCCAATGTGATCTCATGGCAAGCTGAATCCGGTAGCTGGCCGAAGAACCATGATCACTCGCACGAGCGCTTCAGCGGAAAGAAACCGACCACAGGCACCTTCGACAACGGCTCCACTACTGATGAACTTCGCTTCCTTGCCCGTGCTTTCGAGGTGACTGGCAATATCGCGTGCCGAGATTCCTTCCTCTTGGGTTTCGACCACATTCTCAAGGCGCAATTTCCCAACGGCGGATGGCCGCAGTACTTCCCCCTCAGCAAGCAATATCACCGGCACATCACGTTCAATGATCACTCGATGGTCCGCATCCTGGAGTTCTTGCGTGAGGTGGCCCATCAAAAGAGATATGATTTCGTCGGAAAAGAACGGCGGGCTGCAGCTTCAAAATCCTTCAGCCTGGGCATCGATTGCATCCTCAAATGTCAGTATCTTAAAGACGGAAAACCAAGCGCCTGGTGCGCACAGCACCACGAGATCACACTCCGTCCGGCCGCGGCCCGGAGCTATGAACTCGAATCACTGAGTGGTTCGGAAAGCAGTGCAATCCTTAAGCTTCTCATGTCGATTGAAAATCCCTCGCCTGAGGTTGTGCGCGCGGTAAAAGCCGGTGTCGAGTGGTTTGATGACACCAAGATTACGGGATTGAGAATCGAAAAAATCGACGGCGTGCGCACGGCCGTTACTGATTCGTCCGCTCCCGCGATCTGGGCTCGCTTCTATGATCTTGAAACCGGAAAACCCTTCTTCTGCGATCGTGATGGTATCAAGAAATGGAACTATCACGAAATCAGCAAAGAACGCAGGAATGGATACGCATGGTATGGAAACTGGGGTGAATCCGTGTTGAAAAACTATGCGAAGTGGTCCTACCGCTGAGCGCAACTGACAAGGAGTGGTGAGCACCCACGACTCCCATCAAAACCATACCATACACTCCCGAGAAGCTCATCAAGAAGCTCCGAGCCGCCGAAGATGCCCTGGCCGATGTTCAAGCGCGTGGGATCCATTGCCAGCAATCACGCAGCCGACGCGGTCCATCCCATGAAAACCACGCACCTGCGGCCGCGACGAGAGCGTGCAACCAAATTTCAGGCTCCTAGCAGAAATATGAAAACCTTTCCCAAGTCCGTTCGCCCTGATTGATCCTCCTCCTTCTTGGAAAAACTCCGCGCTTCTAATGCTTGCCATTCAGCTCGGATGAGATAGCTTGCTCTTAATAGAGCCATGAAAACTAAAAACATCATCGCGATTCTTTGCCTTGCGCTCAGCCCTGCATTCAAATCATCGGCAGCCGCGCAGGAAATCCTGCCCCGCCCCGAACAACCCTTCAGCGGCAAGATTGGCCGCATCACGAAGGACTCCGTCAAAGACTTTCCGAAAGCCGTGGAAGCACCCAAAGGTGCACCGAACATTCTTGTCATCTTGACTGATGATGTGGGATTTGGCGCCTCCTCCACCTTCGGCGGCCCCATTCCTACGGTAACGATGGATCGGTTGGCCAGGAATGGGCTGCGCTACAATCAGTTTCATACCACCGCCCTCTGCTCCCCCACCCGCGCGGCCCTGCTTTCCGGGCGCAACCATCACAGTGCCAACACGGGCGTGATCATGGAAGCAGGCACCGGCTTCCCCGGCTACAACACGCTGATGTCAAAAAGCTGCGGGACCTTTGCCGAAGTGCTGAAACAAAACGGCTACAACACTTCCTGGTATGGCAAGAACCACAACGTCCCCGACTGGCAATCCAGCGCTGCCGGCCCGTTCGACCTGTGGCCCACCGGCTTGGGCTTTGAATACTTTTACGGATTCATCGGTGGCGACACCAGCCAATGGAATCCGGCCATCACCGAGGGCACCAAACCCGTCGAGCCGCCTCACGACGCGAAGGACTACTTCTTCGACAAGGACATGGCAGACCGCACGATCCACTGGATTCGCATGCAGCACGCAACGGCTCCCGACAAACCCTTCCTCGCCTACTACGCTCCCGGCACCGCCCATGCGCCACACCATGCACCCAAGGAATGGATCGAGAAATTCAAAGGTCAGTTTGACCAAGGCTGGGACAAGGTGCGCGAGGAAACGTTTTCCCGCCAGAAAGCAGCCGGCATCATCCCTGCGGATGCCAAACTCACCGAGCGCTCGGCTGGCATCCCCCCATGGGACAGCCTCACCGGCGAACAGAAAAAAGTCTATGCCCACATGATGGAAGTCTACTGCGCAGCACTCGCCCATTGCGACCACCAGATGGGCCGGGTAATCGACGCCATCGAGGCTCAAGGCGAGCTCGATAACACCCTCGTCATCTACATCCAGGGCGACAACGGCGCAAGCAGCGAAGGCGGCCTCAATGGCCTACTCAACGAAATGACCTTCTTCAATGCCATCCCCGAGGACTTCAAGGAAGTCATGCGCCGCATGGACGAACTCGGCGGACCAAACACCTTCAACCACTACCCGGTCGGTTGGGCGCACGCCATGGACACGCCCTTCCAGTGGGCGAAACAAGTGGCCTCCCACTTCGGCGGCACCCGCAACGGACTTGTCATTTCCTGGCCAGACCGGATCAAGGACAAGGGCGGAATCCGTTCGCATTTCCACCATGTCATCGACATCATGCCCACCATCCTCGAAGCCGCAGGGGTCCCCGCACCAGCAAGCATCAACGGCGTCGCCCAAAAGCCTGTCGAGGGAGTAAGCATGGTTTATTCCTTTGAAGACGCCAAGGCGCCCTCGAAGCGTCAGACCCAGTATTTCGAAATGCTCGGTAACCGCGCGATCTATCACGACGGCTGGGTCGCAGCCACCACCCCGCCGACCCCGCCTTGGTCAAGCTCCGGTGGCAATGTCGCTGTGCTCGATTACCAATGGGAGCTCTACAACATCACCGAAGACTTCTCCCAATCTAACAACCTCGCGACAAAGGAGCCCGCGAAACTCAAGGAGCTCCAGGAACTCTTCTGGGTGGAGGCGGAGAAATACAATGTGCTGCCTATCGATAACAGCAAGGTCGAGCGCCTCGACGTCACCAACCGGCCCAGCCTTACCGCAGGGCGCGACACGTTCACTTACTTTCCCGGGCTCGTCCGCATTCCAGAAGGTGCCGCACCCGATACCAAAAACAAGTCCTGGCGGATCGAAGCGGACATCGTGATTCCTGAAGAAGGGGCGGAGGGCATCATCCTCACCCACGGCGGACGGTTTGCGGGCTACGGCTTCTATCTGCTAGATAGCAAGCCGGTCTTCTGCTACAACCTCGCCGGTGTCGCCCATTTCTATGTCAAAGGTGATGAGAAACTCAGCCCCGGCAAGCACACTCTCATTTATGATTACAAGCATGACGGCGGATTGGGCAAAGGCGGCATTGGCACCATCGAAGTCGATGGCAAGTCCGTGGGCTCCGCCCGGATCGGACGCACGCTGCCATTCCGTCTCTCACTTGATGAAACACTCGACTGCGGCGAGGACACCGGCACACCGGTCAACGAGGATTACGTGAAGAAGATGCCCTTCAAATTTACGGGTGAGTTGAAACAAGCAGTCATCCGACTTGTGAATGCGCCGCAGTAGCACCGCACCATTTTGTGAAACGGCCGTGCTGACAGACGGGTTTTCGAAATGATCCCGAAGCCCTGATTCCGAAGGATCGATACGCCGTCTGATTCCTTGCCCGCGCCGTTTCAGCCACCCCGCCCAACACCGCTGTTTTTCGAATTCGAACCACGCCGAGTGATTGCCGGCCTTTTCGATCGAGCTGGAGCCGCGCCCCGGTGGGTGGGCCTGCCGAGTCAGACGACCCAGCCAACTCGGCGGCTCATCGGGAAATGGACCCCGGACGCAGAACCACATCCCTCATCCGGACAGCCTCGATCAGATTCCCATGTGCGGAACGATGCGCTGGTTCCCGAGAAATCCTGATGGTCCAGCAACCGGACGACCCATCAACCACCGACAAAAGAAGTCTTGGCAAAGTGCCCCCGAGACCTAGGCTCCCGACGCATGAAAACCACCCTGAATCCACCCGAATCCGCTGCCTACCGGCGTGGAGTGGCGATTTCTGTTACCGAGCGACCGTCAGGTCAGATAACGACACATCTTATGGATCTGCCCTTTCCCCGACAGCCCCGAGTCCAGCCTCCTCCGGTTCCGGCAACATGATCAAGCGCGCAGCAAAAAACCTTGAGGAGTTCCTCCGGGCGATGCGCCCGCATTTCCTACCATCCCACCGCCAGGCGTTTCGCCAGATGCTCGCGCGCGGGCTCGCGGATCATCATGAAGGGGAACCAATCGTGGTCTGCGATCTTACCAACGCGGAGATCGACAAAGTAGGCGGCCGCTACTACTCCGGCATGGTCCGCGATATCATCGACGCTGGGTTCTTCCCGGTTTTTGTGGCGCACCTGACCACCGTTTCAAGCTTTATCACCAAGGGGAAAAAGTCTTTTTTGCTCGAAAACCGATTCGGAGTCATCCGTTCGCTTAAGGAAATCCAAGGCCCGTATTTACTGATCACTGACCGGGAGAGACAGACACCCACGCAAGCCACAACGGTGATTCGAATGGTTTACGAGCATCGCTTGTGCGAGAGCCAGGAGGATGTGGAAATGCCGTTTTTCGTCCATCCTTATGTGGGAGCCAGGATCAAGCTACCCCATCCCTACCGCATCGAAGACCGGCGGATAGCGAGGCTGTTTTTCGGTGGAAACACCACCGAAGACCGCTACAGCAAGACCTCGATCGGAAAAACCTATCGCATCCTCACCCGCCGTGAGATGCTCGACGTGACCACGGAAACCATTGGCGAGGGAATCCACCGCCCAGCCGATGCCGTCGAGTGGCTTGCCTCCGGCGTGTGGCATCCTTTCGTCATGTTCCAAACCCAGAAAGGCGGCATTCCCAGGGACCGCTGGGTGGATGCCTTGGCGAGTTCCGATTTCTTCCTCGCCTGCCCCGGAGTTGACATGCCGCTTTGCCACAACCTCATCGAAGCGATGGCTGGCGGCGCCATTCCCATCCTCCAGTATGCGAACTACCTTCCCAGTCCTCTGGAAAACCGCGTGAACGCGCTCACCTTCGACAGCACCGAATCCCTACGGGAGACGGTGAAGACTGCTCTCGGGATGTCTCAAGCGGAGGTTGTCCAACTGCGCGCGAACGTCAACGCATACTATCAGAAACACCTCGCGCCCGGATGCTTCACCCGTCGATTGTTTGATGGGAAAATGACCCGAAAAAACCTGTTGTTCAATGCATACCGTGTGCCGCGATAGCATGCTTCCGAATGGATGACTCCTGACGAATCAAAGTCGAACCGGAGGAGGCACCATGGCGGCCCCGTTCTGACGTGGAAGCGAGTGGACAACCGTTGCGAGGAGCTTGGCGTTTTCCAAAGATCACGCATCTGCCAACCCCACCACTGCAGGGTGCGGATTTCTTAATCCACGATCCGTAACCCAAATTCCTGCCAGCGGCACTCTCGTTTGTCCTCAAAACACTCCTCGCTTGGGCGCATCTAGCAACATGGCGGTTTTGGAAATCCTGAAGCGCTGTCCAACATCATCGCTGCGACAAGCGCTTCCGCTGGCACCATCAGCATAGCGAATCGATTCCCCGGGAGGTGACGCAAAAACCGCAGGGATCTTGATGGGCGCTACCCGGTGAATGAACGACCGAGAAGCTCTGCGCGTTCGAAACGCCTCTCAGGTTGTTCGGGCCAGCTTGCTTCGCGAAGCGCTGAAGCGGATCGAAGCCAGCATCAACCACCAAAATTGCTTGGAAAGATCGACGGAGTTTGCATCTCTTGTGCCGTCCGGCTGACCGTATTTGATCGTCCCACAGAATTCCTCCAATGACGCTCCGTGAACTCATTCAATCATCAGGCCAGCACTGGGTGCCGCTGTGTTCGACTCTCGTGGCGGTGCCCATCGTTTCCATTTTGCTTGGCATGACTCATCGTCGTGGTGAAGGAGGTAATGCACCATGGAAATTCGGCTACTCCATCCTGGTTTATCTGGCTTGTATTCCGGGCATTTTCGCGTCGGTCTTGACAGCCTACAGCCTGTTTTTCAGCAATGAAAACCTTCTCGACGCGAATTTGCTGATCTATTTCCTGCCCATCACCACCATGATCGTCACATTGGTCGCGATCCGCAAGCGAGTCCCATTCGAGCAGGTTCCTGGATTTGATCGCCTTTCAGGACTGATGGTTTTGTTAGGATGCAGCTTTGCAATCGCGCTCGCGCTTCACAAGACGCGCCTGTTCATCGGGTTTTTTGGTTCCGCCGGGATGTTGTTTGCACTGGCAGCAGGCGTCTTTGTGATCATGAGATGGGCTGCTTCCAGGCTTTTCCGCAGTCCAAGCGAGCCGGCACAGCCCATGCCGGGATTCCCGCCCAACCAACAACGGGACTGAGTCCGAGGACTCGTGGCAATGACCTGTCGTGGCGATCTGCGAGATCCTGGAGAGAATCTAGGCCGAGTTTGGATTTCACTTCGGAGAGCATCGATTCAAATTGCCGGATCAATTACACCCCTCCTTTCGCTCTGCTGTTACGATACAAGTTGCAAGTGCCATCCGCTTGACCGGATCTATATCCTCTAACCAGCCCGACATCGCGGGTGACCGTCGGCTTCTCAGCGTTGGCCAGGTCCATCATGACCTGCACTCCCAGCACCTGATACGGGCTGGTCTTTTAGTCCGCTGCCAGAAACGCCGCGCGCAGTTCGTTTGCCTTGGTTAGATCGCTTCTCCGGAACGCATCCACCACCCCGTCCCATGCCTCGGTCGCGCTATCATCCACCAGTTTCGTGCCGAAATCCAAGCTCTTGACCTGCCCGAGGAATTGCTTCGACAAGCGCGCCTGCCGGAGCTAGAAATCGATTGAAACCAACGATGACGTTCCTCGAAAAACTCGCTGCCAAAGCCGAAAAAGCAGCCATGGACAAGGCCCACTTGAACGGGCTGCTACGCTGTCCGAACTGCGGCCAAAAGCCGGCCTCCGCCCCGGTGGACATGGAGACCCTCATGCGCTGTCACTCATGCGGCGCGGAAACCCTTCCCGCAGAGTGGAAACCGGAAGCTCAAGCATTCCTCACAGTCCACCCCGACGCCATCCCCGAAAACACCCGCATCCGGCGCGAAGGCACTCCTCCTGGCGAATGCGTCTGGCACATCCCCGCAAATGGCAAGTTCGGGTTCTTCCTGTTCTTCGGCTTGTTCTGGGTGACCATCACCGCCGTGGTAAGCACTGCGTTTTTGTTTTCCACGCCCGCCGAGGGAGCGGCGGATAAACCCTGGTTTCTCTATCCGTTCTTCGGCATCTTCTGGGCGGTTGGCATCGGTCTTCTCTACGCAGCCGTCCGTAACAAATACGCCAGTCACCGGATCAGCGTGACCCGCGATCTCGTCACCCTGCGTCGCGAGATGTTCGGCAAGGCCAAGGATAAGTCCATGGTCACCTCTCAAGTCACCTCCGTCGCACAGGTGGAGTTCTATCAGCAAAACTACAAGCCGATCCATGGCGTGGAAATTCGCGGCCAGGCTGGCAAGCTTAGATTCGGCAGTACGCTGCAAGATGAAGAAAAGGCCTGGCTGGTCGCGGATATCAAACGTGCGGTCTTCGGAGAAAGCCACGCGGGGGCGATGGCCGCCGCTTCGCCGGAAAAAATCGCCGCACAGCGCCAAGCATCATTCTCATTCCCTCTTCCAGCGGCTCCCAAAGGACATTGGATCATGGGCTTGTTCTTCATGCTCATGGGCCTGGGGGGCATCGCGATGGGATTTTTCGGAGGGCCGGATTTCTCTTCTTCCGGAAAGGGCGATGTGGACCGGATCTCCCAGGTATTCGATGCAGTCTTCAGTCTCTTCAATCTGATTCCCATCATCGTGGGCTTCGTTTTCACCGGAATCGGCTTGTTGATCGTCCGCAGCAGCTGGCCGGGCAGCCAACGGGAAGTGCGGCTTGAAGGTGACGAAACACAGGTCGCTTTGCGCACCTATCAGCACGGCAGGTTGATCAAGGAACAATCGTTTTCCCGATCTTCCGTGAGTGGTGTCCGCGCCACCAACACCGGCCATGTCAATGGCAAGCCGATGAAGCGCATCAACCTGATCGTGGACGGCAAGGCGAAACGCGTCACTTGGTGGACAGAAGGTGACACAGCCGATGTCTGGGCAGGCGATGTCAACCGGGCTCTTGGTTAGATTTTCGGGCAGACACATTCCGGGAAAAGCGTGCGGGTGAAAGTCAAGTCCCGCTGAAAGACAGGCATTCCGGATGATACGTCATCCCGTAGCTATCAAGCAGATGGTTTTGGGGATAGAAGTTCCCTGCTGTTTCAGGACCACCGCGTCTGAAAAGCTCCCCCGGCCTCAAGACCTCCACACTCCTCCGTCCCCCACACTCCTCCGTCCCCCATGTTGAAATCATCGATGTTTACGCTTGCCTGTTTTGTTCTTGGTGCTGCCTGCCAAGCACAGACGCTCACCAGTTCTTCGCAATACGGGATTCCGATCATCCAGAGCGTCACCGAGATTGACGAAACAGGATTCCTCGCATTCTTCGACAGCAACCTGGGCACGCTCACCGCCATCACCCTCAATCTTTACGGTGCCGGGATCACCGAAATCAGCATTACCAATAACGCCGCGACCACCATCAACGCAAGAGTCACCGGTTCGTCAAACCTCTACTTCAGCAGCGGCTACGCGCCACTGGATGTCTTTTTGCAGAACAACGACCCAGTCGTCGAACTCCAGTTCCCCATCGGCTCGCAAACGTTTGCCCCCGGACAAACCAGCAGCTTCGGTCCCCTCGCTGCGTCGGGGTCCAAAACCTATGACCTGGCGTCATTGATATCACAGATGCAGACACCCGGTGGCGGAAACTTCAGCATCAACGCCCAATCGCTCAACGGTCTCACCGTTCTCGGTGGCGGCGGGAATCTATTCACATCACAATCCACGACCGCCGGTAGTGGCGCACGGATTATTTACAGTTACATCGCAATTCCAGAGCCCTCGAGTGCTTTCCTGATCGCTTTTGCTTCGCTGCTCCCCCTTTCCCGGCGTCGCAGGGCATGATGGGGCGGGCTGTGCCAAGGCCATTTTTGAGGCGTCCGCAGAGAGCCCCGTCAAGTTGCCGCGACTCTGAAACCTCGGGTGCCTGAGAGCAGGCGTCTCATGATCTGAAGCTTCGACGGAACCGCAGGGAATCGCCGCCGCCAAAGATTCATGGAAAACGAGTCAAGCACGCCTTGCCATGCAGGGCCGGGTGGGTATCGTCGCTGGGAAGTAAGTCATGACGCCGTTTTTGAGGAAAATCCTGGGAATGAATTGGGTGCTCGTCCTCGTGATGTATGCGCTGCTTATTTTCGGGGTTTTCATGATCGAAAGCGCGGCGCGTCACGTCTCCGTGACCAAGGAAAATCTCGCCCAGTTCGGCAGTGCAGGGGTGTATTTCGCCTCAAAGCAGAAGACATTCATCCTGATTGGCAGCATCGCTTACTTTGTAGCCGCATTCATCGACTATCGTTGGATCCGCTGGCTTGGGATTCCCTTCTATTTGTTGAGCATGGGCCTGATGGTCGTGGCGATGCAGCAGGACGACTCGGTGCACCAATTGAAATTCGGCGGTTTTTCCTTCCAACCCGCGCAACTCGGGATCACCGCAGGAATCCTTTTGATCGCCTGGTTGGTCCAGGATCTGCCGAAAATCCACCGCTGGTTCGGGGCACCTTTCATCCGGATCGGCATCATCGGCCTAGTCGCAGCCATTCCATTCCTGATGGTGATGAAAATGGGCGACATGGGTTCAGCACTGGTGTGGATCCCGGTCCTCATCGTAGCGCTGCTCATCGGCGGAATCCCTTTCCGTTATCTCACCTGCATGACTTTCATCGGCGCGGGCATCATTCCCTTGCTGTATTTTGTCGCCTTGCCGCTGGTGTCCAAGCGCGGTCCCGAGCGGATCGATGTCTGGCTCAGAATGGTGCAAAACCGGGAAGTGGATATCTCGGGTGATGCCTACGCCCCCCACAATGTTTCGATGGCGGTGGGCAAGGCCGGCTGGAAAGGCGCGGGTTACAAGGCGACGGCGGAAAGAGGATCGCTCCATGACAAGGGCTTCATCCCCCGGGATACCGCGCATAACGACTATATCTTCGCGGTCATCGCGGAAGAGCTCGGCTTCCGGGGGGGGCTACTTCTGCTGACGGCGTTCGCGTTGCTGTTGATTCAGGGATTGTTCATCGCATTTTACAGCCGCGATCTCTCCGGGCGCCTGTTGGCGTGTCTGGTGGTCGCTTTGTTTTTCGCCCACGTGTTTGAAAGCATCGGGATGTGTGTCCTACTCATGCCCATCACCGGAATTCCGCTGCCGTTGGTGAGTTACTCCGGCACCTTTGTGGTCATCTGCATGTTTCTGCTCGGACTGGTGCAAAGCGTCTGGATTCACCGCAACTGGAAACCGGAGCTGAAGATCAAGCCCGCCGAGGCCTGATTTTCAAAGGCCGGTCAACGCGGCATCCACCACCTCAAGCATGAAGTCCGCATCGGCTTGATGGATGCACATCGGCGGCTTGATGCGCAGCGTGTTCCCCCAGAGTCCGCCCTTGCCGATGAGCAGACCTAAGTCCTTGCAGCGTTCGAAGACCTCCGCACATTGCTCCCTGGCCGGCTCCTTGGTGCCGCGGTCCTTCACGAGTTCCACCCCAAGCATCAGCCCCTTGCCGCGGACCTGGCCGATGATGGAATGCTTTTCAGCGAGTTTTTCAAAACCTGTGGTTAGATAGGCGCCGAGGTTCAGGCAGTTCGCTTGCAGACCTTCGTTTTCGATAACCCGCAGGACGGCTCTCCCTTGGGCGCAGCTGACCGGGTTCCCGCCGAAGGTGTTGAAATGAATTCGGCTGGCCAGAGACTTCGCGATTTCCGGAGTGGTGACCACCGCTGCAAGCGGGCAACCGTTGCCGATGCCCTTGGCCATCGTGACGATGTCAGGCATCACGCCCTGGGTCTCGAACCCCCAGAAGTGGGTTCCGGTGCGACCGAACCCGGCCTGGACTTCATCCGCGATGCACAGGGCCCCAGCGGCTCGCGCGTGGGCATAAGCATGCTTCAAATAGCCATCCGGAAAAACGACCGAGCCACCGACGCCTTGGATCGACTCGGCGATGAAACCCGCGATTTTTCCAGAAGTGGCGAACTGGATCGTTTCCGCGACGTCCGCGGCGTATTTCTCGCCGGCATCCGGGTCATCCATGCCAAAGGGACCCCGGTAGGGGTCCGGCATCCGCGCATGCTGGACTCCGAACGAGTGCGGCACATTGAACTTCCAGGTATGATGGGAGGTCAGCGCCATCGTGCCCGGACTGCCACCATGGTAAGCGTTGCGCAGGGCCACCAAATCATAGTTTCCCGTGTAGGCGCGGGCCATCAGGACCGCAAGGTCGTTCGCCTCCGATCCCGAGTTCACAAAATAACAAACTTTCAGATCACCCGGCATCTTGGCGGCGAGCTCCCGGGCATAGAGGGCGATTCCGGGATTCAGATAGATCGTGGTGGTGTGCTGAATGGTCTCGTTTTGCAGCTGCGCCGCTTTGACCACCTCCGGGTGGCAGTGCCCCACACTGACCGTGACGATTCCACCAAAGCCATCCAGGTAACGCCGACTGGTCTCGTCGTAGAGATATTGGCCCTTCCCTTCCACGATCATGATCGGTTTTTTATAGTAATGGAAAATCGCGGGATTTACGAAATCCTTGCGCATTTCCAGCACCTCCGCAGAAGTAGGGCCATCGTAGGGCTTCGGGGTATAGTCGTAGGGTGGTAATGGAGCCATGAGATTTTAATTGGATTAAACAGGTGCCGGTGAAATTCTGCGGAAGCCAAGATAGAGAATAAATGACAATGCGAAGCCGAAAAACCATGCTTGTTGATAGATCGCGCCAAGCCACGGATGAATACTTGCGATGATGCCGGTCTGAGCGAGAAAACCCGGCAGATTCGGCAGCACGGCGAGGAAAAACGCGGCCAGCCCCGCAAGACTGAAACCGTGAGTGAAGCGATAGATCCCATCCGGATGATAGAGCTGCTCGACATTCAGGATTTGATTTCGATAGACATGATAGTCCGCGATCATGATCCCAGCGATGGGACCTAACAAAGCGCCATATCCGATCAGCCACGTGAAAATATAGCCACTTGGATCCGCGACCAACTTCCACGGCATGATGAGAATACCGATCAGCGCCGTAATCATGCCTCCGGCGCGGAAGCTGATCCTGCTTGGTGCAAGGTTCGAGAAATCATTGGCAGGAGAGACCACGTTGGCTGCGATGTTGGTGGAAAGAGTGGCGACGGCGAGCACGATGAGCGCTAGCGCGGATAGCCATTTATTCCCGATCTTCCCCACCACTTGGACGGGATCCCAGATGGCCTCGCCGAAGATCACGACGGTGGCTCCCGTGACCACGATGCCAACAAACGAATAGAAGGTCATCGTGGTGGGCAGAGCGACCGCTTGACCGATCAGTTGGTCGCGCTGGGATTTGGCATAGCGGGAGAAATCCGGAATATTCAACGAAAGCGTGGACCAAAAGCCAACCATCGCCGTGAGCCCTGCGCCAAAACCGCCCCATGTCACCACCTTGGTCGGCGAGGACGCCTCAAAAATCCGGGCAAACCCACCCGCCTGGGTCACCGCCCAGATCATGAGCAGACCCCCGACAGCTAACAGAAACGGCGCGCTGAGCACTTCAAGCCATTTGATCGACTCCATCCCTTTCCAGATGAAGAAAACATTCATCGCCCAGAAAATCAGGAAGAAGGTGAGTTGGCTCGCGGAAATGCCAAGGGCGGGAATCGGAGTGCCTCCGGACGCATCGAAACCGAAGATGATCGCCAGTGTCGCGTGCAGGGCCGCCCCCCCGAACCACGTTTGAATCCCGAACCACCCGCAAGCGACCACGCCGCGGAGGAGCGCGGCGATATTTGCTCCACGAATGCCGAAGCTGGCCCGCAACAACACGGGAAAAGGAATACCATACGCAGTTCCAGGATGGGCATTGAGCGTCATCGGGACCAGAACGATGAGATTGCCTAACAATACTGTGAGCAGCGCCTGCCACCATGTCATGCCGTTCCCGATGAGGCTACTGGCCATGGTATAGGTAGGAATACAAACCGCCATCCCGACCCACAGGGCCGCGACATCCCAGCGCGACCACGTACGTTTGTCCAGCGCGACCGGGGCGAGATCCGCGTTGGTCAAACTGCCGGAGACTGGACCGGTGTTTTCCATGTTAGATGTTCGGGGTGCGGTGGATAAAACTACCCCAGCCAGTTTCGCCGACCCAGCCACCGGCGCGGACCATGACCTTGCCGCGCACGGTCACCACCTCGGCGCGGCCCTGGATTTCCCGGCCTTCGAAGGCGGAATAGTCAGTGGCCATCGAGTGGGTTGTTGCAGAAATTTGACCGCTCCACTGAGGATCCCAGATGACGAGATCCGCATCGCTGCCGACCTCGATCGCTCCTTTTCGTGGATAAAGACCAAAGATTTTCGCGGCGTTGGTGCTCGCAATGCGGACGAGGGCTTGTAGATCGATCCGCCCCCGGCAGACCCCCTCGGTGTAGAGCAGCTTGACCCGCTCTTCGACACTGGGGATGCCGTTGGGGATGAAGGTGAAATCCCCGGGCTTGCCAGTCGGGCGAAAACTCGCATCCACTGGATTTTGCGGGTGGCCCATGTGCTTCTGGGTGGCGAAATCAAAGGGCGCGTGGTCGGTCCCCACGGTGTCAACCGTTCCATTCGCAAGGCATGCCCACAGGAAATCGCCATGGTCCTTGGACCGGATCGGCGGGCTCATGACATACTTGGCTCCTTCGAAGTCCGGGAGTTCGGCGTAGGAGGAGTCTAACGTGAGATAGGGCGCTACGGTCTCGATCCACGCCTTCACTCCCCGCTTGCGCGCGGCGATGACGGCCTCCACGGCGGGGATGCAACTGGTGTGCACGACATAGACTTCCGCTCCCGTCATTTCCGCGAAGGTCATCAGGTGGTGGCAGCCCTCCGTCTCGACGGCGATGGGGCGGGACGGCTCATGCCACTCGGGGCCGGTCTTACCCTCGGCGACGAGGCGCTTCTGGGTCGCCGCGACCAAATCCGCGTTTTCGCAATGCGCGGTGACCACCACACCCAGCTCCCTGGCGAGTGAAAGTGTCTGATAGAGCTCCGTGTCCTCGATCCCGAAGGCCCCCTTGTAGGCGAGAAAGACCTTGAACGAAGTGATGCCTTCCTCGGCCACGATCGCCCGCAGCGCATCCGCCGTGCCTTCGTCAAAGCGGGTCACCCCCATGTGAAAGGTATAGTCGCAGGATGAGATTCCCGCCGCCTTGCTTTTCCACAGTCGGATCGCCTCGCGGGGATCATCGCTCCGCGAGGGGCAGCACATTTCGATGAGAGTCGTCGTGCCCCCCATCAAGGCCGCCTTGCTGCCGCTGACGTAGTCGTCCTTGGCGAAGGTGCCCATGAATGGCAGATAGATATGCACATGGGGATCGATGAATCCGGGGAAGATATACTTTCCGGTGGCATCGACAAGCTCAGCCTCGCCTCTATATGTTAGATTCCTCCCGATTTCGACGATCACCCCATCGCGGCACAGCAGATCACCGATGAACTGGGTCTCGGCGGTGACAATGGTTCCGTTTTGAATCAACAGGTTCATGATGAATTATTTCGCCCAGATTTCCCCGTCGCCGAAGCCGAACCAGCGGGTCGTAGTGGTTTTGCGCTGGGTATAGAATTCGACGCCTTCTTTCCCTTGGATGTGGAGATCGCCGAAAAAGGAATCGTTCCAGCCACTGAAAGGGAAATAGGCGAGTGGTGCGGGAACGCCTACGTTGATTCCGACCATACCGGCGCTAACCCGCCGCCGGAACTCGCGGGCGGCTTTGCCGGAGTTGGTGAAAATAGCGGCCCCATTGCCAAAGGCCTGGCGGTTTGCCGAGGCGATTGCCTCATCGAGAGTCTTGGCGCGCATCACGGCCAGCACCGGACCGAAGACCTCAGTTTCCATGAGTGGGTTGGATTCGGAGACGTGGTCGATGAGAGTCGGGCCGAGGAAGAATCCGGCGGGAGCTTCCGCCACTTCGGTCGCTCTGCCATCGGCTAGAACCTTGGCACCGGCGTGCTCGCCCGCTGCGATGAGGCCGGCGACTCGGGCCCGATGGTCTGCGGAAATGACAGCACCCATGTCCGGCTGTGGGTCCCTAACATCCGTGGGGCCGACTTTCATGGCCTTCACCAGGTCTGCGAGAGCGGGGAGTAGCCTCACGCCCGCCTCGCCGACGGCGACGGCGGTGGACCCGGCCATGCAGCGCTCGCCCGCACAACCGAAGGCACCGTCTTTCACTGCTTCCACGGTGCGATCCACATCGGCGTCGGGCATGAGGATGATGAAATTCTTCGCACCGCCAGCGGCTTGCACGCGTTTGCCATGAAGGACGCCCTTGCGATGAATCGCGCGGGCAACCGGAGTGGAGCCGACGAAGCTGATCGCCTTGACATCTGGGTGTTCGAGAATGGCATCCACGCATTCACGACCGCCGTGGACGATGTTCATAACGCCGGGAGGGAGACCGGCCTTCTCCAACAACACAACAATCCGCTGCATGGTGAGCGGAACTTTTTCGCTGGGTTTGAGGATGAAGGTATTCCCGCAGGCGATGGCGATGGGCCACATCCACATCGGCACGAGGGCGGGGAAATTGAACGGGCAAATCCCGGCCACCACGCCGAGCGGGTGGCGGTCGGTGTGGCAGTCGATGCCACGGGCGATGTTTTCCAAGCTTTCACCCATCAAAAGCGAGGGTGCACCGCAGGCATATTCCACCACTTCAATGCCACGTCGAAGGTCGCCACGTGCTTCCGAAAGCGTTTTCCCATGTTCGGTGGCGATTCCGAGGCAAAGCTCTTCAAATGACTCCTCGAGCAGGATCTTCAACCGGAAGAGGACCTGTGCGCGTTCGTTCGGAGGAGTATCACGCCAGGCCGGAAAAGCCGCCGAGGCAGAGGCTACGGCGAGATCGACTTCCGCTGGCCCGCACATCGGGACTCTGGCGATGACGCTACCACGCGAGGGGTTGAAGACGGGGCTGCTCAATTTGTGAGCTGGAGTGATCCACTTACCATCGATGTAAAGCGGGCAGATTGGGTTTTCAGATGAGCTCATGGTAGGAGACGAAAATACTGCTGGATGGTCTAGGAATTTCCGAGAACCAGCGGATTTCGTGCCACTCCGCGGAGTCGTTGAGTTTGGAGGTGCTTTTCAATCACGCAAGAATGGAACCAACAAGGCCATTCCTCTCATTTTCATGGAAGCGACATCGCACCAAAAAGGCTTCAACATCCACGCGGCGATTGAGCCGATGCCCTCAATTTCCCGCGCAACGCGCCTTGAGCAGTCACCTTACTTCTGTCGTGCCACCGGATGAAATGCCTTGGAACCAGCGACTCAGCCCCACCCGCCCGTGGGCCATGTCGTGGCCAGATTTCGCAAGTGATGACGAGCGAAACCTCGTGCCGGAGCAAGGACTGCATGCCGTAGAGGACTTGTAAATGCGGCGAGAATACTCGAAGCCGTGACCGAATCGCCTACCTTCCGTCTATAAAGCCTAACTCGTATGGACGGAGCAATAGCGTATCCAAACACTGCCAAAGGGATTCCCCAAGGGAAGATCCGCAGGGTTAGGGACCCGTCTTTGCCGGGAAGGTCATAGGCGGAGATGCCAGGTGCCCCCTCGTACGTCACATGACACCGCAGGCCAGTGGCACACCTGATCCACACCCAGCCGGATGGATCCAGATTACGGAACGACGATCACCAGGCACCTCCTCGATTTTGACAGGGGGAGACTTGCTGAACCGAGTGAACTGACCTCATTTGATGGGTATGGAGGCACTAAAGCCTCAGTCTGTCCTGATACTTGAATAGATCACGTGGTGATAAGGCGCCGTTACGAATATACGATTCCTGAAAATAAGTAATATCACCAGAAATCAAGCATGGCCAGTTCCCGACAGATGAAACCGAAAAAACCGTGTCACCTTTGACAAAAGACGGGGAGCAGTCACGGGTAAAATCGGTCATGGTGCTTCATGAAGAACGACAGAGCCACTCATACAACACAAAAAGCGCTATTCCCCTGACGAGTTTCTGTCGATCCGGCGCAGAGAACCGGCGAAAACAAACGCCAAAGTAAGGATCGATCAACCCATCAACTCACTCGCTCATTGAACTTCAATCAAAGAACTGAATGAGCTGAACCATCGACCATTATTGCTTTTTTTGAGCGCCCCACCTTCCGCAACAAAAAACAGCAGAAACACTACTAGTGATAAAACATCCCTCATCGACATCACCCAACATAAAAAGCGATTTTTATATGATGAAGGCCGCTGTATTTCGAAAAGAAATCAATCCATCAGCTTTCCAAGATACACCTGCATTCCAATGACCAAAGAAAATAGGAAATTGCTTGCGAAAAGTATAAATACCCTCGTTCAAGAACCACGCCGACACCCCTAACTAAACCACGTTGGATATCCTCCACCCTGACAGCCGCTGAACCGTTTCCGTGTAGCCACGGACTTTAGTTTTTCCAATGATTAAACATTTGAAACCCCATGAACACTGAACTATCCACCTTGAGGGAATACAAAGCGCGTATCCCATGCGCAGGTGTCGAACTTCACGGCGACATCGCGATTCCAGCCGGTGCCTCTGGCATCGTCATCTTCGTCCACGGCAGCGGAAGCAGCCGCCTGAGTCCACGCAACCGGATGGTTGCCAGTGAAATGAATCACCAAGGCCTCGCCACCCTTTTGTTCGACCTCATGACCGCTTCGGAAGCCGTGGGCGAAAAACTTACGGGCGAACTCCGGTTCAACATCCCGTTTCTCACGGACAGGCTAGCCGCCGTCATTCGTTGGTCGCAAAAGGAAAAACAACTAAAAAACCTAGGCACCGGGCTGTTTGGTGCAAGTACCGGAGCCGCTGCTGCCCTCTGCGCCGCCGCCCGAATACCGGAAGTCCAGGCCGTCGTCTCGCGGGGTGGCCGCACCGACCTTGCGGGAACCGAAGCACAACACGTATTCGCCCCAACCCTCTTAATTGTCGGTGAAAACGACAGGCCGGTCATCAGATGGAACGAAGAAACCCTCAATCGCCTACCCGGCATCAAGCACCTCTCTCAAATCGCAAGCGCCACCCATCTTTTCGAGGAACCGGGCGCTCTGGAAGAGGTCGCCACCATAGCCGCTGCTTGGTTTAAGCACTACCTAACACCGATCACATAGAAAAGAACCGGATCCACCATGAAAACCTCATCCATTCAATACCCCTTTGCAACCCGTAGTGACGCAGGCCGCAAGTTGGCCGGCGCCTTGACCGATTTCAAGGGCGTCGAAGACATCGTCATACTCGCGCTTCCCCGAGGCGGAGTACCGGTCGCAGCGGAGATAGCAGCGATGCTCGACAAGCCATTCGATCTGCTCATCGTTCGAAAGCTTGGGGTTCCAGGACATGAGGAGGTCGCGATGGGCGCGATCGCCAGCGGTGGGATCCGCGTTCTAAGCCATGATCTAATCCAGAGACTCGGACTCACCAAGAACCAGGTTACCGCCACGATTGCCCGTGAAACCGCAGAAGTCGTCCGCAAGGAGCAGATCTACTTCAACGGACGCCCCGCGCCAGAAGTCACCGGACGCACCGTGATCGTCGTTGACGATGGCATTGCAACCGGCTCCACCATGTCCGCAGCTGTCGCGCTCCTGCGCCACCAGCAAGCGCGGCGTATCGTCGTCGCCGTGCCTATCGCCCCGAGCACCACGGTGGCCCGACTGCGCGACGAGGCCGACGACGTAGTTGTCCTGATGGAACCCAAGCCCTTCAACTCGGTTAGCCAGTGGTACGAAGACTTCTCACAAATCACTGACGACGAAGTCCGCCACTTGCTCGCCTCGACCTCGGCTATCCGTGAACGAAACCATCGACCATCCGCTCCAACCGCATCCAGCAAAAGTATCCTTGACCATCTCCGTAAGCACGTCAGACCCCTCACCGGAGCGAAAGAGGACTACGACGATCTGATTGAAATGATCGGTAACAGAAGCGTCGTCCTTCTTGGAGAGGCATCACACGGCACCCACGAGTTCTACCGCGAGCGGGCAGAAATCACCAAACGGCTCATTGTTGAAAAAGGCTTCAACGCCGTGGCGGTCGAAGCAGACTGGCCGGACGCCTACCGAGTGAACCGCTTCGTGCGCAGCGAACCCGGTGACAACGAAAGTGTGGAATCTCTTGCAGGCTTCGAACGCTTCCCCTCATGGATGTGGCGCAATGCCGACGTGCTCGAATTCATCGGTTGGCTCAGGAACCACAATGAGAATGTCCACTCAATGGACCGCCAGGTCGGATTCTATGGGTTGGACCTCTACTGCCTTCACAAATCCATTAGCGAGGTCGTCGCCTATCTCGAACACAGGGACCCGGTAGAAGCAGCCAAGGCGAAGGCACTCTACAGCTGCATGGACCGCTACGGCAAGGACCCGCAAAACTATGGTATCATGGTGGGAAAAGGCATGGCCGAAAGCTGCCGCACTGAAGTGATCCAACAGCTTTGGGATCTAAGAGCCAAGGAGGCCGCCTACCTCGCCAAAAACGGACAGGCCGCAGCTGACGAGTACTTTTTCGCCGAGCAGAACGCCCGTCTAGTGAAGAACGCCGAGCAATACTATCAAAAAATGTTCCGCTCTGATGTCTCGTCGTGGAACCAGCGCGATGAACACATGATGGAGACCCTCGTGCAACTCCTCGCCCACCTCCAATCCCACCATGGATCGGCCAAGGTGGTCGTATGGGCACACAATTCCCATATCGGAGATGCCCGCGCCACCGCGATGGGCCGTCACAACGAATACAACCTCGGCCAATTGGTGCGCCAGGAGTTTCCCACGCAAAGCAGGCTCGTCGGCTTCACCACCTTCGCCGGCACCGTTACAGCCGCCTCCGGCTGGCACCTACCCGCCGAGCGAAAACCCGTGCGTATGGGATTGGATGGCAGCTACGAACAATTGTTCCACCAAGTCGGAATCCCGGACTTCTACCTCGACCTAACACACTCGAACCCAGCCGTGGAAGCATTAAAGACGACGCGCTTGGAACGAGCCATCGGCGTGGTCTACCGACCGGAAACCGAACGCCGAAGTCATTACTTCGATGCATGTATTTCCGATCAATTCGACGCAGTGATCCACTTCGACCTGACGCGGGCCGTTGAGCCATTAGATCAGACCACCCAGTGGGACAAAGATGAACTACCGGAGACCTTCCCGATCGGACTTTAACCACCCTCATTCCAGATCCGAAGGAATCGCATCACCACTGTACTTGATTATACCCATCAAGTCCGCTATTGATGAATCCGCCCATCAGCTTGGAGAAGTACTTCAACGTGGAATGAGAGCAACTTCACATCATCAAAAAGAATTCGATTTGCC
>ERZ1022724.29-NODE-29-length-37909-cov-16.122523_pt1 | contig 37909 bp, 38 predicted proteins | sample MGYA00521091_ERZ1022724 | MGnify/ENA primary metagenome ERZ1022724 (study PRJEB33162, sample SAMN09537610) | freshwater metagenome | isolation source: freshwater | place: Canada:Alberta | collected 2017-07 | study: EMG produced TPA metagenomics assembly of the... | reverse complement strand
CCCCAGCCCTTATTCATTCAAGCCGAAACGTTGCACTTACTTTCTGAATTCAAGAGGCAGAACAAGACGCGCATGGCAACCACCACTAGCCCCGCTGTTTTTCATGTTTTCCCGTAACTACAACCTCAACCCCGCGTTCAGCGTCAGCCCCCGCTAGTGGTGGTGCCATCGCTCTGCGTTCGGCCAAAATGAAACCAAATGATCGCAAGCTCCTAATATTTCTGGCGTGCGTGCTGATCACTACGTTTTTCATCATTTGGAATTCGCAGATGATGAACTTGCCGCGGATTCAAAGTCACATATCGAAGATTCAACCGGAATGGCAGGAATTCCAGCGCGAGAACAGCGGTTTTGAAGGTGTGAGATTCTATTCTTTTACTGGAGGCAACGGCATGTTTTCAGCGATCGGTGAGGTCAAGACTGAGGCAGATCTAGCGAAGCTGAAGCGATTTATGGAGAGCACCGATCCTCCCAGACCTGTCTTTTTATATGGCTTAAGAGTGTTGGAATCCGAAGAGAAGATACAGGCACAGATAGACGCAACCAATGCCGAACAATAAAGGGTATAGCGAAGGCTGAGGAACGAAGTCTTCGACTATGCCCTTAGTTGAACAAGCCCGGAGCGACGTTTGACCCACCCTTACCAACGTTCCGAAGCCTCAGCGAATCTGTATGCGTTTTGTGTTTCCAGCCGTGCTTGTTGAACGGGTTGCTGCGGGCCAAAAGTGTCTATCACAGATCCGAAATGCAGCACGCTTCGCATGAAGGTGACCTGATTTTCATCCGGCAAACCCGCTTCGATGCCTTTGGAATGCCGTAGATCCGAATGGAGTGCCCCCGAAAATCAGGCCAGTGGGTAAGCGATGATGGTGGTGTGTGGGAGCGGCGTTAAAACCAAACCGAACACACACAACATGAAAGGCAAACGAAGAAGACACGACCCCGGACTCAAGGCCCGAGTGGCGCTTGAGGCGCTCAAGGGCGCTAAAACCATCCAGCAGATCGCCAAGGAATTCGACATCCACCCGGTGCCGGTTTCCGAGTGGGAAAAGACCATCGCCGAGGGAGCCGCATGAACCCAAAGAACTCCCCTTCCCCGGGCGCGGCGAATTTGAGCTGCCTCCGCTTCAGGCTCCGGTAGCCAAAGTTCGAGCCCCTCGCCAATCCATGCTTGATCCAACATCCATGATTCCTACCAATCCCCCGTATCCCTTCACCCTAGATTAGGTTAGCCGCTATGTGGTCGGATTTTCCGGGCCGCCTCAGCTTCACATGTGAAAAACCATCATGAGACACCACCCCTAACCACGCTGATATACCGTGTTCATCTTGTTACGAAACGCTGATTTGTAACCCCTATTGTTCAAGGCGCCTACAAGATCCTGCTTCCAAAGATGCTCTGAATTCTCAATCACGATACAATCAGGTAAATGTTCATCACGGACATTCCCAAGATAAGGAACGAGCGCCATGTCCTCGGCTCCTTCGATGTCAATTTTCAACGCATGTACTTTTTCGATACCCAATTCGGCCAAGATTGTAAGCAACGGCTTGCAAGCGACTTTCACCGCCCCGGCACCGCGACTCTGGCTAGCGATACTGCTACTACCCAAATTTCTCGTGCCTAAATGAAGATCGATCACCTTACTGCGATCTCCCACGGCGAAGGGCAAAAGATCAATTTTCGGCCACTCTTTGCTGACGGCCTTTGTTGATATGACATTGAACTCCAGCCTTTTGTAGGCGGGTGGATTTGGCTCGAAAGAAACGATTCGTGCAGCAGAAGACAAATGGGTCGCCATGTGCAATGTGTAAATGCCAACGTTCGCACCGATATCCAAAAAAACGCCATCGGCAGGAATCGATCTGACCAGGTAATCTCTCTCAAATTGATCAAATCGCCACGGCATGAAGGCGAATTTGTATTCCGAATTGTTATCTTTAAGATAGCATCTCATGCGGACACATCCCACATTGAGGTCTATCGGCAGACTTCCCAAGTTCACCAAGATCTTTCTAACAATCTGACCATATTGTTGGCCTATCCAGTTACGCGGAGCATTCTGCGCGCTGGATAGAAGCCAAGCCAGAATAGGCCTGGGCCGATAGTGACCAAATTGAGTTTCCCGCTCCATGGTTGAATCCTTGATAATTTTTTTCACCACGAAACAAAGACGAGCGATTCGAGATCGTTGTGATCACAACTGTCCCTGTGCGAGAAAGCGTGAAGTAGCCACCAACATGAGGCAAGCTGAAATGACCAGCGTAAAGCGCTGTCTCGCACACGAAAGGAAGAGGCAGAAGAGGGCGCGCCCGATGGTGATGGCCGGCATCATCCTAAAAACCGCCCTGCTCAATCCCTAGCCAAACAATCGCCCTTCCTCACGCATCCTCTTCCAGGAGTTTTCCGTGTTCCTTGAGCTAGGTCTTGGCCTTTTTCATCCGGATCGTGGCGGGCGCGGGATGTCGGCGGACTTGAAGAGGAAAGATTCGAGGTGGGAGAGAGTGATGTTTTTGCGGGCCATCTCGCAGTTGAATTGCGAAGCAGGCATAGAGCTCCTCCGAGGAGAGTCCCATTCACCTGCTGCAACGAGCAAATGGCTACCGGCCTGCCGAAATCCTGGCACGGATCCGCTCCAACAGCGCGGCGGTATGTGGCATGGCCACCCCCGCTACAGCGGCACGGCGGAGGGGTTCCTCCCAGATCGGAGTGACCTCCACGTCCCTGCCCTCCACGAAATCAATCATGCTGGACGTGCGATACGGGCCCATGGGACGGGTCCGCTCGATGTTGGAATCGATCAGCTCATCGCCCAGGTCGAAGCCCAGCGCCCGCGCCGCGGCGATGACCTCGGCCATCAGCTGGCGCATTTCCATTTCGGATTCCCTGTTGGCTAACAGCACGTCCGTGGTCACCCCGCCAGAGGCGACGGACAAGCCGTTGAAGGGGATGTTCCAGACGAGTTTCTCCCATTGCGATTTTTCCAGATCATCCACCGCCACGGCATGGATTCCAGCGGCTTTGAAGCGTCTTTCGAGTTCCAAATGCCGGTTCGTTCCTTGGGGCCGCCACTCACCCAAGGTCATTCTTCCCCCAGCGCTATGGTTGATGACGCCTGGGGAAAGCCGGTTGATGCAGACGAAACACAACGCACCGAAGACCCGCTCTGGGCCGACGATTTCTGCGAGCTGTTCGCAATTCCCGAGGCCGTTCTGGAGGGTGATTAGCTGGGTGCCGGCATGGAGAAGCGGACCTAACACCTCCGCGAGCTGATGGTTCGCCGTGGCCTTCCACGCCACGATCACCAAGTCCACCGGACCGATGTCCGCGGAGCTTCGGGCAATGTGTGGCTTGGCGACACGAAAGTCGCCGTGTACGCTGGTTGCCACCAGGCCGTTTTGCGAGATCGACTCGTAATCGCTGCGAAGCAGGAACCTTACATCCTCCCCCGCTGCGGCGAGGCGCCCACCGTAATAAAGGCCGACCGCCCCAGAGCCGACGACGGCCACACTTTGGAAATTCCAGCTCACTCTTCCTTGTAACCTTCCGCCCGGCGCTCATCAATGCAGCGCGTGAGCCATGCGACCAGTTTTTCCGCCTCCTCCGACTCATTGCGAAGCGCACTGAGCGCCGCCCAGTCGAGATGCGGGCGCGAGCGTGGTGTGGAGATGCGGTTGATGTCGAGCTTGGCCATGATCGCCTCCGTCTCGCGGGGGTGGGCGTTGAGAATATTCGCCGGGCGTGGCAGTTCCTCGAGCGCCTCGGGAGTCAGGCCGAAGGAGGTCACCCCGACGCCGAAGGTCGCGCTGAGGCGCCGCAGGCTATCCGCAAGTGCTTCGTCTTCAATGGGTGCCGCGTAGATGAGTTCTCCACCTTGCGACCACATGGACACCGCGAGCGTTTGGAAAAAATCCTCGCGATACGTCTGCAAGGACGGCTGAATTCTCAGGCGTGCCGCGTGAAGGCGGAAGGGTGGGATGCCCAGCCGCTGCTTGAACGATAACATCAATTCATCGAGCGTCATCTCCTCGTCCGCCGTTCCGCCGGTCTCCCAGTCGACCAGCACGAGTTCCGGATACTTCCAAAGGTTGCTGACAGGAGACTCCTTGGCGAAAGCCTGCCGGAATGCGAAGGGAAAGCGGCCGTTGATTTCAAAATACCGGGTGACGACCGCGCGGAACTTGCGGATCCTCAGCATGGCGCCATCCACCATGTCCTGATCCGCAGGCGTCAGGTCGTCGAGTCTGCCTTGAGTCAGCGCAAGCAGTTCCTGGGCCCCTGAAAGCGCGGGTAGTGGACTACTACGGCGGTAGTAGCCCTGGCCCTTCTCCACCTTGGCGATCGGCGACGCAGGATCGCAGGACATGATCGAGAAATGGTAGCGCAGCGATGCATCCGAGTAGTTCCCTACCAACTGGAGGCGGGTCAAACGAATCAGCTCGGTTCCTTTGATCGCATCAGCCGGATTTCCAGGGAGAAGGGTTGGAAGGATTTCAGTTAGTTGCTTGCGGAGACTCATAAAAAGGGATTTGCAACGGCTTTCGCCTTACGCCCATCCAATTCATCTGAATCCGGTTCATCAAGCCCCAAAAAACCGGATTTTTAAAATAAACCCATTTCCCTAAACTTTTTTTGAAGGAATCTGATGCAAAGCTTGTCGAAGCGGGCGATTCACTCATCTTCCACCCATGAATTTCAAACGATTGATCGTCGCGGCCGCGCTGGTTGCCTGCGCCCAAGCCCAGGAGCCGAGCGCCCAGCAAATCCTCGAAGGAGCCCGTATTTCCGCCACGCTGACCCAGCTGGATGAGGGACTCAGCGGCAATCTTCGCAAGAATGGCGCCAATGTGCCCATCACCCTTTTTCTCAAGGGCAAGGACATCCAGTTCCAGTTCAGCGAGAACAACACCCCATGGCGGGGCTTCCACATGAAAATCGGCGATGAGAACTTCGCCCTGTCCGAGATCGTCAACGGCAAGATGCAGAAGTTTCCCGCCGGGAAAATCGTGGAACCCGTCGCCGGCACCGACCTGACCTACGAGGACCTGGCCCTACGGTTTTTCTATTGGCCGAATCCGGTGCTGGAAGGCAAGGAAGACGTCGGCGGTCAGAATTGTTACAAACTGCGGGTCGACAAGCCCCGCGGCGCGGATGGCCGCTACGAGGTCGTCTATGTCTGGGTGCACACCAAGTTCGGTGCTTTCATGCGAATCCGCGGTCACGACAAAAAGGGCGGGCTGATCAAGGAATTCGAGGTGGAGGACGTCATGAAAGTCGCGGAAAACGTCTGGACGCTGCGGAAGATGCAAGTCGCCACCTGCGACCCCGCCAACGGGGGGCGGCGTATTTCCATCACCGACGTCACCTTCGACACCCCAAAAAAGGTGGCCCCACGCGGAGTCCGTTAGAACGGATGGACATGAGCGGCTGGACGGATGCGCACAACCACCTTCAAGACCAGCGGCTCGGAGATGCGGTGCCGTTGATTGCCGCCATGAAGGCCAGCGGCGTCACACGCTGCGTGGTGAATGCCACCTGTCAGGACGACTGGAGTGCGGTTGCAAACCTAGCGGTTCGTGACCCTGATTTCATCCTCCCCGCGTATGGCATCCACCCGTGGAAGGCGCATACGGCCACGGCTGAGGGCTTTGAGAAACTGCGGGAACTGCTGCGGAATGATCCCCGAGCCTCCATCGGCGAGTGTGGTTTGGACCGATGGATCACGAATCCGCCGTTGGAAGTCCAGCGCCCGGTGTTTTTGGAGCAAGTCCGGCTGGCCCGGGAAATGGCCCGCCCGATCACGATTCACTGCCTGAAAGCCTGGGAGCCCTTGTTCGGGTGTTTTGCCGAGAGTCCCCCACCCGGCCGATTCCTGCTCCATTCCTTTGGCGGCTCGATCGAGACGGCGCGGAGATTGCTTCCCATGGGTGCGTATTTCTCCTTTTCCGGGTATTTTCTGCACGCTCGGAAATCCGCGACCCTCGAGGTCTTTCGGGCATTGCCTCTGGATCGCATTTTGTTGGAAAGCGACGCCCCGGACATGCTGCCACCGCCGGAATTCATCACCCACCCGCTTCCCGGAGATCACCATCACCCGGCGAACCTCCCCGCGGTCGGGGCCGCCCTTGCCACCGCGCTCGGGATTCCTGCCGCCAAGCTTGCCGACATCACCCGGCAGAACGCCCGGGAATGTTTCGGGTGGTGAGTGAAATCCGGCAGGCGAAGCTACAGCTCTTGCGCGGCGGTCCGCCAGGGATTAAGGGTCGCTCATGGATCTTGCCGACTTCCGCAAAGAATACTCCGCCCGCGGGCTCACCCGCGCCGACATGAATGGCGACCCCGTCGCCCAGTTTTCCGAGTGGTTCGCCCAGGCCACCGAAATGAAGCTGCACGAACCCAACGCGATGACCCTAGCCACTGTCGATGAGACCGGGATGCCCTATCAGCGCACCGTGCTTTTGAAATACTTCGACTCCAGCGGCTTTGTGTTCTTCACGAACTACAGCAGCCGGAAAGCCAGACAGATGGCCGAGAACCCACGGGTAAGCCTGCTTTTCCCATGGATCACCTTGGAACGCCAGGTGATCATCCAAGGCAGTGTGGAAAAAATCAGCACCGCCGAGTCGCTCAAGTATTTCACCTCCCGCCCGCGCGAGTCCCAGATCGGTGCCTGGGTATCGAACCAAAGCGAAGTCATCACCTCCCGGAAGTTCCTGATGCAGAAGCTGGCGGAGGTGCGCGAAAAACTCGGCCACGGCGAGATTCCCCTGCCTTCATTCTGGGGTGGCTACCGCATAGTGCCCCAGAGCGTCGAGTTCTGGCAAGGTGGCCCGGCGAGGTTGCATGACCGGTTTCTCTATCGGAAAACAGGCGGGCAATGGGAAATCGAGCGGCTATCTCCCTGAGCCCCCCCTTGTTTGCGTGACGGAGCGGCGTTGACAGAGCTGGGGGGGGATCTAGCTTTACGGCTCACGCCTGCGACCTTTCGCGGGTGGTTTCCTCCCCCTCTCTATGAAAATCGTTGTTCATGACTACGCGGGCCACGCCTTCCCGATCTCCTTGAGCCGCGCCTTGGCCGCACGGGGGCACCAGGTCGTGCACGCCTTTGCAAGCTCCTTGCAAACCCCGCGCGGCGAACTCTCGCGGAAGGCCGACGACTCGCCCACCCTCGAGTTCCGCGAAATCCCGATGAACCCGGAATACGTTCGCTACAAGTATTCCTTTCGCCGCCGTCGGAGCATGGAGATTTGCTACGGCAGGGAAGTCGCCAAATTCATCACCGAGTGGAAGCCCGACGCCGTTCTGTCTGGAAACACTCCCACCGAGACCCAGGAGCCCATCACCCGAGCGGCGATCGCCCACGGCGGCAGATTCTATTATTGGGTGCAGGATTTCTACAGTCTCGCCGTGGATCAGATCCTCCGAAAGAAAATCCCGATCGCGGGCGCGTGGATCGGCGCCTGGTACCGGCACCTCGACCGCCGCCAGTTCCAACGCAGCTCCAAGGTCATCGCCATCACCGGTGACTTCACCCCCATTCTCGCCAAGGAATTCGGGGTCGATCCCGCCAAGGTGGCAGTCGTCCCGAACTGGGCGCTCATCGAGGAAATCCCGATCCTCCCGAAGGACAACGCCTGGTCACGCCTGCACGAGCTGCACGACAAGTTCGTCTATCTCTACTCGGGCACCATCGGCATGAAGCACAACCCCGCGATGCTGTTAGAGCTGGCACGGAAACACTCCGGCGACCCCTCGGTGCGGGTCCTGATCGTTTCGGAAGGGATCGGCGCCGAGTGGCTGCGCAAGGAATCCGCCGCCGCAGGGCTGGGCAATCTGCTCATCATGCCCTATCAGCCATTTCATGACCTGCCTTCCGTGTTGGCGACGGGCGATGTGCTGGTGGGCATCCTCGAAGCCGAAGCGGGCGTTTTTTCGGTTCCCTCGAAGACCCTCAGTTACCTCTGCGCCGGTCGCCCGCTGCTGCTCGCCATGCCCTTGGAAAATCTTGCTGCGCGCATCACCCGCGACCACCGCGCCGGCCTGACGGTGGCGCCGAACGACCTCCCCGGCTTCCTGACAGCAGCCGGCGAGTTGCGCGGATCCGCCCCCCTCAGGGCCGAGCTCGCCCGGAATGCCCGCGCGTATGCGGAAGCGACCTTTCCGGTGGAAAAAACCGCCGCTGTCTTCGATCAGATTCTCCGCGCCTGATTTCCAAGGGGCAAGGGAACACCGAGCAGCAGCGCCGCAGCGTAGCGATTCTTCCGGATCGCCCAAGCCACCACAAGCCCCAGACAGCAGACCAAAGCGGCGAAAACCGGCGCCACCGTGATGTCAAAAAACCTCCAGTCCCGCAGCAGGTGATTCATCTCGATGAGTGGGAAGAACAAGTACGTCTGGATGATATAGATCGCCAGCGACTCCCTGCCCCAGCGGATCACCAGCGAGGGCTTCCATCTGATGGAAAGCCACCAGACCGCCGCTAGAAAGACGACCGATCCGGTGATACCTCCCAGGTATCGCACACCAAGATTGGTTAGATTCCCCCGCCACTCCATGCCTGAGACGTAGACGAAGGTCGCGGGTTGCCAAAGCAGCAACGTCACACACCACAGCAGCAAGGAAGCTAACAGCACGGGCATGGAAGGCAGCTTGGCCAGCTTCTTCTCCGCGATCCAATAGCCGCCCACGAAAAACGGGTAGGTAAAGGCGGAAAGCTTGATCACCTCGCCCTGCGGCAGCAGTAACAGAAACACAAAACCCGCCACAAGCGCAGCCATCCGCCAACGTCCGAAACATTGTGAGAGTGAAACCAGGAAACCACTGATGAACACCGCCCATAAAAACCAGATTTCGAGTCCTAGATCCCAGACCGGAAAGGCGCGAAACGCCTCCAGCAACGGCAGCGCGTCGAGATGGGACAGAGCCTTCACACTAGGGCCTGCCAGGTGGCGCATGACCGACCATACCACCAGTGGAACCAGGATCTGGACCGCCCTCACCTTCGTAAAGCCCGTGAACGAACGTTTCTGGATCGCCCCCCAGGCGAAGTAACCGCTGATCCCGATGAACAAGGCCATGTGGAATGAATAGATCAGCTTGTAAAGGGGATCGAAATAATACTCCGCGCTGGAATCGAACGCAACCGACCGGAACCCGAGGAACTGGATCGAGTGCCCGCACACCACGAGGAAAATCAACCAACCTTTGACCAGGTCCAGGAAGTCGTTCCGCACGGTCGGCCCGCTCGCGGCGGGCGGAGTTTCTGGATGGGCAGGCATCGGCAGTAGGGGTGGATGGTAAGGTGAAGGGGATGAGACCGGGCCCGGATCATTCGTGCGCGCCGATGTTAGAGGGACTCCCATCGAGAGGATTTCCCCAGAAATCCCCGGTGCCATTCGAGGGAATCGAGGCACCGTTGTCGATGCAGGGGGACTTTTCATCGACCTGGAATCCGGCAAGGGCCTTGCGGAAACTTTCCCGGGTGAAAGGATGGGCCGCGGGCTTGAAGCGCACCGCGGAACTGGCCGCCCGGAACCGGGGATCCGCGAGCTGCGCCTGCTCACCCGGGCTGGCAGGCTGGTGTCCGAAAAACAGGTTGTTCCTGAAGATCCGCCCGCCATCCTGGTAAACCGTCGGCACGGCAGCCGGAGCACCGAGATAGAAAATATTGTTAGAAAAGACACCTGTCACCGCGAGAGGCTCGTAAGAAGCCATTTCAAACCCTTTTCCGTCATCCCGATAGAACACATTGTTATGATAATCCGCATGGCGGTTGAAAAAACCCTGTCCATCCAGGTTTTGCTTCGCCCCATCATTGACACTGATATTATAGCGGCAGATTTTGGTGAGGTCGAGCTCCTTGCCAGTACTCAACAGGAAGCCCCCTTCATTATCGCGGCTGTAGTTGAACTGATAGATCAAGGTGCCTTTGTTATCCAGATCAAAGTCCCAGGCTTGCCCGTCGTATTGGATTTTCCGGGTGCCCTCGCAATAGTTATACTGAAACAGCGCGGAATCGCAGCCCCTGGCCCACATTCCCACCACTGCCGAGCCGTTGGAACCAAGGACAGGAGCGAGCTGGGGGGATTTTCCGCTGTTGTTGCCGGCGCCGATGCATGAGTTGTATTGAATCAAGGGAGCCGTTTGATTGATCAGGATGATGCCGTCCGCTCCGACGTTAGAGATCGAGTTATACTGAACCAGCGTCTCAAAGCCACGCCCGGTCCTACCGCCAAACGCCTGGACGATCACACCCGCGCAGGTGGAGTCCCGGATGTCATTCCCCTCAATGAGCAGCTTGCTGGTTGAAAAACTTCTCACATAGATCCCTGCATTGGCGTATTGATGTTGGTTAGGGTCCATGGCCACCCCACCCCGTGGGATGGTGTCGGGCTTGTTGCTATACCCTTCGATGTGGAAGATTTCATTCCCGACCAGTTGGATCCCCGTTGTGGTGCCCGAGTCGCTGTATGCCAGCAGGATCCCGCACCGCTGCGCTTCAGGCCCGGTGAAAATCGAGTCCTGGCAATTGGTGAGACGCAGGCCCTCGATCCGGCAGTGACTGGCTTCCGGCTTCACAAAGACCGCCGCGACGTGCTCCCCCCGGGCATCGATGGCGGGCTTCGCGGCGGAGGTTTCACCGTAGTTGCTGAAAACGATTGGCGCGCCCGGGATTCCGGGATCGTTCACGCTGAGAAAGCCCTGCCAAACGCCGCCGCGCTTGAAGAGGATCCGGTCTCCGGGCAGAAAGCGGGTATCGTTCACCTTGGAAAGCGTCCGCCACGGGCGGTCCTTGCGGGTTCCAGGGTGGGAGTCATTTCCGCTACTTGAAGAATCGATGAAATAATCCGCAGCCTGTGAAACTTGCGCAGCCGCAAGGATCAGGAAGAGGTATCCGAGTCTCATCCGCGGGAATACGATCCTGAACCCAACCGTCACTTGTCCTTGAAACCATTTCAACATCGCCGCTGGTGGCATAGGAAATTTGAAGCCATGCAACAAGGCCAATCTAAGACGAGGCCGCCTGAATGGCACCATCCGGACCGCGGGCCGGCGTGACCGGACTTTCTACGAGATCACGTAGTCTTCACCGGATTGACAGCTTGCAGCGAGTATCTAGGATCGCGGGGCTGCGGGTTTTTTCATCCAGGCAATCTAGCTTCCGAAACGAAGGACACTGCGAAATCACACACCTCCAGGTCCCCAGCTGCATCCATGATTCTCGCTTCCGCAGATCCCCCCGACCTTCTGAGCATCCCCAAGTCCCCGCAGGCGTTATGGGTGGAACGTTTGCTTTGGGTCTTCCTGTTTTCCTTCGCCTTCGACTACCGTGCCTCGCTTGCGCGGGAGGGAGCGGGCGGCTCGGGAGTGGACCAACTCCTCTTTCTCGGGGCCTGCGTGGCCTCCACGCTGGGAATCGTCGCGCTGGGTTGGCGGCACCTCACCGTCCGGCCTGGTGCGTGGTTGATCACGTTTTGGGGGCTGTTCGTCGGATTCATGATCGCTAATGCGGTTCTGCAAGGCGTGCAGCCGGGCCGCTCGATCCGGGTGGCGCTGCCATTTGTGTTTTGTCTGTTCGCGATGATGAATTCGCACATTGCCGGTTGTGTCGGCATCCGTCCGTCACGCATCGTGACACCGGTATTGGTGGTGGGATGCATCAATGTCGTCTGGCGGATCATTCATGGATTTTTGTTCAAAGAGGTCAGCATCGAAACCGTGAGGACCGAAGTGATGAGTCCAGCGAACAACTGGATCATCGCCTGGATCTCCTGCGCCATCCTGCTTCGTGGGCGGTGGAGTTGGAGCTTACTCATCGCCTGCGCGGTGGTCTTCGGCGGGGTGTTCATCACCATTACACGTTCCTTGATTTTCCCGATGGTCGCAGGAGGTCTCACGAGCATGGTTTGTTTTTTCCTCTGCGTGCACTGGGGGATGCTGCCGCTTTCGAGCTTCTTCAAACGGATGGCACCCGTGGCGGCGGTCGGCGCGCTCGCGCTTTTCGCAATCATCGTCGCGGCCATCACCATGCCCACCGTGGTCGAGCGCTGGAATGAGCGGCTCTTTCACAACGCCGCAACGGTGAATCTGAGCAAGGACATCTCATTTCTCACGCGGGTCGCCGAGGCGGATGCAATGGCGAAGATCCTGAAGTCTGACCCCGTCCACTTCATCAACGGGCGTGGAATCGGGGCTTCCTATTACTGGGATCGCGCGTATCTGCCGGAAATCACCTTGGTGATTCCGAAAGGAGAAGACAATTTCGACGACATTTGGTTCGCAGGGCACTCGATCTGGACCTATAGCATTTTTTCGAATGGAGTGATTGGTTTCATCTGTTATGTGACCCTCCTGGCAGGGGTTGGCACATTCAGCCTCAAGGCAGCGCGTGCGAATGCCTCTGATCCCGGGCCCGACCAATGGTTGGCATTCCTGCCGCTCATCGCCACCTGCTGCATCCTGAGCGAGAGCCTCACATCCAATCCATTCCAGGAACGTCTGCTAGGAATATTATACGGAATGATGGCCGGCTTGCCGCAAGCCTTCATGATCCGCGCCTCGTGGCTTCACACCTATTCACGCCCATGATTCCACCCGGTAACAAGCGCAGCATGGAATCCACTCGGATGCTCATCCGCAGCTCTTCGATGAGCTTGACACTCCGGGGCGTGAAAACTAGCGTTCCGGCGGTTGGCATGGTGTCGCCGGATCATCAAGCCCCCCCGGGAATTTTCATCCCAACTTAGACACACAACCACTGATTATCATTCATTTATGAAACTCCTTGTCACAGGCTCATCCGGCCTTATCGGTTCTGAAGTATGCGTTCACTTTTCCGCCTTAGGTTGGGAAATCCATGGGGTTGACAACAACCAGCGTGCGGTTTTTTTCGGTCCCCAGGGAGACACCCGCTGGAATCAGGAACGGCTGGAGAAGAATCTGCCGGGCTTTCAACACCATGAACTGGACATCCGTGACCGTGCAGGGGTCCTGGCCTTGCTTCAAAAGGTGAAGCCGGACGCGATTGTTCACACCGCCGCACAACCGTCCCATGATCGTGCCGCCGCGATTCCGTTCGATGATTTCGACACCAATGCGGTGGGAACCCTGAACCTGTTAGAGGCAACCCGCCAGGCATGTCCGAACACCCCCTTCGTCCACATGTCGACGAACAAGGTGTATGGTGACCGGCCTAACACCATTGCGCTCAAGGAGCTTGAGACACGCTGGGACTATGCGGATCCAGCGTATGAAAACGGGATCACGGAGGAGTTTTCGATTGACCAGTCCAAGCACTCGCTGTTCGGAGCGTCCAAGGTGGCGGCTGATGTGATGGTTCAGGAATACGGCCGCTACTTCGACATGCCAACCTGCTGCCTGCGAGGCGGCTGTCTGACAGGTCCCAACCACACAGGTGTTGAGTTGCATGGATTCCTCAGCTACCTGGTGAAATGCAACCTCGAGGGGAAGGAGTACCGGGTCTTCGGATACAAGGGCAAGCAGGTCAGGGATAACATCCATTCGCACGATGTGGCTCGATTCATCGAGGAATTCATCAAGGCTCCGCGGGTTGCGGAAGTATACAACATCGGAGGCGGGAGGAACAATTCCTGCTCGATTTATGAAGCCTTCGCCATTGCCGCGAAATTCTCCGGCAAGGAACAGATACACACCTACGTGGATGAGAACCGGGTGGGTGACCACATCTGCTATATTTCCGACCTTTCCAAAATGCGTGCTCACTACCCCGGCTGGGACATCACGATCTCCCTGGAGGAGACGATCGGTCAGATTGTGGAGGCCTGGGGCAGACGCTGAACAGGAAGTTTCGCATGAGTGCTTCGCCGACATCTCCCATTCCAACGGTTGCGTTGGTGGATACCCGATGGGGAGGCCACCATCTGACGTATCTGCGGGAGTTCACGGCCTCTCTGTTGCGCTTGGGAGCACGGGTTCATTTGATTTGCTTTGACCCTGCGCAGATTGTGGCGTCGTTACCCGCGGACTTGGCCGGGGCAGCTGCGGAACGGGTCATCTGTCAGGTGTTCATCCACCGCAATCAGGGCGTGATTCGCAAGAAGCGGGATCATGATCCACTGAGCACGCTGGCACGCTGGCGTGCGACCGGACGGGCGGTGAGGAGGATCGAGGCCCGCTCGGGATTCACCACCGACCTGGTGTTCTTCCCGTATTTGGACAGCTATCTGCGATTTGCGCCGTTTCCATTATTGCCCAAGTGGATGCTCGGGCGGCCTTGGAGCGGGTTGTATCTGCGCAACGGGCACCTTGATGCGGAGCAGCGTTCGGCAGCACCATGGTGGAAACGTGCGGCAAAGGGAGATTCCCTGATGAAGGCTCCGGATTGCAGGGCGATCTATGTGCTCGACGAGAGATTCAACGCCGAGCTGAGCAGCGTGGTGGGGCATCCGGTGCTGGCCTTTCCGGACATGACGGATGAAACGCCACCCGACAGTCCTTCCGAGATAGCGATTGAGATTCGTCGCAGAGCCAGAGGGCGGAAGATCATCGGGCTGATCAGCATCGAGAAACGGAAAGGGCTGCTGACGCTTCTCAAGGTGGCCAAGCTCGCCAAAGAACGGGACGACCCATGGTTCTTCGTCGTGACCGGGCCATTTGCACGAGATACGTTCACCGAGGAAGAGCTTGCATTTTGCGAGGAAATGGTGGGGCAGGTCGCCGACGGACGGATGGACAATCTGCACCTCGATCTGAGCGGCACTCGATTTCAAGACGGCAAGCCCTACAATGCCTTGTTCACGATTTTCGACATTGTGTGGGCGGCTTACGAGAACTTTGAGGGTAGCAGCAACGCCCTGACCAAGGCAGCGGCCTTCCGGATTCCCTTGTTGGCGACCAAGGGGCAATGCATCGGCGGGCGTGTCCAGCGTTACCAGCTGGGCCGCACCATCCCCGAAGGTGATGCGAAGGCGGCCCACGCGGCCATCCAAGGGATCATCGCCCGCGAGACGGAGGACGGACGACCGTTGGTGCCCGATTTTGAGACCTATCACCAACTTCATTCACGGGCTCAGCTCGACCGGATTTTCGGGTCGTTGCTGGCTGTTGGGAACGCCCCATGTGAGCGAACGGACGCTGAAACGGTGGAAACGACGGCTGGCACGCCGTAATCCCAGAAAAAAAGCGGGCTTCCCGTGTAGAGAAGCCCGCCATGAATGGGGATCAGAAGTCAGGATCCAGCCGGAATCACTCGGGTGCGACAGGAGTCTTGAGCTTGTCAGCTGCCTCTTGCGCAGCCTTGGCGGCATCCTCGGCGGCTTGCGCTCCAGCCTCTTTGGCAGCGTCGGCTGCTTCCGTGACGGTTTCCTTGGCGGCTTCCGCTGCTTCCGTAACGGTTTCCTTGGCGGCTTCCGTTGTTTCCTTGGCAGCTTCCGTTGCTTCCGTGACGGTTTCCTTGGCGGCTTCGACGTTCGCCTTGGTAGCCTCTTCGACCTTGTCCATGGCGGCCTTCGCATCAGCCTTGGCGGCATCAGCCATTTCTTTGACGCCCTCAGCCACCGTCTCGGCACCTGCGTTTACTTTTTCCGCCGCGGCTTCTTTAGCGGTGTCGATTTTTTCGTCAGCGACTTGTTTCGCCTTTTCGCAAGCCACGAACAAGAATGGCAAGGCAACGACAGGAACGAGATGTTTGATTTTCATGATAATTTGAATTCGGTTTTGAATACGCTTTTTCGGCGAGTGCCAGATAGAAGGTGAACGAAAATTTGTTTTTGTCAAAGAAAGGAATCGTTTCCCGGCCGTGGTCTTGTCAAGATCCCGCGCGTGCATCCACCCGCAGACCGACTCGCAGGCATTCTGATCCCCGCCTTTTCACCACGGAGAGAGGGCGATCTTGGGATTGGCGACACCACCGCGCTGCGACAATGGATCGACTGGGCGGCAAAGCATCACGTGGGGTTTATTCAACTCCTTCCGATTCACGAAAACGGTTCGGAGGAAAGTCCCTACAGCGGGATTTCGTCTGCGGCATTGGATCCGATTTACCTTTCCTGTGATCCTGCTGAGATTCCGGGATTAAGGGAGATCGACTTGATCCATGCGCGTGAAAAGCTCAAGGGTGCCTTGGAATCTCCGCTGGTGAACTACCCCGCGGTGCGAGCGGTGAAGCGTGATTTATTAGAGCTTGCATGGTCTAAGTTTGAAGATGCCGGACAGACCTTGGAAGCTGAGTTCAGAAAGTTCTGCCATGACGAATGCGAATGGTTGGACGATTACTGCCTGTTTCGCTTTCTGATGGATTTGCATGGTCCCCAGCTTACCTGGGATCAATGGCCAGCCTCCTGCCAGACGCCGGATAAGGCTCGGGACTTTGTCAGGAAATTGCTTGAGAAGGATGAGGCCGGCGTGAAATCCAGGTTGGAATTCTTTGCTTTCGTGCAGTGGCTTTGCTTCCGGCAGTGGCTGGCTGTCCGCGCTCATGCGGAAAAGCACGGTGTCAAGCTGATGGGCGATGTGCCGATCGGCATCAGTTGGCACTCGTGCGATGTGTTTTTCGCCCGGGATGAATTCCGGCTCGACTGGTGTGGCGGCTCGCCGCCGGAAGGGATGAGCCAGGACGATTCATTTTTCCAACAGTGGGGGCAAAACTGGGGAATCCCGCTCTATCGTTGGGATCACATGCAATCGAACGGGTTTCTCTGGTGGCGGAAAAGGATCGCGCGATTGACGATGATTTTCCAGATTTTCCGGCTCGATCACATCCTCGGATTCTACCGGATCTACGCTTTCCCTTGGAGGCCCGAGCGGAATCACGAATTCATCGGACTCGATCACCACCATGCGGCAGCCATCAACGACGGGCGACTTCCCCGGTGGTTTTTAAGGCCGGATGACACGTTCGAAAACAAAGCGGCAAACCGCGAGGATGGGGACTTACGCCTCCGGGCCATCCTGAAAGCGGCGGGAGATGCGGAAGTGATCGCGGAAGACCTCGGATGGGTTCCCGACTATGTGCGCCCCCACCTTGCTGATCTTGGGATCGCCGGGTTCCGCATTCCGCACTGGGACTGCAACGAGTACGGACACCCGACGCCGGGGAATTCCTTTCCGGAAAACACCTTCGCCACCTACTCGACCCACGACCACCAACCGATCAACGGCATCTGGCGCAGCTGCCTGCGTGCAATCCGGCACCAGCAGGAAGAACCCTCCGAGCAGGGCTTCTGGAATGCCAACGGCGCGCACAACACACTGCGGTTACTTGCCGAGTTTGCGGGTATCCCGCTGATGGAGCAAGGTTCCTGGCCAGCCTATACCGAGGGCATCCACCTTCGTCTGGTCAAAGCCCTGCTGGCTTCAAATTCGCGCTACGCGGTATTCATGATCACCGAGGTGTTCAATCTCGACGACCAATTCAACCACCCCGGCACAACGGGTGGAGACAATTGGCGGTTTAGGCTGCCTTGGACCCTTGCCGAGATCGAGGGCAACCCCCATCTCTTCGCAACCGGCCAAAAGCTTGCCTCCCTCATCAGCGTGACCCGCCGCGCGGCAAAGACCACCTAGATCTTGCGGACCGGAGCCGTCGCAAAAAGCCACAGCCAGACACAGGCCAGAAGAATCGCCGCCAGCCCGACGTGCAGCACCTGAACCCAGGAATAAATATGCACCTGCGACATCACGAGGCCCAGGACCATTTGCGCGAGAACAATCCCGAACACCACGTTGCCAACCCGCCCGGGACCCACTGTGGAATGCCGCTTGGCCAGCGACCACGCCCACCATGCCGAGCCTAAAACCACCCAGGAAAAGCTGCGGTGAAAAAGGTATTTCCATGTCGATTCCAGTTCGCCCATCCAAGTTTCCCGAGGCGCATCGACGTGGAACTTTGCCATCATATCCGTCATTTCCCTCACCCTCGCACCGACGATGCCCTCGACGATGATCGCCACCAGCAAGACAGTCAGCGCAAGCCGCAAACGTCCCAATGGGCGCGGATCCATCGCCACCCGCCACGGCGTGTCCGTCCCGCGCCATGCACAGTAACTGAGCGTGCCTAGCAGACTCATGGCCAAGGCCAGATGCGCGGTGAGCACTCCGGGTGCAAGACCGCTGTAAACCACCCGCGCACCCATCCAAGCATTGGTCAACACCACGACCAGCGAGGTCAACGCCATCCAGAAAACCAAGGGGCGCTTCTCACGCTGCCAAAATGCGGCGATGAAGGTCGCCAAGGAAAAAAAGCCAACAGGCAAGCTCGTAAGCCGGTTCAGAAACTCCGTCCAGACATGCCGTGGATTGAACTCAGCCTTCAAGCTCGCCGCCGTGATGGACTCAGGATCGCGCCCCATCCGCTTCGCCTTGTTTTGGAACTTCTCAATCGGCAGCTTGGCAAAGTCCACATTCTCGACCCGCGTCGGCGGAATCAGGCAGCCCCAGCAGGTCGGCCAATCCGGGCAGCCCATCCCCGCACCGGTCACCCGCACGATCGCCCCCACAAACATCAATACCAACACTGAGATCAAAGCCGCCGTGGCCAGTTTTTGAAAGCGAGTCATCCCCATGCGCGGACGATGCGCGGGCGACGAAGGAATTCCAGAGAAATTCCGAACCGCCACAAGTTTCCCACGCCCGGAATTCCCAAATCGGGGGTATCATGAACAGGACGAGAGCAAGGTTCTTGCAAAGCGAATCAAGCCGCTTCACCGTCACGCCGTGCGCGGTTCACCTCTGCTTCGATTCCTTTTCCTCACTCTTGCCCTCGCCGCGACGTGTCTTGGCCTGATGCGTGTGACCTCGACCGGGAAGATGCCGTCTGAGACACAGCCCCCCCCGACACCACGAGAAACCGAATCATCGATCACCCCATTTCAACTGACACTCTCCAGTCCGCCCTCGCTGGTGGAAATCGACACTGGCAAGATCTTCCGCCCGGCGCTCACCGACACCGCCCCCCTTAGCGGAACCTTGGAACTCGACCCGAAAAATCCACGTGTGGGCCTCATCGTAAAATGGAAAAATCCGACGCCGCCCGGTGAGCACCGCTTCGCCAAGCTGACCTTGGAAGCACCCGGCCAGAACACCATCAGCCACACCTTTGATGGCACGGGAGATCTGGACGGATTCATCGAGCTCCCATTACCCACGACGCCATGAGTGAGACTCACCACGACAGCTGCGCCCACCATGGCTATCACCATGAATTGGTGATCAAAGACTTATCCGTATCCTACCGCCGGGTCGTGGCACTGGAAGACATTTCACTTGCAACCTCATGCGGAAACCGAGTGGCGCTGATCGGTCCGAACGGCGCGGGCAAAAGCACCCTGCTCAAGGCCATCGCAGGATTGATCCCCCGCGACCGAGGGACGATTCTGTGGCGTGGCACGACCGTCAAAAAGTGGTCTCGCGAGTTTGCCTATCTGCCACAACGCGAGGAAGTTGACTGGTCGTTCCCCATCACCGTGCGCGGCCTTGTGGAAATGGGCCGCTATCCACAGACCGGATGGTGGAGGAACTTCACCCCAGCGGATGACCAGGCGGTGGACAAGGCGCTGGAATCGCTCGCCCTGCTCGATCTTCAGGACCGCCAAATCCGCGAGTTGTCCGGCGGCCAGCAACAACGCGCTTTCCTCGCCCGCGCCCTCGCCCAGGAGGCGCACGTCCTCCTGCTAGACGAACCCTTCACCGGCCTGGATCGGAACGCCTCACACCTGCTTGGCGATCTTTTGGAAAAGCTTGCCCATGAGGGACGCCTGGTGCTCGCCTCGCATCATGATCTCAACACCGTTCCACAGCTCTTTGATGAAGCGCTCATCCTCTCCACGCGCGCCCTGGCATTCGGCCCGGTAACCGAGGTTCTCACCCCGGAACTCATCGCACGTACGTTTTACGAACCTGTCGGCAAATAGATCATGGACTTCGAGCTCATTCACAATCCATTCTATCAGCGAGCACTTGCGACCGCCGGGTTCATCGGCTTTGCCAACGGCTTTTTCAGCGGCTTCGTGGTATTGCGGCGCAACGCCCTGTCGGTTTCCGCACTTTCCCACACCATGCTGCCGGGCATCGCGCTGGGCATCTTCCTCACCGGCGCGCTGAGCCAGTGGAATGCCTTCTTCGGGGCGATGTTCGCGGCCTTGTTGGTGGGGCTCGGCTCCGTGGCCGTCGCCCGGGGAAACCGGGTCGAGCAAGGCACTGCCCTGGCCGTACTCTACACCGCGGCTTTTGCAGCGGGGATCGCCCTGCTGCCGAAGCTGGATACCCGCCAGGAACTGGAACACTGGCTCTTCGGCGACATCATCGCTGTCGGGAACACGGATATCTGGATCGCCTTCGGAATCGGAGCCTTCACCCTGTTGATCACCAACTTGCTGATGCGGCCGATCCTGCTCACCCTCTTCGAGCCAAACGTGGCGGCGGCACAAGGGGTGCCCGTGCGTTTCATCCAGTATTTGATTTTCGCCCTGCTGGTGTTGGCACTCGTCTCCTCCCTGCAAGCGGTCGGCTGCGTCCTGTCGGTGGGCCTGCTGGTGACACCCGCTGCCACCGTATCCCTGCTGACCGACCGGACCTCAGCCCTGTTCTGGGGCGGCGGCCTGATTGGCGGGATCGGCTCGGTGGCAGCGGTCCTGCTTTCCGGGACATTCGGAATCGCACCAGGCCCGGCGATCGTCATCGTGCTGGGGCTGCTTTTTGTCGCAGCCTACCTCTTCAGCCCGAAATACGGGCTTTTCACGCAGCGGTTGCGATAAGCCCCGCGCGTGAAAGCAGACGCCTATTCCGCTTGCCGAGTGCCAATGGGTCGTTTACCCCAAGGGCGCGGTCCGGACATCGGGCCGCACCACCCTCATCCCGAGAAACACCACCTTTATGCCAATCAGACGCGCACTTCTCTCTGTTTCGGACAAAACCGGCCTTGCCGATTTTGCCAAAGAACTCCACCTCATGGGTGTCGAGCTGCTTTCCACCGGCGGCACCTCCACCGCCCTGCGCGAGGCGGGATTGCCGGTTGTCGACGTCTCGGAATTCACCGGCGCACCGGAACTCTTTGATGGCCGGCTCAAGACCCTGCATCCGAAGGTCCACGGCGGCCTCCTCCAGCGCCGGGACGACCCCCAACACATCGCCCAAGCCAAAGAAAACGACATCCCGACCATCGATCTGGTCGTCGTCAATCTCTACCCGTTCGAGCAGACAGTCGCCAAGCCGGACGTCACGCTCGAAGAAGCCATCGAAAAAATCGACATCGGCGGGCCTTCCATGCTTCGGAGTGCGGCCAAAAACCACGCCAGCGTAACCGTGATTGTGGATCCGGCGGACTACCCTCGGGTGATCGAAGAAATGAAAGAGAACCATGGAGCCACCACCAAAGGCTTCCGCGAGCAACTTGCCGTCAAAGTATTCATGCGGACCTCCCAATATGACGCCGCTATCACCGACTTCCTTGGCCAATGCCGCACCGGCACCGGCTGCAACTTCACGCTCAGCCTGCCTCTCGAACAAGAACTCCGCTACGGCGACAACCCACACCAGAAATGCTCGCTTTACGGAAATTTCCGCGAGTTTTTCACCCAAGTCCAAGGCAAGGAACTCAGCTACACCAACATCCTCGACATCGAGGCCGCCGCAGACCTCATCCTCGACTTCGCACGCCCGACCGTGGCCATTCTCAAACACACCAACCCCTGCGGAGTGGGCCAGGACGACGAAGACCTCCGTGTCGCATGGCAAAAGGCCTTCGAAACCGACCGCCAGGCACCCTTCGGCGGCGTGATCGTCTGCAACCGACCGCTCACCCTCGAACTGGCGCGGGTCATCTCGGAAATCTTCACCGACGTGATCATCGCCCCCGAGTTCGAGAGTGACGCCCGCGCCCTGCTGCAGAAAAAAAAGAACCTTCGGCTCATGAAAATGAACGAGGCCTACTCCGCAGAGAAAAAATCATCAGTCATCCGCTCCTGCCCAGGCGGGATCATGGTCATGGACCGCGACCACACCGCCCTCGGCCTGGAAAACCTCGAATCCAAGGTCGTCACCAAACGCCCGCCGACCGAGCAGGAAATGCGCGCCATGCGCTTCGGTTGGCGGATCGTGAAGCATGTCAAGTCCAACGCCATCGTCTATTCAAGCGCAGACCGGACCCTCGGCATCGGCGCGGGCCAAATGAGCCGCGTGGATTCATCGAGGATCGCCATTTGGAAGGCCAAGGAAGCGGGACTTGACCTGAGTGGCAGCATCGTCGCCTCGGATGCCATGTTCCCTTTTGCCGACGGCTTGCAATCCGCCATCGATGCCGGTGCCACCGCTTGCATCCAGCCCGGTGGTTCCGTGAGAGACGCAGAAGTCATCGCTGCGGCGGATGCTGCTGGCATGGCGATGATCTTCACCGGCCATCGCCACTTCAGGCACTGATCAAGCCCTGCCGAAGACTCGCGGCTGATACCCGCGCAAGTAATCCGTCGCAGCCATGCGGCGGGTTCCTTCCGGCTGGACCGTGGTGAGTGCCAAGGCCCCCTTTCCGCACCCGACGAGGCATTGGCCATCGGCAAAAACGACGCTGCCAGCCTCAAGCGACTGATCGACCACCCGCGTCGGCGGAAAAATTTTCACCCGTTGCAAGCGCGCGTCCTTCAGCACACTGGTGAAGGTCCCGGGCCACGGATCGTAAGCGCGGATTCGGCGCTCAAGCCGCACGGCATCCCAAGACCAGTCAAGCAGCCCGTCATCCCGCTCCAATTTTGAAACGTAGCTCGAAGCCGCCGGGTCCTGCGGTTCCCTCAGCGCCGTGCCGTCCGCCAATTTTCCCAACGCCTCCCCCAAGACCTCGGGAGCCAGCCCGGCCAAGCGATCATGCAGGCTTCCACCTGTCTCATCGGCATGAATCGGGATCACCTTTTTCAAAATCATGTCCCCTGCATCCAATTGACGGACGACATGCATCGCGGTGATGCCGGTCTCCTCATCACCCGAGTCGATGGCCGCTTGGATGCAGGCAGCCCCCCGGAACCGTGGCAGGAGCGAGGCGTGGAGATTGATGATCGCCCTGCTTGCCACATTCAGGACATCATCCCGCAGGATCTGCCCGTAGGCCATCACCACGATGACTTCCGGATTCAGCGCCGCAAGCTCGGCGGTGATGTCACCAATTCTCACAGGTTGGAAAACCGGAATACCGGCAGCCAAGGCCTCGACCTTGATTGCTGGAGGCGTAAGCGACTGATGGCGGCCCACAGGCTTGTCCGGCTGGGTCACGAGGGCCAGCGGGCGCGGCCCCCGCTCCACCAGATGACGGAGCGTTGGAATGGCGATTTCGCCGGTGGCGATCAAAAGAGTGCGCATCGTCAATGGTGTTGAATCGTTCATGGTCAAAAATCCCCTCCCCTTTTTCTCCTTCCCTAACGCGAAGAGACCCAGAAAATCAGAAATGGCAGCAGCAACGCGACATCCGCGAGGACACGCAGCGCGTCAGGAGAATATCGTGCCCGGGTCCGATTCAAGATCTGCAACAAGGCAGCTCCCGTTAGAACCGCGTAAAAAAACGGCCGAGTGCTGATCTCGGCCTCCCTCAGGGCGAATATCAATGCCATGGCACCCAACAACGCGAGCGGCAAGGTGAGCGCAAGCTCGTCGGTTGCCTTGATTTCCAAATCTGCAGAATGGTTGGCGTGTTCCCAGAGATCGATCGCCGAGATATTGAGAATACACAGCACCACAAAGCAGATCAGCTCGGGAGACTGCAAAAGCTTGTTCCCCTCGAAGCCGGTGTAGGCAAATGCAAGCATCGCCGTGCCATACCCGAAAGCCAGGCCCGCGATGATGTTCTTCGAATAAGGAATCTCATGCTTCGGCTGATTTGAAAAAACCGACAGGGTGAAAAAACCACTGACCATCAACCCTCCGAAAATGGCGTATCCGTAAACCTTGGTCATGAACTGCCCGACCACCAGCACCAAGGCCACCAGCCCGACCACCACCGCCAATGCGCAAAAAACCTTGCGGTGCCGGTAGTGAAACTCATGCCTGGCTTCGAGCTTCTCAGCCTTGCCTTCCTTCATGGCCGCATCTAACAAACGATCCATCACATAAATCACCCACACCACCAGGGCGAGCGTGATGTAAATGTTCGTCGGCAGGTAATCGACCCGCCACGTTTTCGCAAAAATATAAAGCCAAGCGACGGCCACAAGCGGAGCATCCAAGCTCAACAAGTTGGGATAGAGCCACCATGGCTTACGATTCGTGGAAGGCACGACACGCGGAACATCCCTGAGCCACGGCGTCATGGCAAGCGCTCATTACCTCCGGACGTGGAGAAGTGGACCCACCGCTACCACACCCTCGCCCCGGAAATCGGTCCTAGGAATGCACGCAGAATCTGCCATCCTCGCTCCCGTCCATGGGCTTGGAAGAAAAGATGCTGCGGGAAAAAATCGAGAACTTCCAACTCGATGAAGCGGGCGCGGCGCTGCCATTCACAAGCCGCCTTGCCCGTGAACAGGCGTGGTCCCATGCCTTCGCAGGCAAGGTGGCTAGAGAGTATCTGAGATTCATCCACCTCGCCATGGTCGCCGGCCACCCGGTCACCCCCTCCGAGCAGGTCGATCACGCATGGCATCTTCATTTGATCTACACCCGCAGCTACTGGCAAAAACTCTGCCGGGAAACGCTCGGCAAGGACCTCCATCACGGCCCAACCAACGGCGGGCGGGCTGAGGGCGAAAAATTTGTCGATTGGTACGAAAAAACCCTCGAAAGCTACCGGCGGATCTTCGGCGAAGCTCCCCCGCCGGACATCTGGCCCAGATCCTCCGCCCGCTTCAGTGACGCGGGTGCCAGCCGCTGGATCAACCCTAACCATTTTTGGCTCATCCCACGTCCGCAGTGGGTGTCCCGCAAGCGCCTGAAATCCCTCTTCCAGAAAACTCCCCGATGACCCACCTCCTAACAACATCCATCACCGCCACCGTACCAATCTGGGATTGGACGCCGATGCAGTCCTTCATCTACTACCTCATCGCCTTGGTGATTCTCACCGTCTGGTGCGCCATCCGCGTCCGTTCGGTGCTGGATCGCCATCAGGACTCGCGGTATTTTCCTGAAATCGACGATTTCTACGAACTCGCCTACCTCGCCGCCGGTGCCTCGCGGACATCGCAGTTGGCCGTGTTTCGCTTGGTCAAGCTGGGTGAAATCGAGTGGCTCGCAAGCCGCAGAGGACCGCTTCTGCTTGAAAAATCCCCTGAGACCCAACAAGCACTCAGCGAATTGGAACGGCACCTGAAAAACGCGGTTAAAACTGCGGGAAAAAGAGGCATCCCGGTGAATCAAGCGTGCATAAAGCTTTTCCCATCCATGCGGCCCATCGAAGTCAAGCTGGCCACCCTCGGGCTGCGCCCCACTGAAGCGGAGCGAAAGCAAGCAGGATTCACCGCAGTGATGCCTTTGTTTGCCTTGCTGGCGCTGGGGGCGCTGTTAGTCCTGATCGGCCTCGCTCGCGATCAATCCGTGCTGGGTCTCTGCCCCCTTTTGTTTCTCACCATCATCGCCATGCTTGTGATCGCTCGCTCGACCGGCAGGCTCACCCTGATGGGGAAACACGTGCTCAGCCAGGCGCGCGCAAAACACCACCGCCTCAGGCAGAGCCCGAGTGAACCGCCGCCCATCGATCTCGAATCGCTATCGTCGGGCTTTGCCTTGTTCGGCTCGTCCGCGCTGGCTGGCACGGGAGACGCCACCCTGATCCAACGTCACTTCAGACCATCTCCGCAGCAAGGCAATCACTCGCACACAAGCTACGCCAGCGGCTGCTCCAGCGGTTGCGGCAGCAGTTTCACCAGCGACACGAGCGACGACGGTGGTGGCGGCGATTCCAGTGGCAGCAGCGGTTGCGGCAGCAGTGGTTGCGGAGGTTGCGGCGGCGGTGGCGACTGAGTGAAGACCCATCCCTAACAACCAGCAATCCACTGCAGATATCATGGATCGAGAGCGAGACACCGAAGCACGACCATCTTGCCTCACGGCAATCGTTTGATGATGCGTCGGTGGGTTTGAAGTGGTGATTCGTGTGTTCGGCGGGCCGGATCAGGTAGTCCTGATCCCGTTTCCCTCCAAGGTGATTCGGCCTTTTTTGAAGAGAGCGCCGGTGGCTTGTTTGAAGGTGCGCTTGCTGACCCCAAGCTCGCGATGGATCTCAGCTGCCGGGCTGTGATCGCCGATGGCCCAGAACCCGCCGCGGGCTTCCAGTTCCGCGAGGATCTGACCTTCCAAGCCTTCCACTTTGATCCGGCCGGCGGCGTGCAGGCTCACGTTGATTTTTCCATCCGGACGAATGGCCGCGATATAGCCCTTGAGCAACTCCCCGGGCTGCAAGTCCTGGAACACCTCATTTGCAAAGACTAGACCGCTGTGCGTACCATCGATGATCGCTTTATAACCGAGATCGGTTTTACCGAAAATCATCAGGTCCACCTCCTGCTCCAAATGGAAGGAATGAGGAGTCAAGTCCATGTGCCGGGCGATGCGGGTGGTGGCGATGAGCCGGCCAGTGTGAGGATCCACCATGACAAAGACGATGTAATGCTTCCCGACGTCCATGCGGACTTTTTGTTCGCGAAAAGGAACAAGCAGATCCTTGGGAAGCCCCCAGTCGAGGAAGGCGCCGACACCGGTGATGTCCACGCATTTCAGCCTGCCAAATCGACCCGGCATGACTTTGGGGTTTTTGAGGGTGGCGACCTGGCGATCTTCCGAGTCGAGATAAATGAAAACGTCAAGATTCTCACCGAGGGCCCATCTGGCAGGCATTTCACGGCGCGGAAGGAGAATTTCTCCAAGTTCGCCGCCATCGAGAAAGAGCCCGAACGCCTTTTCGTGGAGGATTTGGAGGGATGCACGTTCACCGATCTTTGCCATGCCGGGACGCTACGTTGCCATCGGCGGGGAGTCGATGCCGAAACATGATTCAAACGATTTCCACGAGGGATGAATCAGGACCTTTGAGAAATCAGGGAGACGCCTTGGAGGGTCAACGTTCCGCAGGTGGGTTGTCCCGTTGGTCGGTGCGTTGACGATATCCCGCCTGCGCCTCGCGGAGGGAAATGGTCTTGTTGCCATTTTGGTCATAGTGCGCGATGACCTCGTCCGCGGTATAGGTGACCGCCCGCGAGCTACCCTTGAGGGTGCGGATCCCGGTATCGATTTCACGAGCGTTGAGTTCACCATCTCCATCGTAATCCCAGCGGTCGAACTTTTGCATCAGACCGAGCATTTGGCGTTCGATGCCTGATTGCGGGATGGCAGAGCCAGGCCCGGGCGAACAAGCGGCGAAGGATGCGGCTGTGAGGACGGTGAAAATCGGTCTCGATGTCATGGCTTGTGAAGTTTGGCGGGCCTGTGGGGAGGCAATTTCCCACCGTTGCCGGTCTGATGATCAACCACCTTGGGCCCCACCGCAAGTTGGGAATCGAATTTCGGCACCGAAACGGCTGGCGGTCACACGTCGCTCAACTCCGCGGCCCGCTCCGAGATCAGCGCGATCAAACCGGCCATTTCAGGACTCAGCGGGGATCTGGGTAGAATCAACAGCAACCGGGTGGTGATCACCGGCGCGGCCAAAGGCAGGATCACGCAACCGCCATGAGGCAGCTTCCTCGCATGACCCGGAATCAAGCCCACACCGCCACTCGTCGCGATGGTCGCCAGCATCATCGGCAACGAATCCAACTCCGCAGTGATCCGCGGGCTGAAGCCAGCGCGGGCGCAGGTGTCGTTCAAAAACTCCCGCCTGCCGGGGAAGAATGCGTTTGACAGGGAAATCCATTCGGCCTGGTGCAGCTCGGAAAGTTTGATTGATTTCCGCCCCGCGAGCGGGTGTGCCTCCGGAAGCACCGCTGCCATGCGGTGGCGGGAGAGGCGCTTGACGATGAAATCTGCGCGTTCGTGATCCTCGATGTTGCCCAGGATCGCCGCATCAAGTTCATGCTGGCGGAGCCGGTCGAGCTGGGCCCGGGGTGATAGATCGAAGAGGCTTACCTTCGAGTGGAGATGCCGCTGCTGAAACTCTCTCACCGCAGGTGCCACCAGATCATCGAGGAACGGACTGATGAAGCCGAGCCGCAAGGTGCGCCGCACCCCACCGAACTGCTCACGCACCTGCTGCACGCAGGACTCCGCATCGCAGAGCAGCTGGCGTGCTTTCACCAGGAAAAAGGCACCCGCTTCGGTCAGGTGGATCCGCTTGCGGATACGGTCGAAGAGCAACACGCCAAGCTCGTCTTCTAACAAAGCGATCTGCCGACTCAACGCGGGCTGCGAGACATGCACCCGCCCGGCCGCCCGCGACATGCTCATTTCCTCAGCCGCCGCCACGAAGTATCGGAGTTGGTGAAATTCCATTCCGCAGCCTGGAAAAACATCGGCCGCCTGACAAGCCAGTTCATAACCCAGCGGCATGAACTTAGAAAGCAAGGAGTATTGGCCGGATCGGCTGGGGCGTGGGATGGTGGAAGGGTAATGAAAACAGTGCTTCGCAAATCCTCAGAACGCGGCCATGCCAATCATGGCTGGCTCGACAGTCACCACACCTTCAGTTTTGCAGACTACTATGATCCCACGCAGATGGGCTTCCGCAGTCTGCGGGTAATCAACGAAGACCGAGTGGCAGCGGGCGGTGGGTTCCCGACTCATCCCCACCGCGATATGGAGATCTTCACCTACGTCGTTTCCGGGGCCTTGGAGCACAAGGACAGCATGGGAAACGGCCGACAACTCCGCCCGGGGCAGATCCAACTGATGAGCGCGGGCTCGGGGGTATCACATTCCGAGTTCAATCCTTCCCGAAGCGAGGCCGCCCATTTCCTGCAAATCTGGATCAAACCCCGCGCCCAAGGACTCACGCCTTCCTACACCGAGTGGCATCCGTCACCCGAACACGAACGCGCCGCAAAGGTGTTGGTGATCTCTGCGGACGGGCGTGATCGATCGGCCACGATTCAACAAGACGCTGACATTTATCGGGTGCGGCTCGCAGCGGGTGAAAGCGCCGACCACGACCTCGCAAAAGGTCGCGGGCTTTGGCTTCAGCTGATCCATGGTGAACTATCCGCGGCTGGGACCACGCTCGCCGCGGGCGACGCGATCCGCACCGAAGACGCGGGACGCTTCCCCATCACCGCCATCACCGACTCCGAGGCCATCCTCTTCGACCTTGCCTGATCCCCCATCAAACAACGAACACATACCATCCCAATGAAACACGCGCCTAACATCGCCGGAGGCCTGCTTGGCCTGTTATTCATCATCTTCGGTCTGAACTTTTTCCTCAAATTCATCCCCATGCCGCCGGGTCCGCCGGAGGGTTCACCTGCCGCCTTGTTCTTCGGTGCCTTGTTCCCGACCGGCTACCTCGCCTTTGTCAAAGTGCTGGAAATTCTGGGCGGAGTGGTTGTTGCGATTCCGAAGTTGCGGAACATCGGACTGCTCATCCTGGGGCCGGTCATCGTCAACATCCTCGCCTTTCATGTCTTCCTTACCAAAGGCGCGGGCCTGCTTGATCCGCCGATCCTGCTGATCTGCGCCTTGAGCGCCTACCTGCTCTGGAGCGGGCGCAAGGCGTTTGGCGGACTTGTCAATTGATCCATGCCATCCGGGAATCTCAGCCGTTGAGCACCCAGCCGTCGCGGTACTTGCGGCTGAGAAATTCGTTGGCCTCCGGAGCGTTGGTGACTTTCCCGGCAGCCCCGTCATACTCGAGTTTTTTCCCGACGCGGTAGGCGACCAGTCCGAGAAGAAGCTGCTCGATCATGTTTCCGCTGTATTCGAAATCGCAGGCGGTTTTCAGGGCCGGGTTCTTGCAGGCATCGATCCATTGCTTCTGAAAATGACCGACCGGCGGCAGCTGGGTCTCCTTGCTACGAGGCTTGTAGTAGGAAAGATCCGCGTCCCCACCGAATGGCAGGACCATGCGGGTGGTGAAATCCGCGACGAGAAAGCCCTTGCTCCCCTTGAACCAGGCACCGTGGTCGATCGCTTTCAAGTCGATGGCACGGTTCGGCGACCGGGGCAGGATCCCGCCCTGATACCAACTCACCCGGATGGGACCCCGCCAATCGTTGGCAGCAAACTCGAAGTGAGACTCACACTCGACCGGGGTGACGTCGGGGTTGAACGCCTCGCCCTTGGCCTCGGCGGTGATTGGCAGGCCCGCGTCCACGGCATTCCAAAGCAAGTCCATGGTATGACTCCCCATGTCTCCGATCTGACCGGTGCCCCAATCCCAGAACATGTTCCATTCCAGACAATTCATGCCTGACGAGCCTTTGAAATAAGCGGGGTTATAGGGCCGCACGGGCGAAGGCCCCAGCCAAAGATCCCAATCAAACCCGGCAGGTGGCGCTCCCTCCGCCGGAAAATACGCCTTGCGGCGGAGCTGCCGGTTTCCCCAGGCCGTGGCCGACTGGAGATCACCGATCGCCCCGTCCCGGATCAACTCGCGGATCCGGTTGAAATTCGGGTCCGCATGGCGCTGCATTCCGACTTGCGTGGCGAGTTTGTCCTTTTTCGTCAACCAGTTCGCCCTGACCACCCGGGCCTCCTCGACCGAGATGGCGAGGGGCTTCTCACAATAAACATGCAGCCCGCGGTTGAGCGCCCAGTTCGCGATGAACGCATGGTGGTGGTCGGCCGTGCAGATGACGACGGCATCGAGGTCTTTCTGCTCAAGACACTTGCGCCAATCCGTGTAAGTTTTGGCTCCAGGGAAGCGCTTGAGGGCATCCGGGAGGAAGTTTTCATTCACATCACAGAGCGCCACGACATTTTCGTGGGCGATGGAATCATAGTGGGCTTGTCCCCTACCCCACACGCCGATGAGGGCGATGTTGAGCTTGTTGTTCGGCGATGAGGTGCCGGCCATGATGCCACTCGGGAGAATCAGCATTCCGGCGCTGGCAAGTGTCGATGAGTTGAGAAACGAACGTCGGTTCATGGGTAGCTGGGTTGGAAGGATTCAGACTTTACGTCCACCGGGGGCATCATTCTTTCAGACACCTCCAGATCATCCTTGGAATGTCCCAGGTTACCGGAGCACGTTTGGTTTTTTTACAGCAAAGGGTTGGTCTGTGATGTGCTGGACGCGGGATGCGGTGTTCCAAACCTCCACCACGTTTATGCAAGTTCTTCATGTCAATCGCGCCGAGCCACGCAACGTGTTGATCCAAGGGAAAGACGTGCCGACCGGTATCGATAAAGAACCCGTCGCGGGTCCGGTCCACGTGTATCAACTCGGTTTGGAAGGAGACGGCCAAGCGGACCTAAGCGTGCACGGCGGCCCCTATCAAGCGGTCTATGCCTACCCCGTCGAGCACTACGGCTACTGGGAGGCAGAACTGGCGGCGCCGCCATTTCCACCCGGAACTTTCGGGGAAAATCTGACCGTCCAAGGGCTGCTCGAGACGGATCTTTGCATCGGTGACGTGCTTGCCTTCGGGGGGTTGGTTCTCCAGGTCACCTGCCCGCGGATCCCCTGCTTCAAGCTTGGGAACAAGCTGCACAAGCCGGACATCCTGAAGGCGTTTCTCCACAGCGGCCGGAGCGGATTCTATTTCCGGGTGCTCACGGAAGGCTCCATCTCGGCGGGAACGGCCATCAAAATCATGGAACGCGACCCTCGGAAAATCACCGTGCGGGCCCTCTTGGGAATGTATCGCTTGGGAGAAGGAGATCGAAAATCGATCGAATCCGCCCTGGAAATCGACGCCCTCTCGCCCTTGGTCCGCAAGGATCTTGAGACCCGGTTCGCGAAATCACGCGAGCTGAAATGACTTTTCCCCACAGAAACCGCCGGACTTCCGCGGATATTTGCTCGCCTCAATCCGTAAAACCAGACCATCATGCCCTTGGCTCACCTGAGTCACTCATACCATGCACACGATGAAAAATAAATTGATAGCCGAGTTCTTCGGCACCTTCTGGCTTGTCTTCGGCGGTTGCGGTAGCGCCGTTCTAGCAGCCATGTTCATGACGACCGGTGATTCCCCCGTAAACCTTGGCATCGGCTTTGTCGGTGTTTCGCTGGCTTTCGGACTCACGGTGATGACCATGGCCTACGCCATCGGCCACATCTCCGGCTGTCACCTCAACCCGGCCGTGACTGTCGGGCTCGTCGTCGGCGGGCGGCATCCGGTAAAGGAGGCCATCCCCTACATCATCGCCCAGGTTCTCGGCGGGATCGCAGGCGCGGGCGTCCTCTATCTGATCGCCAGTGGCAAGGCCGGCTTCAATGCGGCCGATGGCTTCGCCTCAAATGGCTTCGGCGAGCTTTCCCCCGGTAAATACACCTTGGTCGCGGCGCTCGTCGCGGAAGTCGTGCTCACCTTCTTTTTCCTGCTCATCATTCTTGGGGCCACAGACAAGCGCGCGCCTCAGGGATTTGCCCCGGTCGCCATCGGGCTCGGGCTCACCTTGATCCACCTCATCGGCATCCCGGTTACGAATCTTTCCGTGAACCCAGCACGCAGCACCGCACCCGCGCTGTTCGCAGGCGGTGCCTACATCTCGCAGCTATGGCTGTTCTGGCTGGCACCCATCGTCGGCGCCGCCCTCGCAGGCATCGTCTATCCCCTGTTCTCGAAATCAGAGAAAAACTAAGTTCAATGGGGGAGAGCCGGACCCGATGCCACCCCAGCATCCGTCGTGGGTCCGGTCGATTGATTGCCACGCCCAAGCTGCTCTTCCTGAGATCCATCTCCCGAACTGTGCATTTGCCATGCGCGCGCCTCTTATCTTTACATGAAATTTGTCCATTTTCCGTTTCTTGCCATCCTCGCTTGCAGTGCTTGCGCACCCTCGTCGCTACCCAAGGAAAAAGGTGCCCATGGCTCTGCGGTAAGCCATTTGAAACAAGCACGCTCGCAGGCGCTGGGCGCCGAGCAGCGGCTTGCTCTTTGTTTGGAATCAGCCAAGGAGGCGAGTGCGCTCCTCGACTCGCCGACCTCGGGTGCCGCAGCAAGGGAGATTTACAATCAGGCGACAAGCGACCTTACCGTGCTGTTACGCTCGGCAAATCAGGGCCAACTTTGGAACCGCCCGCTGAGCTTAAGTTCCGGGAGCAGCAACTATCGGTTACGCTTCTCCAAGGGAACCCGCGATGGGGTGTGGGATCCCGCCCGGTTCACCTCGTTCACGCCCGCCGCTGATGTGGCTCTGAAGACCATTAAGTCCAGAAACCACCAGGACGGTGTTGGAGCAGCCTTGGTGGGTGTCCGCAAGGCATCCCCGCTGGAACCGTTCTCACCATGGGTCGGGGTCACGGCTCCCGTCACCGCGACGCTTGATTTCAAGGGCCAGGAAGCGACCCTCACCTTGATCGATCCCACGGAAAAAACCCAAGCACGCATCGCCGGCAGCGAGCGGACGCTCAACGCTGATTTTTCCGCACCGCTTGCTTTTTACCCTCAGAAAAACGAGACCATTGAGGGCCTCATGGGAGCCATCCGTGTCTCTCAATACATGAAAACCACCGGGCTCTACATGATCCAGCCCTACGATCCGGATCGCATCCCGCTCATCTTCGTGCATGGCCTGATCTCGACTCCCCGGATGTGGCGCAACGTGATCAATGAGCTCGAAAAAGACCCCGTGCTTCGCAAACGCTATCAGTGCTGGCTCTTCTCCTACCCCACCGGAAACCCACCGCTCTACTCCGCACTCAGGCTCCGCGAGGAACTGGCCAAGGTGCAGCAACTCTATCCGGACTCCAAGGACATGGTGCTCGTCGGCCACAGCATGGGCGGCATCCTCTCCCGCGCGCAGATCACCAACGTGGATCGCAAGGCCTGGGACAGCATCGGCAAAGACCCCGCAAAGAGCTTCTTCACCCATGTGAAAAAGGGGGATCTCGTCGAACGCTGCACAATCTTCAACGCAAATCCACATGTGGACCGAGCCATTTTTATCTGCACTCCGCACCGCGGCAGCGAAATGGCCATCGGCACTCTTGGCGAGTTGGCGATCCGCATCATCTCGCTGCCTGTTGACATCGTTTCCTCCGCCGCAGGCACGGTAGGGGAGTCCATCAGCGTGATCACCGGCAACTCCGAACGCATGCCTACCAGCATCGACGGATTATCCCCACGCAACCCGACCCTGAAGATGCTTGATACCCGCCCGATCCAGGTCCCTCACCACTCGATCATTGGTGACCGCGGCAAGGGCGACACCCCGGAAAGCTCGGATGGAGTGGTGGAATATTGGAGCTCCCATTTGAAGTCCGCGCAATCCGAGAAGATCGTTCCCGGCCCGCACGGATCCTGCGAGCTGCCCGAGACTCTCACGGAGGTCCGCAGACTGCTTCACCTGCATCTTCAATCTGATAGATCCGCCGGGCGTTGAGATGATAGAAGCGGGCAAGCTCCGCGCCGGAGCATCCTGCCAGGATTTCGTCGAGCAGCCGTGACCAAGTTGCGAAGTCACGGGTGAGGTTGCAAACCGGCCAGTCGCTTCCCCAGACCACGCGCTCCCAGCCGAAGCAGTCGATCACGTGCTCGACGACCGGCCGCAGGGTTTCTGCCGTGATGTCGCCCGCAGCATAGGCGATGATGCCGGAGATCTTGCAAGCGAGGTGCGGGCGGAGGGAAATCTCGCGGAGCTGATCGCGCCAAAATGCGAGGTCACCGGATGCGATGTCGGGCACACCGCAGTGATCGAGAATGAAACGGGTGCCCGGACAAGCGTCGATGAGCGCGGCTCCGTTGGCAAGCTGGCGAGGCAGCAGGCAGAGGTCGAAGGTGAGATTGGCCTCTCCCAAACGCGCGACATTTTCCCGAAACAAAGCACTCGTGGAAAGCTCGTCCGGCTGGGTGTGCAGCACGCGACGGAAACCTAACAACTTCGGATGGGCCAGCGCTTCAAGCTGGGCTGCAAAATCCTCACGCTCCGGCCGGCAAGCGGCGATCACGCCAGAGAGTCCGTTCGAGGGATCTTCCGCCAGCCCGCAGAAGAAGGCGGCTTCTCCGATGGATTCATTTTCCGGGACATCCACTTCCATGAAGACCGCCTGCGAAACCCCACAGCCAGCAGCCGCCTCGCGATACTCCGCGAGCCGGAAGTTCCTGCCAGCCAGCGCGGGAAAGCCCGCCGTCCAGTCGTAACTGAAACGCTGCGGGTCGATGAGGTGAAGGTGGGTATCGATGCGGTCCATGGATTACTTGGTGCTGAAGTTTTCCGGCTGGCGGTATTTGACGGTCTGGATGTGCTCGCAGTAAAGCACCAGTTCACCGTCGTTCTTGAAAATTTCATACGACGCGCGGTAGAGCCCCATATCGGGATACTTCGGGGATTTTTCGAGATCGGTCTTGATGGTATAGATCGTGTCGTTGATGAAGACCGGCTTGATGAAGCGCAGCTTGTCGTAGCCATAACTGAACGCGTTCACGCAATTCGTCGCGACCAGTCCGAGACCGGCGGAAAAGACGAAGGCGCCGGCGACCAAACGCTTGCCGAAAATACCTTTTTCCTTCGCGAAAATCTCATCCGCGACATACGGATGCATGTCGAGCACCAGCGCATTGAACTGCATGCTCTCGCCCTCGCTGATGGTACGGCGGATCGAGCGGATTTGGTGGCCGATGACGATGTCCTCGTAATACCAGTCCTCGGCATTCCAGATCGGGACGGATGAGTGTTGTTCTTTCGGCGTATTGTGTGGTTTGCGGTCCATAAGAGTCAGGGTTGATTGAGATGATTGCCGTAGCCGATGACGACCACGGCAAGAACGAGCACGGAAATGGCAACAGTGATAAGGCGCTTGGTGGTGGGCGTGCAGTCCGCCCACTCGCGGCGGGCGATGGCTACCAGCGTACTGAACAAAATCAGCATGATCATGTGCAGCGGCCAACTGGCGACACCAAGGGTCTCCATACGGTTGTGGCCGATGCCATAGAAGATAAACTGGAGATACCACAACAGCCCGGCGAGGCAGCCCCAAAGAATATTGGCGCGAGGGGCTGGACTGCCACCGATGCCGCTACCCGCGAGTTCACGCAGCGTGCTTTGCTTGCCAAGCTTCCAAAGAGTGATCGGTAAAATGCTGAAAAACGCACCCGTGCTTGCGAAGAGAAAGCGAACATTCATCACCAACTCAGGATTCGCGCCACGCTTAAGCGCCTGCTCAGCAATCGGATCCGCAGAGCCCAGGGCGAGGCTGTAAAGAGCAGATAAAACACCGGCCACCACACACAAAGGAATACCGATAGCGGGGCGGAATGCATGATCACTGCCAGCACCCGAATGACGAACCTCCAGCTCCTTTTTCCTCCCTGCGAAGCCGCAAAGCAGAATCCCGCAGAAGCCGACCGCCACACCAGCCAACACCGCATTGCCTCCCGCGCTGGACGTGATCTCACCAAGCTTCCCCTGCACCAGTGGCGTCAGGAAAAATCCCAGCACCGCGGACAACCCGACCGCCAACGCATAGGTGAGCGAATATCCCACATGGAGGATCGCAAACCCGAAAGCCATCCCACCGAAACCATAGGCAGCCCCGAAGCCGAAGGATTTCCACATCGCATCCCGTGGCGAATTGGCCAGCACATCTGATAGATTTGGAATAAAAAGCAAGCATCCGATGACAGGTAGTAAAAACCACGAGGACAAGGCCATCCAAAACCAGAACGACTCATAGGTCCAGTTGCGCACCTTGTGCTGGGGCGTGAAGCAGATCGCCGCCGTGAAGGCACCTACCGCATGCAAAAGGATTCCGAGGATGGGAAAAGACATGGATTTCAGATTTATCTGTTAGATGTTGAACTCGGCGTTGATGGCAGCGGTGTGTTGGCCGATAGCGGGGGCTCCGGTGGTGGATTTCGAGATCGCGCCGTCGATGTGGATCGGGCAGCGCAAGGTTTTCAGCGATGTGCCGCCAGGACAGAAAACCTCCTGCTCCATGTCGAGAACCTGATAGCCCTCCGTTTGCCGGAGGCGCTCCCAACTCAGGACATCGGCACACCAGATATCCGCCGGTTCAAGCACCGCAAGCCAATCCGCAGTGGAGCGCGTGCCCATGTGTTGACGCAGAATTTCTTTAATATCGTCCCGGTGATCGAACCACGACTGGCGCTCCTGATAGGCGAGCAAGGAAGGACATTCCAACAACTCCCCGAGCACGGGGATCGAGCCCATGGCAAGGGCGAGGTGCCCGTCCGCCGTGGCATAGATGCCGTAAGGCGCACCGAGGTAGGCGTGGGCGTTCCTTACCGCACTGCGCTGCGGATGCTTGAAACCGTCGTTGAGATGAGTGGTGATGACTTCGAACTGAAGGTCAAGAATAGACTCTAACAAACTCACCTCCACCCGCCCGCCTTCTTGGGTGATGCCGCGCCGGACAAGGCACGCGAGGATGCCTTGCACGAGGTGTGCGCTGGCGGTGAGATCGGCCACGGCCAAGCCCATGGGCACTGGGCCGTCGCCATCGTTGCCGCTCAGCCAGGTCAAACCGGACATCGACTGCGCGAGTAAATCCTGGCCTGGCTTGCCCACCCAGGGACCTTCCGCCCCATAACCGGTGACACTTGCATAAACCATCCGCGGGTTGATGGCCTTCACAGCCTCATACCCCAAACCCAGCTTGTCCATGATACCCGGGCGGAAATTTTCGATCATCACATCCGCCTTGGCGATGAGCTGGCGGACTTTTTCCAGATCCACAGGATCCTTGAGGTTCGCGGCGTAGCCTTGTTTGTTTCGATTGATCGAGTGAAAAAGCGTGCTGTCCCCTTCTACGCCGAGATTAGTAATGTATAACTGTCGGCAGATGTCGCCCGTTCCCGGACGTTCGATCTTGATCACGCGCGCACCAAGATCCGCGAGGCGCATCGCCGCAGCCGGACCGGCGAGGAACTGGGAAAAGTCGAGAACGGTGAGCCCGGCGAGGGG
>ERZ1022724.28-NODE-28-length-38302-cov-17.338798_pt1 | contig 38302 bp, 29 predicted proteins | sample MGYA00521091_ERZ1022724 | MGnify/ENA primary metagenome ERZ1022724 (study PRJEB33162, sample SAMN09537610) | freshwater metagenome | isolation source: freshwater | place: Canada:Alberta | collected 2017-07 | study: EMG produced TPA metagenomics assembly of the... | reverse complement strand
GGGTGTCTTGCAGAGAGCAGACCAGTCCTCCTCGGAAACACAGCAGGGATCCGCAGCCACCCAGTGATTCGGGGCGATTTCCCGGAGCGAAAGATCCGCGCCGATGGTCTCCTGATAGCGCGGATGATTGATCCGGTGCCCGAAAGCACTGCCCGCCGGCGGATCAATGGGCGATGGCACATCCCCTTCCAAAAGAATCTTCTGCCGAACCACCTTGGGATCATGGGAAGGAATCGCGGACAACAAGGCCTTGGTATAGGCATGCCGTGGATTCTGATAGATCTGCTCCGCAGTCGCAAGCTCGACGATTTTTCCCAGATACATCACGGCGACGCGGTCACTCACGTGCTTCACGACCGATAGATCATGAGCGATGAAGAGAAAGGACAAGCCAAAATCCTTTTGTAGCTCCACCAGCAGGTTCAGGATCTGCGACTGCACCGACACATCCAGCGCCGAGACCGGCTCATCACAGACGATGAGCTTTGGCTTCAGCGCAAGCGCCCGCGCGATACCGATCCGCTGGCGTTGGCCACCGGAGAATTCGAATGGATAGCGCTCGGCCGAAGCCGCCGGCAGACCGACCCGGTCCAAGAGCTCGCCAACCCACTTCGACCGTTCCGCGCGGGTGCCCATGCCATGGATGACAAAAGGCTCCTCAATGATGGCCCTTACGCTCATCCGAGGATCCAACGACTCGGCCGGATCTTGGAAAATCATCTGGAAGTCACGCCGCAATGGTCTCAACTTCCTTTGGCCCAAGTGGGAGATGTCAGTCTGTTGGAACTGGATCTTGCCCGAGGTCGGCTTGAGAAGGCGCACGATCGCCTTGCCAAGGGTGGACTTCCCACAGCCGGACTCGCCCACCAAACCAAGCGTTTCACCGCCGGCAATTTCCAAAGTCACGCCATCCACGGCTTTCACCGAGGCGCTTTGTCTCAGCAACACCCCACCGCGCACCGGGAAGTGAATGCGGAGATCATGAACCGCTAGTAGTGGATGATTCATAGATGTCCGTTAGAATTCATGGCTTCACACACTCTGGACAATTTTCCACCCAGTGCCCGGGGGATATCTCCACCAACTGAGGCCTTTCCCGACTGCCCCGATCCATCCGCCCCATTCGCTGGCAGAACCTGCAGCCGTGTGAATAGTCCGCCAGCCCTGCCACCATTCCCGGAATGGTGTTGAGCACCGACTTCGAGGGCGTCTCCAAGGTCGGAATCGAGCGCAAAAGCCCCCTTGTGTAGGCATGGAGGGGATTCCCAAACAGCTCCACCGCGCTCGCCTGCTCCACGACCCTGCCCGCATACATGACCACCACCTCGTCGCAGGTCTCGGCAATGACACCCAGATCATGCGTGATCAGGATGGTTGACATTCCCATCTCCTGCTGGAAGCGCTCCAGCAAATCAAGAATTTGTGCCTGGACCGTGACATCCAGAGCCGTCGTAGGCTCATCCGCGATCAATAGCGACGGGCGACACGCAAGCGCCATGGCGATCACGATCCGCTGCCGCATCCCTCCGGATAAATGATGAGGGTAGTCCATCATCCGCTGGGCCGGAGCAGGAATGCGAACCTGCTCTAACATTTCCGTAGCCGCATCCCAGGCATCCTTCTTGGAGAGGCCTTTGTGAATCCGGAACACCTCGGAAACCTGCTTGCCAATCCGGTGCAGCGGGTTGAGCGCGGCCATCGGCTCCTGGAAAATCACGCCGATCTCACCGCCGCGGATCTTCTGCATTTCCTTGTCACCCGCCTGGACCAGATCACGCCCCTTGAACCTCACCTGGCCCCCGAGGATCTTTCCCGCCGGCTGCGGAAGCAAGCGGACGATCGACATGGCCGTCACGCTTTTTCCACAGCCCGACTCGCCCACAATCCCCAGAGTCTTGCCACTGGGAACCACGAACGAGACCTGGTCCACCGCCCGCAGCAAGCCGCGCTCGGTATCAAATGAGGTGATCAGTTTATCCACCTCCAAAACAGGGTCTGCGGAATCACTCATTCGGATGGATGGGGTAAAACAGGCGCGGGGACCTGCCGATACTGGTCGATCACACGGTTGACTTCAGGAAAGGTTTTTCCAGAACGACGGGCCTCCCGGGTCTCATCGAGAACCTCCTGGTCGATCCAGAAGGCAAATCCCTCATGCGGCTCATAAACCATCGCGGGGCTGAAATGCGTCTCTGCGGTTTCCGGCCACTTCACCCACCGCCAATAGCCGATCCGCTGGAATTCGGAAACATAACCCGGCACAAAAATCGCCTCGTCATGCATGATGCGCTGGAGCTTCCACGAAGCGTCACGCAACTCCTCTTCCGTCCGGGCACTGCGGGCCTTATCGGTCAACATGTCGGTGTCAGGACGGCTCCACAGGAAAAAGTTATTGGTCTGCGGCTTGGGATTCCCCTTGTCATCGAAGGCAGCGGAAGAATGAAGAAACTGATAGAAGTCAGGCAAGGGAGGATTGGTATTCCACGCGGAAAACTGCATATCGTGCTGCTTCTGCATGATTTTTTTATACCACACCGTGCTTTCGAGCCCATCCAGCCGGAGGTCAAACCCACAAGATCTGGCCTCCTCACGGAGGATCGCGAACAAGCGATCAGTCGCAGGAATGGAGGCATACGAGACCGGAACCGAGAGCCGTGTCCCGTCCGGTTTTTCCAGAATCCCGTCCGCCCCCTCCACCGTGAAGCCTGCCGCACGAAAGGCAGCTCTCGCCTGCTCAATGGAAAACGGCCGCGCGCGGATCGAAGGATCGCTGAAGTTCTCATAGCCTTCATTGAAGGCATTGAGCCTCGCGAAGTCCCCCCGGAAAAGCACATCGATGACTTTCTGCCAATTCATCGAGTGCTGGATACCAATCCTCACGTTCAAATCATTCAACAAGGGCCGCGTCACATTGAGATAGAGGCCACGCGGCAGCTTCGGGTAGCGGTTATAAAAAGTCGCACGTTCGATATACCCATCATAAACCGGCGGCATCTCGGACTTTTCATACCAGAACTCCGGCCTTGTGAGCGGGAATGAATCGAACTCGCCCGAGCGGAAAAGTTCGAATGCCTTCGACTCGTCACGGACCAATACATAGACCAGCTTGTCCGGATTGAAGCGGTATTTGAAATACTTGCGATCCTTCGCCCACCAGTTCTTCACCCGGCTCTGGGTGATCGAGACCCCTTTCACCAGATCTTGCGGAAGAACCTCGTAAGCCCCGGTGGTCGGCGGAAACAACCACTGGTAACGGTCTGCATAATCAGGACCGTAGTCTGCATAAAACTTGGGCGACGCCGGAGCGATGGCGCCCGCCGCTGCCGCCGGATAGATTTGTGCTTCGGGCAGGGTGACCGCAATGAGCCGGTCACCATACGTCGTCATCCCCGCGTAACTCTCGCGGAAGAACTGCTTGGTATAGGGATTGACGACATTGTCCGAGACACGGACATACAGCGCGATCAGAAAGTCCCGCGCTTTTACCGGCTCGCCGTCCGAGTAAGTTGCCGCAGGATCGATCTTCAGATACACCGTCCGCCGATCCGCAGTGACCGCCCACTCGCTGGCGACACCGGGGATTTCCTTCATCGTTCCGGGATGCAGGCCCACCAGGGGGAGTTCGATGTTGTCATAGAGATCACCGCGGAAACTGTTATTGGAGTTCGGTCCGAACGGGCGGATGGTCGGTGGAAAATCAAGCCCGGGAAAGTTTCGCCGCAGGACGCCGCCTTTTTTCGCCGCAGGATCGCCAATCTCGGGCTGATCCATTCCATTCTCCCAGACCAGATCCGTCGGCACATCTTCGACATTCCGGAATTTGATATAGTCGCCATGGGCGAGGCGGAACTGCCACTTTGCCAAGTCCCGTTGCAGCGAGGCGGTTTGGATTTCGAGCCGCGCTTTCGCCTCACCCTCCGCGTTGGAAATGGCGACCGCGTTGTTCTCCAGCGCCGCCAGCGCCGCCTTTTCCTGACCGACCAGCCAATCTTGGATGTGACGGTTGTAAACCGGAACGAACTCATCGAATCCAAATGGCCGGACCACGGCCTGAGTCCTGCGTTCACATCCGGAAATGAGGACCATGCCCAGCCCAGCAGCAGCAAGCAACAGAAGGTGGTGGGTGATTCGATGCATCAACGATAGAAAGTGAATTTTTTCGGGTCCAGGGCCTCGCGAATGGCCTCGCCCACGAAGGTGATCAAAACGAGAAGCCCGACGAGGCAAATGAAGGTGGAAGTGACCAGCCACGGCGAGGAAAGATTGGCCAGGCCATCATTCAGCAGGCGTCCCCAGGAAGCATACTGGGGTGGCAGACCAAATCCAAGGTAGTCGAGCGCGGTCAGGGAGAAGATCAACCCGGACAAGGAAAACGGCACCAAGGTCACGATGATGGCAAGCGTGTTCGGGAGCAAGTGATGAAAGATCATGCGCGGCGTGCCCGCGCCCAGGACCTTGGCGGCGGATATATAGTCGCGTGTCTTGTCGCGGTAAGCCGCCGTCCTCATCAACGAAGCGATTCCCATCCATCCGAACACGATCAAGATCACAAGAATGATCGTCAGCCCCTTGTAACGCTCTGGAACCATGCTCGAGAGAATGATGATGACGAACAGAAACGGGATGTTTGAAAATATCTCAATGAGGCGGTCTGCAACGATATCGAACCACCCACCGAAGTAACCCATCGACATTCCGATGGTGATCCCGATCAGATACACAAGAGGCAGGAAAATCAGCGCCGCCTTGAGGTTCACCTGCAATCCACCATAAAGATACGCCACCACATCATAGCCCTGCGAAGTGGTTCCCAACCAATTCCCGGTCTCAGGCAGCGGCGGTGCAGGGTGATACTTGACCGCACGAATCTCACTGGTCGGCAGAGCGAGAAACTCCGCCTTGGATCCGACGCCATTGTATCGATCTGACACAAGTTCTCCGTCACGATACTCCGCACTATAGACCGGCTCGCCCTCTTGATTCCAGCCATCGACAGGCCCGTTGAGTTGTCCCCGGCGGAAGGTATAGCGGAGATGGATGCGAGCTGCATCCACATCGTGATACCTCGCGGCCAGACCGAAATAGGGATCACCGCCGCGGCCCTCGTAGTAGGTTTTCTCACGCTGCTCCATCGCCCGCGAGCGGGGTGCGAGGGTATCACCCGTGGGATCATACGGCACGACCGGCAACACGACCCTGCCAGCCCCGCTGCCGGCAAAAGTCCGTTTCAACTGACGGTAATCGACCACCGCCTCCGCCCGAGGCCCGGTGATGCCGAAGTCCTTGTTTTTCATCTCCTCGGCACGGAACGCGGGGAAAATCCATTGACCATTCCACTCCACCGCAAGTGCCCGCTTTCCCACAATCACTTGATCAAGCATTGCGAGCCCGCAAAAACCTAACAGGATGAGCAATGAATAATAACCCCGCTTGATTTCCCGAAAACGCCGCAACCTGCGCACGGTCACAGGATTGGGCGGGCCGGCGGTCAGTGACCGGACGAGCATCGCAAGGCCCCCGAGGATCAGGACTCCGCAGGCAAACCAGCCGAACCATGGGAACACCTGGTTTCCCCGAGCGATGTGCAACCAAGGCACTTCACGGCTCGTTTCGAAAAACCAGCGCGCGGTTGGAAACGAAATCCCCTTGATCTCCCCCACGAGCGAGAGGATTCCGAGAATGGTTAGAAAAAGTCCGCCGCCGCGCTTCATGCTATTGGAATTTGATTCGTGGATCGACCAGCGCGACGCTCAGATCCGAGATGACATTCCCGATCAGCGTGAGAAATGCCGCAATCGTGAGAGTCCCCATGATCACCGGCACATCCCGCTCAACCACCGATTGGAATTGCAGCAGGCCAAATCCCTGAATGTCGAAAACCCGCTCGATCAGCATCGAGCCACCCACGAAAATCGTCACCAGACCACCCAGGCTGGTGGCCACCGGAATCATCGAGTTCCGGAACGCATGGCCGAAGACCGCGCCCCGGAAACTCGTCCCTTTAGCCACGGCCGTGCGCACGTAATCCGCAGCGAGGTTGTCCATCAGATTGTTCTTCACCAGCATCGTCAACATGGCGAAACCGCCGATCATGTAACAGGTCAGCGGCAGGACGGTATGGTGCGCCAGGTCTTTCACCTGGACCCACGGACCCATTTCCCCGAAGTTGGCGCTCGTGAGACCGAAAAGCGGAAACAGATTCGCACGTGCCCCGAGATGAACGAGCAGGATCGCCCCCAAGGCAAAACCGGGAATCGAGTAGCCGAGGAAAATCAAAACCGAACTTGCGGAGTCCAGGAAGGTCCGGTGTTTCAGGGCCTTCAAAATCCCCAAGGGCAAACAAACCGAGTAGGTGATGAAGGCCGTGAGCAGTCCGAAATAAACGGCGACCGGCATCCGGGCGAGGATCATTTCTGAAACCGGGTCGCCATACACCATCGAGCGCCCGAGATCTCCTTGGAGGATTCCGGAAAAGCGCGACTGATAGATCACCACCCGGTCATTGTAACTCGGACGCTCCACCGCGCCCGGGTTCCGCCTGGCGTAGCGCAACTGGCGCTCGGCCTGCGTTTCATAACGGATTTCCCAATCCTGCGCGGGAAGCGCTTTCCCGGTATCAGGAAAAATCACGGAGCGGATCGTACCACCTTCCCGCTTGGCATGGACGAGCCGCCCGTCGCCCTTGAGAATCAGTTGAGCCGTGGATTTCCCGTCAACGCTGCCGCCGATGGTCTCGTCTGACTGGATGTCGAACTCGCCCTTAGAGATATCAATCTCACGGGGAAGAACCCCCAGCCATTGGCCATAGGCGACGAGGGTGGTTTTATCGAGACCGTAGGACTCCTCCAGTTCCTCGAGCTGCTCTTCGCTCAGGCCGCCCTTGGAGTTTCCGGACGAGGTGCTTTTCCCCTTGTTCCCTTCAGCCGCCTGTTGGAGCATTCGGTCGATCGGACCGCCAGGCACGAAGCGGGTGATCGTGAATACGAGCAGCGTGATCCCGATCATGGTCGGCGGAATCAACAGCAAGCGGCGGAGAAAATAACTTTTCACAGATGGTTCGCCAAAGGTTTTAGCCAGCCGTCAGGATCATGCAAGCTTGACGATTTTTGATTTTGCGCGACCGACGTGCGATTTCTAAAAATTTGGCCTGCATTTTCGACCCGACCCTTCATGTTCTGCCGCGTGATCGTCCGCGACTTACTTCTCATTCTAGCGCTGTTTCCGCTGCTCGGCTCTTGCCAGAAAGAATCGCAAGTGGACCAGGCGACTCGCGAGGGGATCCTGTTGTTGGGGAACTCAGGCGAGCCAAAGGGGCTCGACCCCCACATCGTTTCCGGGGTTCTGGAGTCCAACATCCTGCGAGCGCTTTTCGAGGGCTTGATCACGGCCGACCCGCTGCACGACAACGCCACACCCGGCGGCGCCGCGCTCGAGGTCACGCCGGACGCCACAGCCACCGTCTGGACCGCCAAGCTCCGGCCGGATGGAAAGTGGTCTGATGGGATGCCCGTCACCGCCCGGGATTTCGCCTTTTCCTACGAACGCATGCTGACCCCCGAACTCGGCGCGAAATATGCGGACATGCTCTATTTTCTCAAAGGCGCTGAGGACTTCAATAAAGGGAAAACCAAGGACTTCTCCAGCGTCGGGGTGCAGGTCATCGACGATGACACCCTCCGGCTGACCTTGCGCGGCCCGACCCCATTTTTCAGACAGGTGCTCAAGCACTTCACCTGGACGGCCGTCCCCCGCCATGTGGTGCTGAAGCATGGTAAAATCGGCCAACGCGGAAACCCATGGACACGCCCGGAAAACATCGTGGGAAATGGACCCTATCAGCTGAAATCCTGGCGTCGCAACGATCACATCGATGTCACGCGGAATCCGTTCTACTGGAATGCGGCCCATGTCACTCTCAATGGCATCCGCTTCCTGCCGATCGGCAACCCGTATACGGAAAGCCGGATGTTCCGCGACGGGCAGCTCCACATGACCTATACCGCGACTCCCGAGGTGATCGACCTGATGCAAAAGAAGCACCCCGAGCAACTCCGCCAGGAGCCTTATGTGGGCACCAGCTTTTTCCGATACAACACCACCCGCCAGCCCCTCAGCGACCCGCGGGTGAGGAAGGCCCTGAGTTATGCCATCGACCGCAAGGCGATCTGCGGGAATGTCTTCAGGGGCTTCACCCCCGCGCTTTCCATCACCCCGCCGATGGGTGACTACAGGCCACCCCAGGACCGTGGATTCGATCCGGAAAAAGCCCGTCAAGCGCTTGCAGACGCAGGCTACCCCGGCGGCAGGGGATTCCCCCGGCTCAAGCTGCTCATTGCAAGCAAGGAAACCGCAGCCACCCTCGCACAGGCGACTCAAGCGATGTGGCGGAACACCCTCGGAATCGAAATCGAAATCCAGAATAAGGAATGGAATGCCTATCTGGTCGCCATGCAACAGCTCGACTACGACATCGCCAACGCCGGCTGGATCGGCGACTATCTGGACCCGCTCACGTTCCTGGAAATGTGGACCCCGGACAACGGCAACAACCTCACAGGATGGAACAACCCCGCTTTTGCCAAGCTTCTCCAGGACTCGTTCCAAGAGACGGATGCCACGAAGCGCTTCGCTTTGCTTGCGCAAGCGGAATCGCTGCTCATCGAGGACGCTCCCGTTCTTTTCATCGCCTGGCAGTCGCGGAACTATCTGCTCCACCCATCCGTGGAGGGCTGGAATCCCCTGCTGCTTGCGAACAACCCCTACGAAATGATCCGCCTCATCCCGGGCCGTTAGCCATCCGCCATGATCCGCATCATCATCAACCGCATCGGCCAGGGGATCATCACGTTGTTTGTGTTGGTCACACTCACGTTTTTCCTGGTACGCGCCATGCCTGGCAGCCCCTATACCGAGGAAAAGGCGATCCCCGCCCACACCCTCCAACGGATGAAGGAATACACCGGGCTCGATCAACCCCTGCCCGTACAATATTTCCGCTACCTGAAAAACCTGATCGTCCACCAAGACCTCGGAGACGTGATCAAAAAAGATGGCGTCAAGGTCTCTGAAATCATCGCCGAGTCCTTCCCCGTTTCATTCGGCCTGGGGGTGCTATCCATCGGCATCGCCCTCATGGTGGGCATCCCCGCCGGCGTCCTCGCTGCGGTTAGGAAAAACACCGCCACGGATTTCATCTGCCTGTCTGCGGCCATGATCGGGATCTGCTTGCCGAGCTTCGTGATCGGCCCGCTGCTCGCTGTCTTCGCGGGGCTGGGGCTGGACTCGCTGAATGTGGCGGGTTGGTCGTCTCCGGGGGACTGGATTTTACCCGCCATCACGCTGGGCCTGATCAATGCGGCCTACCTTGCCCGCCTGGCACGCGGCGGGATGTTAGATGTGTTGTCGCAGGACTACATCCGCACGGCTCGCGCCAAGGGAGCGCCTCCTACCCGCATCGTCATCCGCCATGCCCTGCGTGGCGGACTCATCCCGGCAGTGGCATTCATCGGCCCCGCCTTCGCGGGGATGATCTCGGGATCCTTTGTCATCGAGACGATTTTTCAAATCCCCGGCATGGGCCAACATTTCGTGAACGCGGCTACGGATCGCGAGTTCTTCCTGATCCAGGGACTGGTGTTGTTCTACGGCTTCCTCATCGTCGGTGCCAATCTGTTAGCCGATCTCGCCCAAATCGCCCTCAACCCACGGCTCCGCAAATCCTAACCGCAATCTATGGAAAAAGGCACTTCACTCTGGAAAGACGCATGGCATCGCCTCGCGCATAACCGCGCGGCGATCGTCAGCCTGTTCGTCTTGGTCTTCATCCTGTTGCTCTGCTTCATCGGCCCCTTGATGCCGTTTGTCAAAAGCCCCACCGCCATCAATCTGTCCAACACCGGTGCCGCGCCATCGGCCGACTTTTGGTTCGGCACCGACCAACTCGGACGCGATCTTTTCGCCCGGGTCCTCTACGGCGGGCAAGTCTCCCTCTTGGTGGGCCTCGTGGCCACCGCCGTCGCGGTCTTCATCGGCGTCATCTACGGTGCCATCGCAGGTTATGCTGGAGGAAAAATCGACGACCTGCTGATGCGCTTTGTGGACATTTTATTCGCCCTTCCCTTTCTCGTGCTGGTGATCCTCTTCGCGCTGGTGGTGGACAACCCGGCCTCGTTGTTTACGGACTGGATCATCGCGAAAACCGGCTTCGCCCGGGACCGGGTGGCTCCCATCACCACCTTGATTCCATTGTTCATCGCCATCGGCGCGATCGGTTGGCTGACCATCGCACGGATCGTGCGCGCCCAGGTGATGGCGGTGAAAAAACAGGAGTTCGTGGAAGCAGCGGTCTCCCTCGGCCTGAGCCGTCCGCGCATCCTGTTCCGGCATATTCTCCCCAACGTCATCGGCCCCATCATCATCTACACGACCCTTGCCGTGCCGGGAATCATGCTGTTAGAGAGCGTGCTTTCGTTTCTCGGACTCGGCGTCAAACCGCCCAACAGCTCATGGGGCATCCTCATCAAGGAGGGTGCGGACCGCATGGAGGTGAACTGGCTGCTGCTGTTTTTTCCGTCGATCTTCTTCGCCAGCACCCTGTTCGCCTTGAACTTCCTGGGTGACGGCCTGCGGGACGCGCTCGACCCGAAGTCGGCGAAAGATTAGTTTCACCAATCCGCTCCCAAGCCGTGGCGACCGGCGATTTCCAACAAATCCTCCCGCATCGGCCACTCGTCCGGACGCTCGCTGGTCTGGTGCCGCTTGCTCGCTCCCTTCAGCGTCATGCAGCCGGTATTATCGCCAATGGTGCGGATGAAATCCACTTCCTCGGCCGTGAAGCGGATGTCGGGCATCTTCCCGAACTCGCGGATCTTGTCTTCGATCAAACGCGCGCCGGCACCTGCTTCCTGAATGAAAGTCGGAACCACACTATGCACGGCGGGGTGGCTCAGATTCCAGATGGAAGCCAGCTCCAACAAGGTCAGCCCGTATTTCTCGGCAAGAGGTCTCATCCGGTTCGCCTTCTCCATCCCGTGCTGAACCCAGCCCTCAGGGCGATAGGTCCGGTGGTCGCCCGGCTTGAAGCTATGCTCGGCACCACCGATGTCATCGTGAAACACACCACCGTAATCCACGACCCGCGTCATCACCTTCACCCCGTGCTGCTCACAAATCGGGAGGGTCAATCCGACAGGCCACGGCTCCAGCGGATTGAGAATCAGCATCGACCAGTCGATCAAACTTCCAAAACGCTCCAAGCAACCGATCAAGTCCAGGGAAAAACCATTCGCAGGACCCGGCGCAATTCCGAGCCGGTCGGTTAGACCGGAACTCTTCGCGCCCTCAAGCGCCTGCCAAAGTGGCTCGCTGGTGTAGCCGAGCTCATCCGGGTTGTGGAGCATCAACAAATCGAAGCGATCCGCGCCACAGCGTTCCAACTCCTTGGCGCAGGCCATTTGAATGAAGTCGGCATACCCGGCAGGTCCACGCAATTCCGGATCGGTAAAACGAGGGTAGCCCTTGCTTCCCTGCCGCTGGCCTTCGTAGAAATCATGGCCGATCATCCCCACCAAGCTGTAACTGGCACGATCCACCCCCTTGAGCGCCACCCCTAACAGCTCATCCGCCTTGCCGTTTCCATAAACGTCAGATGTCACGAAAGTCCGGATACCAGCCTCGTAGGCCGTCTCGATGCAGCCGATGAAGCGCTCCTCGGATAAAGTCTCGCCAAAATGCATGAAGCGTCCACCGCTCCAGGTTCCGTATGCCGTCGTTGTAGGTTCCATCGTGAGAAATTTGAAAAATGAGGGATGGCAGTGCCTAAACCCGCAGTGGCAAGCGGTCAACCAAATCGCCCAAGAATCGGCGCGAGATCCGCCGCCGTTTTTTCAGGCCACATCGCCCGTGGGGTAAAAATCGCCGTATCAAGCACCCGGTGGCATGGCCCTTCCGGCGCTTCCGGGATCCGCGCCACGACGTCCTGGATGATGCGCTTGGCCATGGCGCTGTTCGCATGAAGATTCTCAATCACCGTCGCCACCTCCACCGCCTCCTCGTCCTCTTTCCAACAGTCGTAGTCGGTCACCAGGGCCAAGGCCGCCGCCGCAATCTCCGCCTCCCGACACAGCCGCGTCTCAGGACCGTTGGTCATGCCGATGAGATCCGCGCCGATCATCCGGTGGAAATTCGCCTCCGCCCGGGTCGAGAATGCCGGGCCGTTCATGCACAGATACGCCCCGCCATTATGGACCCTAGGAGCCAAAGAGCGCGCCGCAGCCAGAAGATTTTCCCGTAATTCCCCACAATACGGCTCGGCAAAGCCCACGTGCGCCGCGATTCCCTTGCCGAAAAACGTATGCTTCGCCGCCGTCCCGGTCCGGTCAATCAACTGGTCCGGCACCACGATATCCCGCGGTGCCAACTCCTCACGCAAGCTTCCCACCGCCGTCACCGAGATCACCCAGCGCACCCCCAACGAGCGCAAGGCCCAGATATTCGCCCGGTGATTGATCTCATGGGGCAAGACCCGATGACCCACCCCATGGCGCGGTAGAAAACAAACCTGCCGACCGCCCATCCGCCCCATCACCACCTTGTCCGACGGCGCACCGAACGGCGTCTCGACCGACCTCTCCACGATCTCCTCGAATCCATCGATTTCATAAAGCCCGCTCCCGCCGATCACTCCGATTACCGCTTCGCTCATCACTCACCGACTAAGCCATTTTCACCGAGCCCGCAAGCAGACATCCTGAGAACTCCCCTTGCACAAGCCATCCCGCCTGTGATTCCCTCCGCCATGTTCTTCCTCACCACCGCCATCGACTACACCAACGGCTCACCCCACATCGGCCATGCCTATGAAAAGGTCCTCGCCGACGTGATCGCCCGCTACCGCCGGCTGCGCGGGGATGAAGTCTATTTCCTCACCGGCGTCGATCAACACGGCCAGAAAGTCCAGCAAACCGCAGAAAAGGAAGGTGTCTCCCCCGCTGATTTTGTCGCACGCACCACCGGGAAATTCACCGCCCTCTGGGAAAAACTCGGAGTCAACTACGACGGCTGGGCCGCCACCACCGACGAGCGCCACAAGGCCTGTGTCCGCTCCATCCTCACCAGCCTGAAAAACCAAGGCCAACTCTACAAAAAATCCCACTCCGGCCACTACTCCGTCCGCCAGGAACAGTTCCTCCAGGACCGCGACCGCGACGAAGCCGGAAACTTCGGCCCGGAATGGGGCGAGGTCGTCGAAATCGAGGAAGAAAACTGGTACTTCAAACTCAGCGACCACACAGACTGGCTCAAATCCTTCATCGAGTCCGACCCCGCCGTCATCATCCCCTCCTTCCGCAAATCCGAACTCCTCAACGCGCTGGAAAAAAACTCCGGCATCGACCTCTGCATCTCACGCCCCAAGGAACGCCTCCAGTGGGGCATCGAGTTCCCCTTCGATCCCAACTACGTCACCTACGTCTGGTTCGACGCGCTCATCAACTACATCTCCTTCGCCGGCTACCACGCCGCCGCCGACTCCGGCCTGCCCGATTTTGACGAAATCTGGTCCAACCGCCCCATCCACATCATCGGCAAAGACATCCTCATCCCCGCCCACGGCATTTACTGGCTCTGCATGCTCCACGCCATGGGCTTCAGCGACGCCCAAATGCCCCGCCTTCTCGTTCACGGATTCTGGAACAGCCGCGGCGGCGACAAGATGTCGAAATCCACCGGCAACATCGTCGATCCCGATCTCCTAGCCGACCAATTCAGCACCGAGGCCGTCCGGTATTACCTCGTCCGCGACATCGTCACCGGCAAGGACTCCGACTTCGACATGGACCGCCTCGTCATGCTTTTCAACACCGAGCTCGCCAATGAACTCGGCAACCTCTGCAACCGCGCCCTCAACATGAGCCAGCGCTTCACCGGCGGCATCCTCCACCACGGCGGCCCACTCACCGAGGACGACACCGCCCTCCAGGCATCCCTCACCCAATCCATCCATGACTACCAACTTGCCATGGACGAGTTTGAGATTTCAAAAGGCCTCGAAGCCCTCAGCCGCCACATCGTCCACTGCAATCAATACGCCGAGCGCATGAAACCCTGGGAACTCAATAAAAACCCGGAGAACCACCAGCGGCTCGCCACCGTGCTCTATCATCTCGCAGAAAGCGTCGCCCACGCCTCCGTGCTGCTCTCACCCATCCTGCCGGATGCCGCTGCCAAGCTTGCCGCGCAGATCAATCTCCCGTCCCTCACCACCCTCAAGCTCGCCGATCTCCACTGGGGCCTGCTCCCTGACGGACACCTCATCGAGAAACCACTCCCCATCTTCCCCAGAATCATCACAGAAAAACCCTGATTCCCGGAAAACGAGGCCGACAGCTTCCCAAATCCTCTGTCGCAGGCTCCAAAGTCGCGATATGGCCGATTTTGGGACCATCTGGCCGAAATCGGGTGCAAAAAATGCTTTCGTTCTCCTGATTTTCAGGTATCTTGATCTTGTTCTGAGCGAGTTCAAACTCCTTGGAACTCCTGCCACCCAGTGCTGGAACACCTGCTTTGACATAACATCCGGGGGGAAGTTATTCGAACACGTTCCGAGCCGAGTGGTTGAAGAAACAAGCGCGCTTTGCGAGATCCGGGGGGATATCCAAAGCGCGCTTTTTTTTGCATCCGCCCCCCCCTGATCCGATGAGCATCCGCCCTGTCGATAGACATTGACTTGGCACCTGCCGCTGCAAAGGTCGTGCACACAGCAGGTCTCAGAAATGAATGAAGATTGCCAATCCGTGGGTGTGCATTACCACTCGTGCTACGAGCGTCATGACACCGGCCCCGGTCATCCGGAGTCGGCTGCTCGGTATCAGGCGCTGGAAGCAGCCCTCGAGACCCTGCCAGCAAGTGTGGCGCGCGTGGGAGGGCGCAAGGCCAGCGTGGCCGAGATTCTACTCGCCCATGAGCATTACTACCATGACTTGGTCTATCGGAGTGCGGAAACCTTTGCAGACAAACTCCCCACCGGTGACACGGCCATTTGTGAGGAGAGTTATGAGGTGGCATTGGAAGCGGCCGGCGCCGTTCTAGCAGCAACCGATGCGGTGATGCGTGGAGACCTGCAGTCCGTTTTTTGCGCCGTACGCCCGCCGGGACATCATGCCACAGCCACGAGAGGGATGGGCTTTTGTATCTTCAATCACGTCGCCATCGCCGCCCGGTATTTGCAATCGAGGCACGGACTCATGAAAGTGGCGATCATCGACTGGGACGTCCACCACGGCAATGGGACGGAAGCCATTTTCATCGAGGATCCATCGGTTCTCTACATTTCCCTGCACGAAGCAAACATGTATCCCTACACCGGGCTTGCCAGCGAGCAAGGGCAGGGAGCGGGGCAGGGATTCAACCTGAACATTCCCCTGCCCCACCATTCGGAGGGCAGCCTCGCCTTGGAAGAGTGGGAGAACCAGATTGCACCCGCGATCGACGATTTCAAACCTGACTTCATCCTGATATCCGCCGGTTTTGATGCCCGGGTGGATGACCCCATCGGCGGGCTGCGTTGGACCGATGACACATTTGCCGCAATGACCCGGCGCGCCCGATCCCTGGCCGCAAGGTGGTGCCATGGCCGCTTGGTTTCCGTGTTAGAAGGGGGCTACAATCCGGGTGGATTGGCATCTGCCGCACTGGCGCACGTCCGCGCGCTTGGCTGAACCGGTCCAGGTGAAAGCTTGTCATCAATCGATTTCCCCTCAAGGATACGTCACGTGAATATCGTCGACCAGATCGTTCTCAGAGCCTCCGCTCAATGTCCTGCATTGATGCATGAGGGCGAAACGACAACCTACGGCGAGCTTTTCGAGCGGGTCTCGGTGGTTGCGGACTGGCTCAGCCACTGCCCCGGCTTCGACCGCAAGCGCTGCCCCCGCATTGGATTGGCTTGCGAGAGCGGGGTCACCTACATCGTCCTGGCACTTGCCATTCTCAAAGCAGGCGGCTGCTTGGTGCCGATCGCGGAGGAACTGACCGAAACAGAACGACGTGAGTTGATCGAGAGAACCGCACTATCCGGCCTGATTCTTGGATCACCGGAGACCTGGATTCCCTCCGTCACGCTTTGTATGGAACCATCGACCCTCGCCATCTGGGTTGCCCTTGAGGGTGGCAACCTTGAAAACGAAGCGGAGTTCGCGAACCTGGAGCCAGCGTTCATCCGCTTCAGCTCTGGCACCACAGGAAGCAGCAAGGGAGTGATCCTGAGCCATACAAAGCTGCGCGAAAGGATCGTAGCCGCGAATGCCGCCTTGGAAATCTGCCCGCGAGACCGGATCCTGTGGATGCTTCCCATGGCACATCACTTCGCAGTTTCCATCGTGCTCTATCTTTACCACGGAGCCTGCACGGTGTTAGGCAGCTCGCACCTTGCGGAAGAAGTTCTCGACACCGCCGAAACCACCCGCGCGACGGTCATTTACGGCGCACCTTTTCACTATGCATTGCTTGCCGCCGACCGCGGAGGATACTCATGGCCGGACTTGCGCCTCGCCGTCTCGACCGCAGCACCTCTCCCCGTCGAAACCGCGCGGCACTTCTATCAGAGATTTGGAAAAGCGCTGGTTCAGGGATTGGGCATCATCGAAATCGGGCTGCCACTGGTGAATACGGGCAGCGCCATCGACGCCCCTACCGCAGTCGGCCGCCCGCTGCCAGCCTTTGACATCGAGCTTCGTGATGACGATGGCAGGGCCTTGCCTGCGGGATGTGTAGGCGAGCTCTGGATCAAGGGCCCGGGCATGTTTGACGCCTACCTTTCACCGTGGCAACCCGTCACGGAAATCTGCGTGGACGGTTGGTTCGCCACCGGAGACCTCGCCGAGACCGATGCCGCCGGGCGGCTGCATTTGCGGGGAAGGAAAAAAAGCGTGCTCAACATCAACGGGATGAAGGTCTTCCCCGAGGAAATTGAAACCATCATCGAGCGTCATGCAGCGGTGAATCGGTGTCGCATCACGGGCATCCATCATTCCATCCTCGGAATCGTCCCAGTCGCCGACGTCATTTTAGAGCCCGGCCATTCACTCACAGCCCGGGAACTCATCCACTGGTGCCGTGACCTTGTTTCCATCTATAAGGTCCCCGTCCAGGTCCGCTTTGTGGATCAGATACCACTCACGGCAAGCGGTAAAATCCGGCGGGTTTGACCTTGCCGTCAAAGACGGACAGCCAAGCGGGTCTGCCCCGCCAAGGGATACTCTTGGAAGACCTTCACATGGGATCGGCGATGAATCCCGACCAACATTCCCACCGCTGCAAGGCTGAAAACAAGGCTCGTGCCGCCATAACTCACAAACGGCAACGGCAGTCCATCATTGGGCAGCAATGCTGTCGTGACCCCGATGTTCACCATCGCCGGAACCACGATCACGCAGGTCAGCCCCAAGGCCACACAGCGGTTGAACACATTGTCTGCCTGAAGCGCGATCCCGCAGCCACTCACCGCAATCAATACGTAACAAAGAATCACCCCAAGGGTGACGGGTAAGCCCAACTCCTCACCAATCACGGGGAAAATGAAATCGATGTGCGCGAAGGTGAGCGTCCCGAATTTTTCCACGCCATTTCCAAGACCCACCCCCCAAGGACCGCCATTCCCCAGGGCAAGCAGTGCCCGCCATTGCTGCATCCCCCGATCCAATTGATGGACGGGATTCTCCAAATCCAGCCACGCCTCGATGCGCCCCCAACGGTTCGCATCATGATAAACATAAGATGCCGCTCCCGCCATCACGACCAAGGCGGTGGGCACTGCAAAAAGCAGGCGCGTTCCCACGCAAAAAAGAATCGCACCAACTGCCACCGACAACGAAAGCGCCGTCCCCACATCCGTTTCCGCCGCGATCAACAAAATTGGAACACCCGCAATCACTCCCGGAATCACAAAACCACGCCATAAGGTATGCACTTCGGTCTGCCAACGCGCGAACCAGGAGGCCAGCGCCACCACAATCACGATCTTGGCGGCTTCCGACGGCTGAAACTGGCCGATGACCGGAACCTTGATCCAGCGGTTAGAGCCATATTGAGGCTCGGCGATGCCCGGCACAAAACAGAGCACCAGCAGGAAACACGCACCCAGCAACATCCAAGGGGAAAGCTTCCTGACGATTTCCAAGGGAAAGCGCGCTGCCGCGATCGCCGCGAACAATCCAACCATCACCATGATCGACTGGCGGGTGAGGAAATGATACTCGCCGAAGCCTTTGACCCAAGCGCCCGTGCTCGTCAACATGATCAGCCCCAGCGCGACAAGCACACCCACGGCCGAGCAGAGGATAATCGAGAAGTGACGGGCGATCATGGATCTAACGGGGAATATTCAAGGTCATACCAACCTTCATTTTACGGGCGTCGCTGATGCCGTTGGCCTGCATCAATAAATTCTGATCCACCTTGAACCGATTGGCGATTCTCCAGACGCTATCGCCATTCTGGACCGTATAGGTTTTTCCGGATGATGCCGCCGCGGGACTTGCCGGGCGCACCACTTGAGCCTGCATGGCAGAGGGAGAGCCGACGGGCACGGCATCGACCAAGGCACCCGCGTCATGCGCCGCCGACTGCTCACGGATCGCGGTCACCTCCGCAGGCTCCAACGCAACGACCCGCTGCGGTGGTATCGTAAGCAACAGTCCGGGCACCACGTCCTTGTTCGGATTCGCCGCGCGCAGGTCCGCTTCATCCACCCCATGATAGCTGGCGATTCTCGCATAGTTGTCGCCCGGCCGTGGCGAGTAGGACTGCTCGCCGGAGGAAAGACGTCGCATCTCCGCTTGTGGCGCGGGAACCACCGGGTTCAGGGTCGCGGGTTTCTCAAGCTTGTTGTCAACGGAAGCCCTACCATCCAGGAATTTCTGATGAACAAAGATCAGCCCGATGGCCACGATGTGGATCAGGAAGATAATCGTAAGGGCTCGGGAGATTTTATAGCTGCTGTCCTCAAGATCCAGATCAGGGGTGGCAGCCGCTGCGACGCGCTGCTTCCGACTTCCGGTCACGGCACGCAGTCGTTTGAATAGTCCTTTTTGCGCAAGGTGGCGTTTAACAGGCAAGGTCCGAGGTTTCATGGCGATTAGCGAAGTTGATGGACAAGGTCACGGAAAGCGTTGCCGCGTTGTTCGTAACCGTTGAATTGATCGAAGGAAGAGGTTCCCGGGGAAAGCAAAACGGTCGACCCACGCGGAGCAAGGCTTCGAGCCGTGGCCACGGCATCCGCCAGAGTCACCACGGCTTGGCAATTCACTGCCTGGGAAAACAGCGCCGCGAGAGGCCGGGCGATTTGTCCAAAGGTCACCACCGCCAGAGTCTTTTCCTTGAGCAGTGGAACCACCGGGGCGTAATCGAGGCCTTTTTCTTTACCTCCCACAATCAGCACCACCGGGCGGTTCTGTGAGCGGAGCGCGCTCTCCAAGGCGTGCAGATTGGTCGCTTTTGAATCATTGAGATACTCGACCCCATCAAGGGTCCGGATCAGCTCGCAGCGGTGCGGTGGCGGTGAGTAGCCGTGCAAGGCATCGCGCATGGTTTGCTGGGAGATCCCGAGGGCCTTGCAAGCCGCCATCGCAGCCATCGTGTTCTCCGCGTTGTGAAGCCCGCGGAGGGTGGTTTCCTTCTCCAGGTCCAGCCACTGCTCGCCCGCGTGATGAATCGTCTGACCATCCGAAAACCAGTCCGCCGAAGGATCGGTGGTGGAAAAGCTGACCCGCTGCGCGACCAAATCGGCAATCGGCTCACCACTCCGCACCACTGCGGTATCCTCCGCGACCTGGTTGATGAAGATTCTCAGCTTGGCCGCGCGGTATGCCTCCACCGTTGGATAACGATCCATGTGATCCGGCGCGAAGTTCAGCCAAACCGCGACGGTTGGATGGAGGGACCGGATCGTTTCCAACTGAAACGAGCTGAGTTCCAAAGCCACCGCTGCGGGAGGATTCGCCAGCATGACGACTTCCGCGAATGGCACGCCATAGTTCCCACAGGCATTCCCGCCGAGAGCAGCCTGCTCCAGAATCCGGGCCACCAACTCGGTGGTGGTCGTCTTTCCGTTTGTGCCCGTAATGCCGATGATCCGTCCCTGATAGATGCGTGATGCCAGCTCCACCTCGCCGATCACTTCACCCGCGTTCTTGGCAAACGCCCCGGCGTATGGGCCGTAGGTGTCGATCCCGGGACTGATGACCAACAGATCGGATACCACCCCCGCGCCTTCGTCAGAAGTTGCGTTCGGATGGATCTCCACGCCTGGCGACATTCCCACGAAGGCATCCGGGCCGGCGGTATCCCATGCGCTGACGCGGGCACCCTCGCGCAAGGCAAGCGCCGCTGCCGCGCGACCGCTGCGGCCCGCCCCCAGAATAGCAATGTGTTTTCCAGTCAGTGTCATAAGTGTCAGGCAATCTTGAGAAGCGCGAGACCGAAGAGCGCCAGCATGATCGAGATGATCCAAAAGCGGATGATCACTTGGTTTTCATGCCACCCCAGAAGCTCGAAGTGGTGATGGATCGGCGACATCTTGAAAATCCTTTTTTTCCGCAGTTTGAAACTACCCACCTGGAGAATCACCGACATCGCCTCCATGACGAAGACCCCGCCGATGATGATCAGAAGCAATTCCTGCTTGGTGCACAGGGCCGCCGTCCCGAGCGCACCGCCGATCGCGAGGGAGCCGGTATCGCCCATGAATACTTTCGCAGGATGGCAGTTGAACCAGAGGAATCCGAACGAGGCTCCCACCAATGCCATCAGAAACACCGCGAGCTCACCGATGTAGCGGTTGTGGGGAATGACCAGATACTCGGTGGCCATGAAGAAATGCCCTGCGAGGTAGGCGAGAAATGCATAGGAAAGCCCCACACTGATGGTCGTGCCTGTCGCCAATCCATCCAGGCCATCGGTTAGATTCACCGCATTGGAACAGCCGACGATGACGAGCGCGAAGAATGGGATGATCAACCACTGAAGGTCGATGATGGCCACCTTGAACAAAGGGAAACAAACCGCGCCGATTCCAATCGGCGTCTCACCCAGGCGGTAACCTGCGAGCCCTTCCGCAATCTGCTGCTCGCTTGCGCCAAAGCCGGAGATCTCTTTTTTGAAATAAAGGAAGGATGCCGCCACCAGGGCGATGATGAGCTGCCAGGCCAGCTTTTTACGACTGCTGATTCCATCTGATTTCTTCTCTTTGACTTTCTTGTAGTCATCACAAAAGCCTAACAACCCACAAGCCGCCATGGTGCAGGCACAGACAGCGATGAATGGATTGAGCGGCCGCGCCCAGACAAGGGTGGAGACCAGCACCGAGCCGATGATCAACACCCCGCCCATGGTCGGAGTGCCGAGTTTGCCGCCGTGCAATTCAGCGAGCTTGTGCACCTCGTCCGCGGTGCGGAGGGGCTGCCCGACTTTCAGCGAAATCAAACGCCGGATCACCCAGGGGCCGAAGATGACCGACAGCAAAAATGCCAGCAACCCGGCGCTTGCGGCGCGAAAGGTGATGTATTGGAAAAGATTCAAAAATGAGAAGGTATGCGCCCAGCCGGGAGTGCCCGAAGCCCTCTCGGCTTCGAATGCTTGATACCAAAAGTCGAATACAGCGGGGAACATTAGTTTTTAGGGAATGCGGCGTTCATCACGCGTTCTACAGCAGCGGTGCGGCTGCCCTTGAAAAGGACAACATCACCGGAATTGACCTCGGTTTTGAGCCACTGCGCGGCTTCCGCCAGGTCTGGGAAATGAGGAGCGTCTTTTGCGCCACGGGCGATGCCCTCCGAGCCTTCACCCACAGCGACAACCTTGAGCCCGCGCTCGGAAGCCAGAGCGCCGGTTTGCAGATGGGCAGCAGCTGCATGAGCACCCAGCTCCCCCATCCGCCCGAGCACGATGAACCGGCTCGAACCTTGCGCAACCGGCATCTCCGCCAGAGTCTCAATGGCCGCAGCCATCGACTCGGGGTTGGCATTATAGGTATCATCGATCACGGTGATCCCCTCATACTCATAGTTGGCGAGCCTGCCGCCGGTCACCCTGGACTCGGCTAGACCCTCGGCAATCTCGGCAGGAGAGACACCCAACTTCCAGCCGACCGCCGCGGCCAGCAAGGCATTGGTCACCATGTGCCGGCCTGGCACCGGTAGATGCACCCGGACCGCATCCTCCCCATCGATCACAAGATCGAAGAGCGTGCGATCCCCCTCGAACCGGAGATTCTCGGCGCGGACCAGCCCCCGGCCATTTCCTACCGAAATGATGGCCGCGCGGGTCCGTTGGCGGAGATAGTCATGAAAATCACAGGTTGCGGGAAGATAGAGGGTTCCGTCGGCAGGCAGTGCACGCGCCAGCATGCCCTTTTCCTCGGCGATTGCCTCCCGGCTTCCGAGGAACTCGATGTGTGCGGTGCCGATGTTCGTGATAATGCCATGCTTCGGCCGCGAGATCTCACAAAGCGGGGCGATCTCACCCGCATGGTTCATTCCCATTTCCCAGACTGCCGCAGTGTGCTGCTCCGTCGTGGCGAGGACCGTCAGGGGCACCCCGATGTGGTTGTTGAAGTTTCCTTGGGTGGCCGAGACCTTGAAGCGTTTCGAAAGCACCGCCGCGGTGAAATCCTTGGTGCTTGTTTTGCCGTTGGAGCCGGTGATTCCCACGACAGGTAGATCCAGTTGCTTGCGCCACCAACAGGCAAGGCGCTGCAGGGCGAGCAAGGTTTTCGGCACGACGATGACGGCCTTGTCCTCGGCGACCTCGCCGTTCCACTCATGCACCACCGCCACCGAGGCTCCCGCTTCGAGGGCTTGTGCCGCGAATTGATCCCCATTGAAGTTGTCCCCGCGCAAAGCAAAAAATGCCGAAGCACTTGGCAACTTGCGGGTGTCCGTCGAGACCCCGCTGGAAATCCACACGTCACCACTCCCGGCGGCCAGCGGGACGCCGAGAATATCTGCGAGCTGTCGGGCAGTGATTGGCTTCATCGCATTTCTGAGATCGTTTGTGCCCGATCACGCAGGGCCTTGCCGGCGTGTTTGCGGTCATCGAATTCGAGCGTTTCGCTTGCAAAAGTTTGAGTGGTCTCATGCCCCTTCCCGGCAATGAGAATGATATCGCCGGAAAGCGAGTTGTTGACGGCGAACGCGATGGCTTCCGCACGGTCGGGGATGCTGCGGGACTTCACGCCCTTGAGACCTGCCTCGATTTCGCGGATGATCACCAACGGGTCTTCCGACCTCGGATTGTCGGAAGTGATGACGCACGCATCGCTGTGACGGGCCGCCGCAGCGGCCATCAACGGGCGCTTGCCCTTGTCCCGATCCCCGCCACAACCGAAGACGGTGATGAGCCGGCGCGGATCAAGTTCACGCAGCGTGCGGCACGCGTTTTCAAGAGCATCCGGAGTGTGCGCATAGTCCACAAAGACCGTCGCGCCGCCGGCATTCCCGACGTTTTCCATGCGTCCGGGGACCTGCGGGGCTTCAGCAAGAGCCGCAATCGCAGAACGAGGGCGGATTCCACAGGCATTGGCAGCGGCCAGCGCCCCTAGCAGATTATAGACATTAAACCGACCGATCAAGGGTGCGCGCACCAGATAGGACTTACCTTTCGCGCTGAGTTCGAATTCCATCCCACGAGCATTCTGTCGGAAGTTGTTAGCTCGGAAATCGGAATGGACGCCGAAACCGAACCGGACCACGGGCATCTTTCCATCCAGTGATGCCGCCAGCTCCAGCCCATAGGCATCGTCTGTATTGATCACCGCAACCGGTTTTTTCCCCAGCGGATTTGCCGCCAGATCATAAAACCACGCGGCTTTTGCCTGGAAATAGGCATCCATCGTGCCGTGGTAATCGAGGTGGTCCTGGGTGAGATTGGTAAAGATGCAGGCGTCGAAGCCGATCGCCGACACGCGCTTTTGATGGATGCCATGCGAGGACACCTCCATGGCCACCCCGCGGCAGCCGTTGTCCTTCATGCGCGTGAGCACGGCTGAAAGCTCGATGGAGCCCGGCGTGGTGTGCCGGGCGGTTTCCATGGTCTCCCCATCGTCCACCAGGATCGTCCCTAACAGACCAGCACGATGCCACTCCGACTTCATCAAGTGATGGAGTAAAAAGGCGGTGGTGGTTTTCCCATTGGTTCCTGTGACGCCTGCCATGGCGAGATCCTTCCACGGATGGTCGGCAAGCACGGATGCGAGAGTCGCGACGGCAGCGCGACTGTCCGGCACGTGCAGCCAAGTGGCGGGCGCGCTGTAGTCCGCAGGTTGCGCGGTCTCCGCGAGGATCGCGCTCGCACCGGCGGCCAGCGCGTCATTGATGAATCGATGTCCGTCGATCACGGTGCCACGGATCGCTGCAAAAACCGCTCCTGGAATCACGTCGCGTGAGGAGGCGGTGATGGTATGCACCTCCGTATCCAACGGTCCTGCAACCGTCACTTTGGACAAACTGGATATAAGATCGCGTAGGGTCATCGGGTGGCAGTCGCAAGCGCTGGGACAATCGGTTGAGTAGGCACTAAGTTCATGTGAGAGGCGACGCGGGTTGCGATCTTGCTGAAGATTGGCGCGGCAATGGTTCCACCATAGCGCGTCACCTTTTGCGTTTTCGGATCATCGACCACCACCACGCAGACGAAGGCGGGCTGATCGACAGGCATCATGCCAGCAAACGAGACGATATAGCTATTCGTGAGATAGCCACCTTTCGGGTTGTGTTTTTGCACGGTTCCTGTTTTTCCGGCGACGCGGAATCCGGGAACGGCGGCGCGTGTTGCGGTTCCTCCTTCAAGGACGACCTTTTCCAAAGCATTGCGCATCTGTGAGGCTGCGCTTGGCTTGAGCACGTCATTGACGACTTCCGGCAGATAGTCTTCGACGATTGTTCCATCATTCGCGATGACCGACTTGACGATGTGCGGTTTCCGCAGTTTTCCGTCGCTGGCGATTGCAGAGTAGGCACACGCGAGCTGGAGGGGCGTGACATTCGAGGCGTAACCAAAGCAGGCTCTGGAGAAGTCGACTTCGTTGCCGGTATTACGCGCGATTCCCGAGCTTTCGCCGCTCAATTGAATCCCCGTGCGTTTACCGAATCCAAATCGATGAAGGTAATCGTAGAAGCGCTTGGCCCCCAACTGCCGTCCCAGACTCCAGGTTCCGATGTTATTGGATTTCTGAAGCACTCCTTCAAAGGAGAGAGAGCCTGCGGGATGATCATCCTTCACTTCGACCGCTCCGGACTTATAATATCCATGATGGCAAAAGATCGATGTCTGCGGCCGGACCAGCCCTTCATTCAGAGCGCCCGCGGTGGCGACAATTTTGATTGTCGAGCCTGGTTCATAAATCGCTTGAATGGCATAGTTATATCCATTTTCCGAGATGTCCTGCTTCAAGTTGAGATCGAAGTGGGGGCGACTGGCCATTCCCAGGACCTCGCCTGTTTTGGGATCCATCAGAACCACACAGCCGCGGACAGATTCAAACTCCGCCAAGCCCGCATCCAGTTCCTCTTCGACAATCGCTTGAATTCCCGTGTCGAGAGTCAGCTTGACATTCAAACCGGCACGCGGCGGTTTCAAGCTGGTCTCTTTCCCCGGGACAACCAGACCTCTGGAGTCTCGCAGATGTTCCCGGGAGCCGTCCCGGCCGGCGAGAAACGTCTCCATGGATGACTCGATTCCAAACAGTCCGAGGACCCGGGCGCGGGATTTTCCGAGTTCGTCCTTGTTTTCCACTTCACCTGTGAAGCCGATGAGGTGGGTTGCGAGGTTCGGCGCGGTGTACCAACGTTTGATTGAATTTTCAAATTCGAATCCTTGAATCCACCGGCTGTCCACCTCATGACGCAAGTTGTCAGCCACATCCTCGGGGAGATCCTTGGCGATGGGAATCCACTTTCCCTTGCTGTTTTCGATTTTCCCTCGGAGCTCCTCGCGTCTCATGCCGAGCGGTCGCGCAAGGATTCCAATGGCATGAGCGAGATGCTTTTCAACGATCACCTGTGCCTCCTCGCGACTGAGAAGCTCGCCTCGGAGGACATTGATCCTGCGGTTTTTCTTTGCGGAGTCCAGCGTGCTCCAACCCGGTTCCTCGCTAGCCTCCTGATAGGCAAGACCGAAAGCCGCCAGCTTTGGGTCATACAGGTGATTTTTGTCAACAAAGACGGTGGAAACCGGGACGCTCTTGGCAAGCGGTTCTTCGTTGCGGTCCACGATCATCCCACGACTGGCCGCCAGGACCTCGGTCCGGTGGTAAGCCTTCCGAGAGCTTTCCGCATACCGCTGCCGGTCCACCAACTGAATCTTGACCAAGCGCGCCGAAAGCACACTCAAGCCCACCACAAGCGTGGCGCACAGGATGATGCAACGGGATTGAAAAGCTGACTTCACAGGTTAGGGAATCGTTGATGCCACGCTCGGGCGAGAGCCTCCGGCCGTAAGAATCGATTCGACGGCATTCATCGGGATCGGACGCAGAGAAGAACTGTTCGCCTCGATTTGCTTGCGAATCACAAAGCGATTGAGAAGTTGGTCCATGCGCATTTCCGTGGTCCGGATGTCGAGGCGGTATTGCTCGACACGGCGGTCGATCGCATCGATTTCACGTGATACCTGAATCTGGCGGTTTTTGTAAACGGCATGAAGCACCCCTCCGCCAGCGATGATGGACACCGCGACGATGAGCGCGATGAAAGCAGAAGCGGGAGTGCGGACTTCGTTACGACGGCGGTTCATGGCTTGAGATCCAAAAGCTGTGCAACCCGCAGTTTGGCACTGCGGGCTCGCGGGTTCTGGGAACATTCCCCGGTGGTTGGAATGATGGCCTTCTTCACAAGGAGGCGGAATTGACAGTCCGGATTGGGCCGTGGCTCCGGCCAACCGGGTTCATCAAGGAAGAGCGTGGAGCGGTGCTTGAGAAAGCGCTTCACCATGCGATCCTCGAGACTGTGGAAGGTGATGATCAACAACACGCCCCCCGGTTTGAGGACTTTGGGAATCAGGGAAAGTGCGGTGGCCAGGGACTCGAGCTCTTCATTGACCGCCATCCGGATCGCTTGGAATGTCCGGGTCGCTGGATGGGTGCGTCCGTGACGGCCGATGGCACGCTCGACGCAAGCGGCCAAATCGAGCGTCGTCTCGAATGGCGACTGCTCCCGCCGCCTGACGATCGCCCCGGCGATCCGGCGCGCTTTGGATTCCTCGCCGTATTCGAACAAGATCCGCACGAGTTCGGCCTCCGGCCAGTGGTTGACGATCTCCGCCGCCGTGCGCGGGCTGGACGGCCCCATGCGCATGTCGAGAGGACCTTCCCTCATGAAGGAAAACCCTCGCGCAGCGGAATCGAGCTGGCGGGAAGATACCCCGAGATCCATCAGCAGGCCATCGGCCAGTTCCCCCTTCTGGATCTCGGGGATTTCTTGAAGGCGTGAGAAGTTTCCCTCCCACGTCGAAAATCGAGCACCAAAGCCCGCGAGCCGTGCGCGGGCGTGGGCAAGTGCTTCCGGGTCGCGATCCACGCCCAACACCTTCGCTCCGGAATTGAGAAAAATCTCACTGTGCCCGCCGCCACCGAGTGTTCCGTCGATGATGAACTTCCCCGGACTCGCCGCCATCCACTCGGCACATTCCTCAGGGAATACCGGCAGATGGTAACCGCCCGCTGCCGGATTCTCAGAAAAGGGGTCCGGAGCCTGCGCTGACAACCAGCCAGGAGCAGCGCAGGCATCCGTCGGAGAGATCCACTCGTGTGCTGTCCCGAGCCCATGAGTGGATCCTAAAAAAAAATTCTGCGATGGTCGCGCAAACAACACCCCTGAAGAAGCGCGGACCATCGCATCGAATGCTGAGCCAAGCTCGGTCCCGAGAGACCTCTTTGCTTCAGCTACGAAAGTTCCCAGACGCCGCAACGACAACCAGCCAGGAGCGGTGCGGACGTCTGCTTGATCGACAAAACGGGCGGCTGTCCCGAGCCCACCATCTTGTCTTGAAAAGAAAGTCTGCGATGGCCGCGCTGACAACCAGCCAGGAGCAGCGCGGACCATCGATTTGAAACGCGCAAAAAGCTCTGTCCCGAGAGACTTGTTGCACTGAGCCAGGAAAATCACCGGACGCCGCACCAGCAACCAGCCAGGTGCGGTGCGGGCATCCGTTAGGATTAACGAAGAGGCATACTGTCCCGAGCGCCTTGCTCCGTCTGAAAAGGAAAAGAGTCCCAACTCCGACACTCGGGCGAGAGCGACCGTAGCCGCTGATTTGCGGACCGCTTCAAGTGTCGGAATTGGTGGGGTGAACAACATTGCTGCTGTTGGGTGTGTGGTGGGTGAGAGTGGTTTAGAAAATTCCGAGCACGTCGTTTTCGAGATTTGGAGCTTCGATGATGAGCACCTTGGCGTGGTTTTCCTTGCTCCAGACCTCGAAATGGAGGTCGCGTCCGGCGAGGACGACTTCCGAGTCCGCCTTGATGCCGATCGCCTCGCTAAGGTCTTTCGGAATCAGGAGCTTCCCTTGGTCGTTCACATTCGCCGCCCGGCACTGCATGGCGAAAGTTCCGAGAAGGTCGGTCTTTTCACGCGGGCTGAGATTGCTGTTTTTCACCGTGTTCTTGCGGTGATCGTAGGCCTTTTGGCTGAGCACCTTGATCACGGGCATGTCGTGGGTCTTGGAGGAAAGAAGATAAAGCGGTTCACCCGCCGCCGGACGCCAGCTCGTAGGGATGGAAACCCGATACTTCGGGTCCATCTTGTAGGCCGTATGGCCCATGTAGCTGAATTCGGTGGTGCTCACTGGTTGAACTGACCTTCGTGTCAGTGCAGAAAAGTACACTTTTATACCCAGCCTCGACAAGATTTATTTTGAATCCACAAAATAAAAAATAAATCGCTTAAAATAAGCGAGTTAGGAAAACCATTCGCTGGTTTTTCCAAAAAAACCGTGAGATCCATCCTCAAAAACGAAAAAATTTTACTGCCCATCAGGGGTTAAAACGACCCAGATTTCACCGGAAAGTGCGAAAAATGAACTTCGGTGTATTTGGAAACAGGATTGTAGCCAGAATCCAAAATCCCGCCTCCCGCCGTTGCGGAAGGATTTTAAGGATCAACGTGAAACCCGCGTGTGGAATCCATGAGCCATGAAGAAGTCTGGTTTCACCGATCGGGTGAAGACGAGTGGGGTTTTCGATTTCCGAGTCTTCTTTAAAATCCGTCCAAGTCGATCAATCCATGCTCAAAAGCACCCCTCTCTGACGCACTGCGGATTCCGGGATCAATCGTGTAAATACCCCTTCGGCCGATAAAAACAGGCAAAAGGAACGTAAATGAGCAGCGTGGCGAAGACCAGCCAGGTAAAGAACGAGAAATAGGCCGCTCCTTCCAACTTACTCTGCCCCCCTGAAAACTCCGTGCGCTCAAACCCCGCGGCACTCGGCTGCTCTGCTATTCCAAGCTCCTCCTTGCGTCGCCCGAGCCAAGTCGCGCCGGCGGGAACCGTCTCGGAGGCCACCTTCTCAATCATTAAACCCGTATCCCACTGCGTCTGACTCGTTCGATCCGGACCGGCACTGGATATTTTCGCGTGAGTGGAGTCGATGAGCTGATAAACCAGGGGATTTCCCCACAGATCTTTTGCCTCCCCCAGCAGTTTACGGCCCTCTGGATTCGACGGCAGCGCCTTGCCGGAAGCAACCTCGATTTTTTCCGCCGCCGCCAGGAAAACCGACCGCCCGGGAATCTCCAGGGCCTCCAGGCGCCCTTGCCGGCAACGCGCCACAAGATCATCCAGGGTTCCCGTCACCCCATCATGCCCGGGTAGCGTCACATTCCGCGGCGAGGTCCGCCAATCCGGCGGCAATTGTGCAGTCGCCGCCGCAAACTGCACCTCACCCGCGGATGGAATGGCGATGAAATGATTGACCGCTGCCGTGAACTTGTTCCCACCCCACACCGCAAGCAGAAACAAGGACATGATCAGGGACTTCATCGCCCTCGGCGACTGGGTGTATGCGAATTCCAATCCCACGATGGAAACCATGATCTCCGAAGCGGTGATGATGGCGAAGGCCAGCACCTGCCAGCCGATGGATGGGCGCTGCCCGGCATCGATCCACGTCTGGATCAAGGTGCTCAGAGCGAATGACGCCGTCATCAGAAGCAAGCCCAGCCCGATCTTGCGCAAGGGGGTGAGCGGAAAGATCCGGTCCAACCATGGATAGACAAAAAACGTGAACAACGGAATATAGATCAAAACCAAAACCGGATTGACCGCCTGAATCTGCGACTCCAGCCAGGTGACCCCGAGAAATGTTAGATCCATCTGTTCCGCTTGCAGGACCCAGGATGAGCCCGTCTGGTCATAGAGTGACCAGAACACCGCGATGAACGTGAACAACGGAATCAGCTTCCCCAGCGCCACCATGCCATCCCTTGAAAACATCTCCTTGAAAAAACGCGAGCCCGATGGCGGGATGTGGACGAAGCGCTTGCGTCCCAGCCAGAACATGAATGTGGCAAGCGCCATCAACACCCCAGGCACACCAAAAGCCCAATGCGGCCCGTACTGGTGAAGCAACCACGGCGTGAGCAGCGTGGAGAAGAAGGCCCCGAAGTTGATGGAAAAATAGAACCAGTGATAGATTCCCGGTATCAGGTGATGGTTGCTCTTTCCGAATTGATCACCGACATGCGCGGACACACAGGGCTTGATCCCCCCCGAACCGATACAGATCAAGACCAGCCCCACGAGCAGCCATTGCGGAGAATTCCCGCTGGTCCCCATGCAAGCCAGCGCCGCATGACCGAGGCAATAGACCATCGAGAGCCACAGGATGGTCCGGTATTTCCCCAAAAAGATATCGGCCAACAAGGCGCCGAGAAAGGGCGTGAAATACACCCAACCGGCGAATTCATGGTAGTTCGCGACCGCCTCGTTCTTCGAGATCGCCTGCCCGCTGCCATCCATGAGATGTAGATACTGCACCATGAAGACCACCAGAATCGACCGCATCCCATAGAATGAAAATCGCTCCGCCGCTTCATTCCCGATGATGTAGGGGATACCGGGCGGCATCCCTTCGATTTCCAACGGTGTCGTGCGGTGGGACATGGAATCGGCGAGGGATACTACCAGCGGATCGCCGCGGCAGCCCAGGTAAGGCCCGCCCCGAAGACCACCAGCACGATGTGCTCCCCGCGCTTGAACGCGCCGGTCCGGTTCGCCTCATCCAGGGCGATGGCGACCGCCGCGGCGGATGTGTTGCCGTATTTGTCAAGATTGACGAATACTCGCTCATTGGGAACTGCAAGGCGGTCGGCAATCGCATCGATGATCCGAAGATTCGCCTGATGGGGGATCACGCAGGCGATATCCTCCGCTTTGAGATCCGCCCGGTCGATGACCTTTTCCGCCGCCTCCTTCATGCGGTTGACGGCATGTTTGAAGACCTCCTTGCCCATCATGGTGAGCGTCACCAGGTGATCGTTGACGTTGGCACTGGTGATCGGACAGGCGGTGCCTCCGCCCGGGATGTTGAGCAGGTGTGTTAGATTTCCATCTGTTCCCATCTCGGTGGCGAGGATCGAGCCCTCATGCGGCTCGGCCCGGCGCAGGACCGCCGCTCCAGCGCCGTCGCCGAAGAGCACACAGGTTGTCCGGTCCTCCCAGTTCGTCACGGCAGAGAGTTTTTCCGCGCCGATGATGAGCGCGTTCTTGAAGGCGCCATCGGAAATGAGGCGCTTGGAAATCTTCATGGCATACAGGAACCCCGAGCAAGCCGCCGAGATGTCGAAAGCGACCGCATGGTTTGCCCCCAGACTTTGCTGGACATAACAGGCGGTCGCCGGCGTGGGCGTGTCCGGCGTGATCGTGGCGACGATGATCAACTCGACATCCTCCGCCGCCAGCCCTGCCTGTTCGAGGGCTCGCCTGGCAGCGTGTGTCGCCATGTGTGAGGTGAACTCACCCTCAGCAGCGATCCGGCGCTCTTTGATCCCGGTGCGCGTCACGATCCACTCATCGCTGGTATCCACTTTGGCGGCAAGTTCCTCATTGGTGAGGATTCTTTCCGGGACGTAGCTGCCGGTTCCAGCAACGCAGACTTGATACGGGGACGACAATTCACTCATGCGCCGGGACATTGGAACCCATGACGGGTTGCCACAAGCGCGAAGTGAAAACGAAAATCAAACTTCCTGGCGTCCGACAGGAGAAAGTGCGGCCAGCGCGCTTTCAATCTGAGGATTGACCCGGTTCTCCACGGTTTCCAATGCAACCCGGATCGCATTCCGCACCGCAAGCGCGGTTGAGGAGCCATGAGCGATGATGACCACCCCATTGACTCCGAGCAAGGGGCTGCCACCGTAGGTCTCATAACTGCTTTTCTCCTTGAGCGCCTTGAACGCCCCCTGCGCCAACATGGCACCTGCGATTCGGAGTGGATTGCCTTTGATCTCGGCTTTCAACCATTTGGAGACCGCCTTGGCAGTCGCCTCGATGGACTTGAGCATGATGTTGCCCACAAAGCCGTCGCACAACACCACGTCGAGTTCAGATTCAAAAAGATCCCGTCCCTCAACGTTTCCGATGAAATTGATACCCGGTGTCTCTTTGAGCAGCTTGAAAGCCTCCTTGGTAAAGGTGGTCCCCTTTTCATCCTCCTCGCCGTTTGACATCAGCCCGACCTTGGGATTCTTCACCCCGAGGACTCCCCGTGCAAAAGCGGTGCCCATCACGGCATAAGCCACAAGGTGCTCAGGCTTCGCTTCAGGATTCGCACCCGCATCGAGGATATGGCAAATTCCATACTCATTCGGCAAGGCGGAGGCGATGCCGGCACGATCCACGCCGGGAAGCGTCCGCAGCTTCAACGTCGCAGCGGCCACCGCCGCGCCCGTGTTTCCAGCTGACACAAACGCGTCCGCACGGCCATCCTTGACCATGTCCATGGCGATGCTGATCGATGACAACTTTTTGCGCCGGACGGTTTTCGCCCCGGGTTCTGCCATCCCGATGACCTCGGGAGCATGAATGATACTCACCCGGGGATCGTTCAAATCCAGTCCCTGCTTCTTGCACTCTTCCTGCAAAACGTCGTCAATGCCCACCAAATACAGGTGGGTCAATTTCGGATGGTAGCGCAGTGCATCAATAGCTCCTCCGATGTTCACGGCGGGGGCGTGGTCCCCACCCATTGCGTCCAGGGCGACTTTCATGCAGGATAGAAAATGCTTTTACAGAGTTAAAACGGTTTACGGATGCACAAAAATGACCGCCCAAGGAATCCCCGGGCGGTAATGAATGGTGGGAACGATCTTCAACCTCAGAGTGCCTCGACTTCGAGCACCTGGCGACCGCGATAATACCCGCATGAGGGGCACGCGATGTGCGAAGGCACTTTACTGCCGCACTCAGAGCAGCTCTTGAAGATCGGTGCGCGCCAGCGTGTTGCGCCTCGGCGCATTTTTTGGCGGCTTTTGGATTGGCGTCTTTTTGGTACTGCCATGGTCGTAGTTCAGTTAAGTTTTGTCCTTGAGGTCCTTGAGGATGTCGAGAGCAGACCATCGGTCGTCACTCTCGGCGCGGGGCGGAGTGGGTAGCCCATCTTCTGGGGACTTGTCCACTGATAAATATCGGGAATCGATTTCACACTTCTGCGGGACATCTCCATCCTCGCATCTCGGGTCCACCGGAAAGTTGATCAAAACCTCTTCACGCAGCGCTTCTGTCGCATCAATCACCCCCTCGCGCTCAATCTCAATCGACACCGCAGCCTCCTCCAAACGGATCGTCTGCACGAACGGATGCAAAGTCCTGACACACGTAAATTCGAATGGAGCTGCCAGTTTACCAGTCATAAGCAGTTCAGAACCAAATCGTTGCACCCAGAGATCATAACTCAGCGGCCCGACCGCCTGCGCGTCGTCCTCCGCCAAGCCGAACACCTCTTTCGGGAGGTCCCCCTCATACTGCTTCCCCTCATCCGGCAAGGTTGCCAGATCGATGATTAATTGTCCCTTCATGGCCGGATGGTAACTCACTCACCCGCGCCGCCAAGTCGCAAAATTTCTGACTCGCAAGCGCCCCCGCCCCGCTAAGTTCGCCCCGCCATGCCAATCGACATCCCCTTACTCACCCGAATTTGTGAAGCTCCCGGCGCTCCAGGGTATGAAAAAGAGATCCGCAAGCTCGTGCTTGCCGAACTCTCCGGCCTTGCCGACTCCATCAAGGTGGACGCCATGGGCAATGTCATCGCCCTTAAAAAAGGCAAATCCGCCAGCCACAAAATCATGGCCGCCGCCCACATGGATGAAATCGGCTTCATCGTCACCCACATCGACGACAAGGGCTTCGTCCGCTTCAATCCGGTCGGTGGATTCGACCCCAAGACGCTCACCTCGCAACGTGTCATCATCCACGGCAGCAAGGATCTCATGGGGGTCATGGGCTCCAAGCCCGTGCACATCATGTCCCCCGAGGAAAAAAACAAGGTCCCCAAGATCACGGACTACTTCATCGATACCGGACTTCCGAAAAAAGAGGTCGAAAAACTCGTCTCCATCGGGGATTTCGTCACCCGCCACTCGCCGCTGATCGAGCTCGGTGACTGCGTGAATGTGAAATCCCTCGACAACCGGGCCTCCGTTTTTGTTTTGATCCAAACGCTCCGCGCATTGAAGGCCTCCAAGCGCAAGCCCGCCTATGATTTCCACGCCGTCTTCACCGTTCAGGAGGAAGTGGGCCTCCGCGGTGCCCAGGCATCCGCCTTGCAAGTCCAGCCGGATTTCAGCTTCGGCCTCGACACCACCATCGCCTATGACATTCCGGGCTCCACGCCCCAGGAACGCTGCACCGCACTGGGCGAGGGCGCTGCCATCAAGCTCATGGACTCCTCGGTCATCTGTGATTACCGCATGATTGAGTTCATGAAAGCCACTGCAAAGCGTCATCATATCAAGTGGCAACCGGAAATTCTCTCCGCTGGCGGCACCGACACCGCCAACCTCCAGAGAATGGTCGCCGGTGGCTCCATCGCCGGCGCGATTTCCGTCCCCACGCGCCACATCCACCAAACCATCGAGACCTGCCACAAGGAGGATCTGAGCGCCTGCGTGCAGCTGCTAAGCGCCTGCGTCTGCGACCTCGATCAACACGACTGGAACTTCTAACACGGGGCCGAATACAATCTGTTAGGTAATCCTCGGCTTGTCCTGAGGCAGCGATCATCCCGCCGCCCCGGAAGGGGGGCTTACTCCGGGCCCACTCCCCGCCCGCACAGCTGCGAGACCCATCGCTCCATCCAGGAGCCTGCGTCGCGCCCCTGCACCGCCAGCCCGAGGCGACCATTCATGGTCACGCAACCGGCTCCAAGCAACTGCCCCGTCACGACAGGCGGGCAGAATACCCAGCCAGCACCGTCTTCACCGCCTTTCCACACGCCGAGGTTCGAGAACGCCCCAATGGTGCCAGCGGGTTTGGCTCGTTCTTTTTTTAGGTAGTCCACCTTCGCCTGATGCCCCAGAATACCACCCGCGGTGAGTAGAAGAAAATTGGCGCGATGCTCACCACGCGCCAAGCGACGCCGGATTTGGTCATGGATGGCTGGTGCATCATCCTCCCTCCCGATGCGCACCTCGATGCAGCTCACATGGTTTTCCGTATCATCGGGATAGCGGATGTCACCACGCAGGTTGACCGGGATCATCCAAGCGATGCCTTGCCGCGGCCTGCGGACTGCCGGACGCACCGCCAGATCGAGATGTCGCAACAGGAAGCTGTTCGCCGTGACCTTGAGCCGTCGGCAGGCGGAGAGGATCTCCTCCGTCTCGCCCTCCGTGAAAAGATGCCAGCCCACGGAAAGCGGCGGCTCCGGCGTGCTCCAGTCGCTACGATCCGCGCACTTCCCTTCCTTGCGGCCGTCGCGCCAAAGCCGCCACAGCGGCGCGATCACACCACGGCATGAATGCCTGGTCTGCGGCAGCTGCTCGATTTCCGCGCCGCGCTCCCGCAGCAGCCGCGCGAAGCCACCAATCCCATCGCACTCGACATGGGAAACAAAATGCCACGCGACCAGCCCCGTTTCCCGGGAAACCCACCCGTAGCGTATGCCCATGAAATCCCCCGCCGCCTCGGAAGCGCGGAACCAATCGGAGGATACGTTTTGTCGGGATCGCTGGCTCAATGGGAATCTACCCCCCAATCCTCACCCACGCCGCCGCGTCCCGGAAACAAAAATTTCCGCGATCTTTCCCGAGGGGCTGGGCCATGGCTGGGCAATCAGCATCGCAGCGATACCGGGAGCATCCATCCACCGCGAAGCGCCCGCCACGCGGCGTCGAGCATGCCGGGGTCATGGCCGGATTTCGACCCGAATCGAAAGCTGCGGGGCTTGCGGAACCGTCAGCACCAGGACGCGGAAATTCTCGTTCGGTTTCTCAGTTTTGAGCGGTGGCGTGGCAGCGGCGATGCTCCAGGTGCCAGTGGGGCTGAGTCGGCAGATCCTGATTTGCCTACCCGCTTTCCGCAGCGTTGCGATGGGTCCGCTGATCGTGATTTCCGCATCGGTCAGCCCCCGCCAGACAACATCTCCGGTAGGCGCGGTAATCACATCCTCGATGCGGGTGGCCCCCAGGGTTTTGTCAAAGCTTGCCGAACGAATCACCTGGGTTGCTGATCCTTGATAGGCAGCGGTGAGGTCGAAAGTGGCGACGAGAGAATCCCCGGCGAGGGATGAGTGAATGAGCGGACAGGGTTTTGAGTGGGCGTTCTGGAGATTCCCATGGATTTCCAATGTGTTGTGGGACCGATTTTGGAGACGGTAATAGCTCCACCGGGATTTTCCAAAGTAGCCGGGGAGATTGTAGTTTTCACTTCCCATGTCATGGAACCAGCGTTGCCCGTGTACGTCGTAAACAAAGGAGCCGACATCCATGTGGCCGTGATTGGAAGCAGGCGTGCCGCCCTTGATGGCGAGCCAGGCATCTTGATTCGCCCACCCGGTGCGGAAAATTGCCACGGATTGTTCACCGCCAAAGGTGGCGGCAAGAGGGATCCGGGTGGATTCTGGCGGGGCGGGCGGAAGCCAGAGAAGAGTCAGAGGAAACCAGCGATCGCCCGCGATTTTTCCTTTTCCCTGATCGAGACGCCCACTGAGCTCGGTCCTGATGTAAGCCGCTTGCGCTGGATCGCCGTAGTGGCGGGCGATCCAGGCTTGCGCGGCGGAAGGCACGGAGCGGCTTGGATTGCCGTCCGCAAAATTGAAGGAAACCCCTGTGGAGCTCGAAAGATGCATGATCGCGTCCCCCGCCCGGCGTAGGACGGGATCGTCCGTGAGCGGGATGTCCAGCGGGGCGCACGCAGCGAGCATCATGACATGGAAATTCGTTCCATAATGCCAATACCCCGGCCCTTCCGGATACATGCCGTCCGGGCGGTAGAATTTTCCACAAGCTTGGACGAGTTCGAGTCCTTGGGTGAAGAGTTCTTCCGAGAGGGCGCTGTTTTCGGGCGCGTTGGGCTCGGCAATGGCAGCGGCCCCAAGAGCGATTCCCGCACCGCAGACTTGGGACCAATTGTTGCGAGGCATGGCCCACCCGGATTTTTTCTGGAAAATGGCTTGGGCTGGCTTGAGGGCCTTTTCGATGATGGCGCTGCGGTAAGTGCTGAGTTGTTGCGGGGAAAGAGTGCCGTGGAGCCAATCGTAGCCGACAGCGACTGCGGTGGCCATTTCCGCCGTGTCAAGGAAGTGGCTGGGATTCCAATCCTTGAGGGCGCACGCGGCATCGAGTTCCGCGATGGCGCGGAGGCGGTAAGCCTCGCCGCCGCCCATGCGCCAGGCCCAAGTCGTGTGAAGGATGTTGTGAAGCGCGAGGCGGGACTCCGTGAGAAGGCGTTTGCCATCGGGGATGTCGTAGCGGCAAGTGCGCTTCTCAAGGACCGTGGCGGCCTGATTCATGATGGCGGATTGGAGGCGCGCGGCGAGGGGGTCGCGAGCGATGTTCTCGCGCATGGCCGCCTCGTCCACGACCGGGAACCAGAGGCGCGGGTGAGCTTTCTCCGCCAACTGACCCTGGGCGATGGTGAGGGTGGCAAGCGAGACAGCGAGGGTCTTCAGCATCATTGAACTCTCCTTACGCACGGCGGGCGGAGAGTTGTTCATTTTAGGGAGTTAGAAGTTATTGGGAATGAATGAATCCCTCAGGCTGGCCCTCCGGAGCTTGCCTAGCTCGCTGCGTGGCAGGGTGTCCATCCGGATCGCAGGCTT
>ERZ1022724.27-NODE-27-length-38604-cov-8.890244_pt1 | contig 38604 bp, 21 predicted proteins | sample MGYA00521091_ERZ1022724 | MGnify/ENA primary metagenome ERZ1022724 (study PRJEB33162, sample SAMN09537610) | freshwater metagenome | isolation source: freshwater | place: Canada:Alberta | collected 2017-07 | study: EMG produced TPA metagenomics assembly of the... | reverse complement strand
CACCGAATACTTGGCTCGTAAATACAATAGCCTTTTTTTCAACATCACCCCAATGCTGAAAAAGCAGAATATTGGTGCCATCAATTGGGGGCTTGTCACCGGAAAGACAAATACAAAATACACGTGGGGTGAAGTTGTCAGCGACGGGTCCGATCCAGAGCTTTGGCTGCATGACATCCTATATCAGGATGGAAAACCATTCAAGCAGGAAGAAGTCAATCTGATTAAAGGTTTAAATGGAAACTAGGTTGATTCCCCCGAAGCATGTACCCACAAATATAATTCACATCAATCATGTTTAGTATAATGACAACGTGCCCGATGAGGCGTTCTTCCCTGACTCCGGGTCCGCCCTCACCTTTTAGCGATGCATTACGTCATGTGAAGAGGATCGCGAAAACCTGCGGAGTTTCCCTGCCCCCTGAACCCATGGTTGCTGCTAGCCTGTTGCTGGCATCACCGCTAATGGCGGAATACCACCTTACCTTCAGCGACGAATTCAACAGCTTTGATCGCTCCCGCTGGCAGACTTGTGATTACTGGGGAATGCGGAACAATCCTGGGGATTATCAAGCCCAATGGTTTTGCGATCCGAAACATGTTCCCGGAGGCTCTAACTTTGAGCCCTTCAACCCATTCATTTCAAAGAACGGCACCCTGACTATCCGGGCCCAGCCCAGCCCCGACAAGGCCTACACCGGCGCCCCGCCCAATTCCAAGGGGCAACCCTATGTGTCAGGCCAACTTACGAGCGCGCATCGCTTCACCCAGCGCTATGGCTACTACGAGCTCCGGACGAAGATCCCGCCCGGGAAGGGTCTCTGGGCCCGGTTCTGGCTTCTCACGGATGATGGAAGCTGGCCCGGCGAATACGATGTGTTTGAAGTCCTCGGCAAAGAGAATCCCGTCACGGTCCACCAGACCACTCACTATCGAGACGCGCTGTCCAAACGCGGGATCGATGGCAAGACCTATGACGGAATCAATCCCGTGGATGGCAAGTTTCACACGTATGGATTCTTGTGGGAACCCAAGTCCGTGACCTGGTATGTCGATGGTGTGGAGACATTACGCCAGGACAACCGGGTCAACATCCCGATGTATGCGTTGATTGACCTCGCGGTTGGAAACGACCCGGGGAACCTGTGGCCGGGAAGCCCCGACAAGTCCAACGTTTGGCCCGCCGACATGGAAATGGATTATTTCCGAGTCTATTCCAACGATCCATCCTTGCCGAGTGTGACCCCGGGCCCAGGCTACACGCCGTCGATCCCGCCCAAGGGAATCACGCTCAGGAAAACTTCTCCGACAGCGGTTCTTCCACCCGAATGGACTGCGGGCGACATCGGTTCTCCTGAGGTGAAAGGCTCCAGCACTTGGAATCCGATCACCGGCGAATGGATGCTGAAAAGCTCGGCCTTCGGCGGCCAACGCCATTTCGCGGGAAAGCCGCTATCTGGCGACGGAGGGGTCATCGCCACCGTCCAGACTACCACTGCCATGAACAGCAATGACGTAAGCTCCGGCGTGATGATTCGCGAAGACTCTTCCATCAACTCCCGTGAAGTCTCGCTTCTCCACATGACTTCAGTTCATCATCCCAAACAAGCGCGAAGCCTAGTGCTCAAAATCCGCAATCAGCCGAACGGCGAAATGGAAACCCTCGCGACCCTTCCGAACATCACGCTTCCTGTGACTCTCCTCCTCAAGCGGTCAGCAGACACCGTCACTGCGGCCTATTCACCGGATGGAGGGACCTCATGGACGGTCGTCGGCGGAAGCAAGTTTCCCGCATCGCCGGAAAAGGTTGTTGCTGGAATCTCGGTGGTTGGAAACCAGGGCAATTATCATCGCTTGTCTCGCAGTATTTTCAGCAACGTGGCGGTCGGACAGACCGCCCCTGTCCTCACGACCGCGGCCGAAAGCGTCGTCACCGGGGAGGCACTTGCCTGCCGACCGTCTTTGATCAGTCAAATCACGGGTGCGAGAATCGCAACCGGCCCGGTGACGTGGTCGGTAGTCTCGGGAGGCGGCAGGATCGATGCAAATGGCATTTTCACCGCGCCCGCACTGCTTGGCGCTGGGACGGCCACCATTCGGGCGGAGTTCCAGTCCCATGCTGTTACCCGCACCGTCGCAATCACGCTTCCAGATCCCTGGGCGCTTCCATCCCTCGTCCACACTCCTCCGGGTGATGCCGGATGCGTTGCTGGCGTCTGGACCCTCGTGGGTGGGGGAAAAGGGATTTCTATCGACAACAATCATGATACATTCCGTTTTCTTTCATCCGCAGTTAGTGGAAACCATACAGCCACCGTAAAAGTCCAATCCTCCAACGGCACACAGGCGGGTCTGGTGATTCGCGATGCCACCAAGCTGGAGGATTCCTTCGCAGGAGCTCGTGGCCGCTTCGCTGGCCTCTGGGTCACCCCTGACGGGTTGCAGTGGGCGACGCGCGAGTCGGCCGGCGGAAAAGCGAGGTCAGACGCACAGACGTCGGCCGGCGCGACTCCGGTCTGGTTGAGACTCACCCGCTCGGGCGAGGCATCCGACGTCTTTACCGCTTATCATTCCGCCGATGGCAGTAAATGGACTCAGCTTGGAAGCCCCAGAAAATTCTCCCTCAGCGATACCGCGCAAGTCGGTATTGTGACGGCCAGCGGAAACGTTACGACAACCGCCACCGCCACCTTCTCCGATATCAGCGTCTATGCCGACGAAGCAGCCCTTTCGGTGGGCTCATCGAAGTAAAATAATAGGAAATGGCCTGAACAGGCCATTTCCTATGGTCTTGAGACACGCTAATTGTCATTCGGTTGTTTTCCACGTCGACCCAGCCAATCCATTCGATCCAGCTCAGCTTTCCAGCCTTTCGCTCTTTCAGTTCATCAGCTTCTCACCATGAAAAACCTAATCTTAGAACGACTCTCAAAGCTAGTGATTGCCGCCTGCCTGCTCATGGCATCACCACTTTTCGCGGGCTACCATCTGACCTTCAACGACGAGTTCAACAACTTCGACAGCTCACGCTGGCAGACTGCCGATTTCTGGGGCATGCGCACCAACGGCGGGGATTTCCAGGACCAGTGGTTCTCCGATCCGAATTTCGCACCCAGCGGCTTCACGGCTTTCAACCCATTCATCCCCACCGGTAATGGTTCACTCATCATTCAGGCAAGACCTACCCCTGCCGGAGTCTATAGTTTTGGGATGCCTTACGTGTCCGGCCAGTTGACCACTGCCCATAAGTTCACCCAGCGTTACGGCTACTTTGAGTTACGTGCGAAACTGCCACCCGGCAAGGGACTTTGGCATCGATTTTGGCTTTTGACCGATGATGGTGTCTGGCCTGGCGAATACGACGTCTTCGAAGTGCTGGGCAAGGAGAACCCCGTCACCGTCCATCACACGACCCATTACAGGGATGCGATCAGCTCCCGCGGAGTAGACGGGTTTGCATCCACTGGCATCAATCCAGTTGATGGAAACTTCCACAACTACGGCTTCCATTGGACGCCGGAAACGGTCACCTGGTATGTGGATGGTCAGAAAGTCATGAGTCAGCCCAATCGGATCAACATTCCCATGTACACCTTGATCGACGTGGTCGTTGGGAGGGACCCGAACAACTGGTGGCCGGGAAATCCTGATGCTACCACCCCTTGGCCAGCAAATATGGAATTGGAATATTTCCGGGTCTATTCGAATGACCCGTCGCTGCCTCGTGTCAGCTTACCTTCGGGAACCAGCCACGCAGCTCCACCCATCGGCTCAGGGATCACGTTTACCGACACCCAGCCCACCACGACGCAACTGCCTCCGGGCTGGACCGCAGGTGACATCGGGCCGGTTGAAGTCAAAGGCAGCAGTGCTTGGAACAGCAAAACCGGCGAGTGGATGGTCAAAGGTGCGGGCTACGGCGTCGGCGGCTGGGGAGACCAGTGCCAGTTCACGGGCACGCCGCTCACCGGCTATGGCGGAGTTGTTGCTACGGTGCAGAGTGTCACAGCGATGAATGACAACGACGTGAGAGCCGGCGTGATGATTCGCGAAACGAATAGTGACAGAGCCCGCGAAATCGCTCTTTTATCAAGCACCGCAGTCAATAAGCCGACCACTGGAGGCAGCCTTGTTTTAATCTCCAGAAATGCCACCAATGGAGTGGCGACCACCTTGGCCACCATTCCGAATGTCAGCGCCCCCGTGTCCCTCCGGATCATGCGGTCCGGCAACTCCTTCACTCCTGCCTACTCCACCAATGACGGCCAGACGTGGACCACCGTCGGCACACCGCAGACCCTGGCCATGGGCAGCACCGTTCAGGCGGGCCTGGCAGTGGCAGGACACTCGAGCGTGTTCTTCCGCCTCTCTCGCAGCACGTTTTCCAATGTATCGGTCGGCCAGCTCGCTCCCCTGCTCACCGCTTCGTCCACCAGCGTATTGACCGGCCAGACGATCCAATGCAGCACCTCGCTCATCAATCAGTTGAACGGTTCCATCGACACCACCGGTCCGGTCACATGGTCGGTGGCCAGCGGAGGCGGCACCATCGATTCCAACGGTACCTATACCGCCCCGCAATTGATTGGCACTGGCAAGGCACTCATCAAGGCAGTATTCGGAAACCATACCGTCACTCGCCCAGTTGATATTCTGTTACCTAATCCTTGGAAAGTTCCCAGTGTCATCAACAGCCCTCCGGGTGACGCAGGATTTTCCTCCAACTTGTGGACGCTGGTCGGCGGTGGCAACGGAATCTCGACCAACAGCAACCTAGATGGCTTCAGATTTCTCGCTTCCACCATGGATGGCAATGACACACTGACGGTCAAACTTACCTCGTCCAATGCCACGCAGGCCGGACTGGTGATCCGCGACGCGCCGACCTACACTGACGGTTTTGTCGGCGCACGTGGCCGCTACGCAGGTATCTGGCGCACTCCGACCGGCCTGCAATGGGCAACGCGTGAAAGCTCCGCCGGAAACGCCGTATCAAGGGCTGTCAATACCATTACGACGCTGCCCATCTGGTTGCGGCTCGAACGTTCAGGGGGGTCGTCCGACACGTTCAAAGCATTCTATTCCACGAATGGAACGACGTTCACCCAACTTGGCAGCTCACGCATCTTTCCCACGACTCTCCCAGCGAACGTGGGTTTCGCAGTAGCCACCGGCAATCGCCATACCACGGCCACCGCTACATTCTCGGATCTCAGCGTGGGAAGCAACAGCAGCAATTCGCCCACCGTGGCAACTCCGGCCAACGCGAATCCCAACCCTGTCACTGGAACCAGCACCAACTTAAGCGTTCTCGGGGCCGATGATTCTGGCGAGCCGGCCTTGATCTACTCTTGGTCAGCTTCGGGCCCTGCTCCAGTAACGTTTAGCATCAATGATACCAATGCGGCTAAGAACGCTACTGCCACTTTCACGAGGGGCGGTAACTATGCCATGACCGCCACCATCACCGATGAAGGCGGATTGACAATCACGAGTAGTTTCAACCTAACTGTAAGCCAGGTTCTCACTGGAATCAGCACCAGCCCGGCCACCGTGTCGGTGAGCACCAGTGCGACACAGCAATTCACTGCCAACGGGATCGACCAGTTCGGACAACCGATGCCAGCCAGCGCCACCTGGACACTCACCAGCGGCACCGGAACGATCAACAGCAGCACCGGGCTCTTCACGGCTCCGGCCACTGTCGGTGCCGCTGTGGTGACTGCGGAGGTCGGTCCTTTTTCGGCTACAAGCGCCATCACCATCACCGTGTCCACCGCCCCGCCAAGCCCGTGGGTAGGAACCGACATCAACAGCACACCGGTTGGAAATTCAACCTTCCTCGAAGGCACCTGGACATCCACCGGCGGCGGCTCGGCAGGTGACCAGTGGGGTCTCTCCGGGACGGGCATCAACGGGTCGAGATACAATGACTCATTTCACTTCGTCAATCAACAGATCACTGGCGACGGAACTTTGCTGGTTAGACTCATCGACCGCGGAAGCGCCGCACAAGCGGGTTTGATGGTTCGTGAATCCACCGCTAGAAATTCACGCTACACGGGCCTTTTCCATACCACCGAATTTACGTTGCCCGGGCTGGCGTGGATGTCACGCAGCACCGTCGGTGGATTCGCCGCGCTCCATAACACCCAGATCGCCACTACGTTTCCGGTATGGCTCCGCCTGGTCCGCTCGGGCAATACCTTTACCGCATCCCGCAAATCTGATGCAGCAGCTGACTGGACTCAGATTGGAACCCAGACGATCGCTCTGAACTCCACCACACTGGTCGGTTTCGTGGTCTCCAGCGGAAGCAACCTTTCTACAGCGACGGCCACGTTTTCGGATCTGAGTTTCACCCCCACCGTCAACACACCACCCACCGCGGCAACCCCGGCTGCCGCAACACCTGACATAGTGACCGGCGCCACGACCAATCTGAGCGTCGCAGGCGCGGATAACGCAGGTGAACCAAGCCTGACCTACGCGTGGACGGCGACTGGCCCGGCGGTTGTCACTTTTGCCGCCACCAGCACCAATGCGGCAAAAAACACCACAGCGTCCTTCGCTCTGGCGGGCAATTACAACCTAACAGCTACGATCACCGATGCTGGCGGTTTGACCACGACGAGCAGCGTCGCAGTCACCGTCAACCAGACAATCACCAGCATTTCACTTACCCCTGCGCCGACCAACATCGTTTCGGAAAAAAACCAGCAGTTCACCGCCACCGCATTCGACCAGTTCGGCACGCCGATGACAAACCCACCGACGTTTACTTGGAGCGTACCCAGCGGCGGCGGAACCATTGGCAGCAATGGTATCTATACTTCCCCGACGGTAGTCGCATCACAATCGGCCGTCGTCCAAGCGGTGAGCGGATCCATCACGGCCACCAGCACGGTTAACATCATACCTCGCGTCGCCCTGCCCAGCCCTTGGGCGGAAACAGGCATCGCCGCCACTCCAACAGGCGAAACCAGCGTAAGCAATGACAACTGGACCGTCAGCGCGGGAGGCACAGGGATCGAATGGTATAGCGCCACAGACTCGTTCCACTACGTCAACCGCCCTTGCAATGGAGATGTGATTGCAATCGCCCGCCTGACCGACCCGGGAACCACCACTGAGGCGGGCCTGATGTTGCGGGAATCGACCGACGCGGATTCGCGCTATGCCGGCATTTTCTACACCACCCAGGGTAACACGTTGGGCTTGGCGTGGATGACACGGGAAACAGCCGGTGCTTTCACCAGCCTTCAAGGAACGACAGTCCCGGTCTCCGGTCCCGTCTGGTTGAAGTTGGTCCGGAGGGGGGACACATTTACCGCATCGTATTCACCGGATGGCATGGCATGGACTGAACTAAGTCCCGCACGGACATTCTCCATGAATGCTGCCGCCCTCGTAGGTCTCGCCGTCGCTGGTGGCAATCCCACGACCACTGCCACCGCCGCCTTCGCGGATTTCAGTATCAATCTCGGACCTTCCGCCACCTTCCCCGCTGCCGCCACCAGCCTCTCGGGAAACTCCACAAGCTTAAGCGTCCTTGGTGCCGATGATGGAGATGAGTCCGAACTCAGTTACACATGGTCGGCGACCGGTCCGGCAGCCGTGACCTATAGCTCTAACAGTAACAACAGCGCCAAGAACTCAACAGCGACATTCTCCATGGCCGGCTCTTATACGTTTACGGCTACCATCACCGATGTCGTTGGCTTAACGGCAGTGAGCAGCGTAGTTGTCAATGTTGGCCAAATATTGAGCAGCATCGCCGTTGCACCGCTAACGCCGAGCATCCTCTCCAATACCAGTCAGCAATTTACCGCGGTGGCTTACGACCAGTTCGGTGCCACGATGGCCACACCGCCAACGTTTACCTGGACCGTGCAGAGCGGCGGAGGAACGATTCTCAGTAACGGGCTATTTACCGCCCCCACCGTTGTGACTCTTCAAACAGCCGTCGTGCATGCCGCCGCCGGTTCCTCCACCGGAACGAGCTCGGTCACGGTCACCCCGCCCGGGACTTTACCAACTCCATGGACCGCTGCCGACATCAGCGCCACACCCGTCGGCGATTCCAGCGAAAGCAACGGCAACTGGACGGTCACCGGCGGTGGAACAGGACTCTTATGGTCGATCTACAATGATTCATTCCGCTATGTGAACCGCCCCTACACCGGCAATGGAACGGCTATCGTCCGTCTGGAAAATCGAGGAAACACGACTCAGGCTGGCCTGATGTTCCGTGATTCCACCAGCAACTCTTCCCGCTATGCAGGGATCCTTTTCACCACTCAAGGCACCACTCCCGGGCTCGCATGGATCACCCGTGAAGGGACGAGTGGCGATTTCACGAGCCTCCGAACTCCGACTGTCCCATTCTCTGTCCCGGTCTGGCTAAGATTAACCCGCGTCGGCAACACCTTTACCGCAGCCTATTCCTCAGATGGGCTAACGTGGACCCCGCTTGGCCCCGCCCGGACAATCACCATGAATGCCACTGCGCTCGTCGGCATGGCGGTCTCCAGTGGCAGCGCGAGCGCTACGGCCATCGCCACGTTTTCCAACTTCAGCATCAATCCCGCCCCCACGGTGGCAACTGCGGCCACCGCAACGCCCAGCCCTGTTAGTGGTAACACCACGGCCTTGAGTGTTTTAGGGGCAGATGATTCAGGTGAAGCCGCTTTGAACTACACGTGGTCCGCGACCGGTCCGACAACGGTCGCCTTCAGTGCCAATGGTACAAACTTGGCAAAGAACGCCACTGCGACCTTTACCACGGCTGGCACCTACAACCTGCTGGTAAAAATCACGAACGCTCAAGGCCTCTCTGTTACGAGCGCCGTCACGGTCAGCGTGAACGGCCTGTTCACCGTCATGACGAAAGTAGGATCATTTAATCCAGCTGCGTCAGCCAGCGTCAGCGGCGGCTCCTATACCGTTACCAGCGCCGGCTCGCTGGACTCGGGAAACAACACCGACAACTTTTACTACTATAACCTCCCAGTCTCCGGCGACGCCGATCTGGTCGCACGGGTCGTCTCGATGTCCAGCACCAACAACTCCGCCCGTGGCGGATTGATGATCCGCGGATCTAGTTCTAACAACTCAGTATCATCGGGCATCTTCACCACCGCCGGATCCGGTATCCAATCCATCGCCCGCACCACGGCGGCAAACAACAGCCTTGGTACCACCGTAGCAGGACCCACCCGTCCACATTGGTTGAGAGTCTCGCGCCGCGGGACGACATTCACCACCTATCACTCTGCCGATGGCTCTTTGTGGACGCTTGTTCGAACCGACATGATTCCCACCATGCCGAGCACGGCCAACTTCGGACTCGTAGCCGCACGGAGCAGCAACAACAGCACGAATACCGTCATTTTCGACAATGTCTCGCTTCAGGTGAAAGGCCCACCCACGCTTGTCGAACCCGCGTCAGCCTCGCCGACCGTGATTGCAGGCACGACGGCCACCCTGGCAGCCCTGGGGGCGGATGATTCCGGAGAAAGCAATCTAAGCTATGCATGGGCCACTACCGGAACGCCCCCGGCCTCCGTGAGTTTCTCCGCCAATGCCAGCAACGCGGCCAAGAACACCACAGCAACCTTTCAAAAGGCGGGTAGTTATACATTTCAGGTCACGATCACCGATGGCGACAACATGACCACCACCAGTAGCGTGAATGTCACAGTGACCCAGACCTTGACCAGCAACCCGGTTGCGCCTGCCACGACCAGTATCAACTCGGGAACCACCCAACAATTCACGACTAACGGTTTCGATCAGTTCGGCCTTGTGATGTTAGAGCAGCCAGCTTTCTCCTGGTCCCTGGTTTCCGGCGTTGGCAGCATCAACCCAAGCGGCCTCTACACGGCCCCGAATGCAGCTGGATCCGCCAACATCAGGGCCAGCCATGGCAGCATCAACGCCAGCGCTGTGATCAGCGTGATCAGCGCCATGAATCCATTCGATACCTGGATGAGCGACTACCCCTTGTTGACCGTCAGTGAAAAGGCCCCCGATGCCGACCCGGATGGCGATGGCGTCAACAACCTTCTCGAATTCGCCCTCGGTGGCCATCCTAACACAAGCACCAACCGTGGCTATCAGGTGGGCACAACCGAGGACACGAATGGCAACGGCCAGCAGGATCTCACCCTCACTCTCGCCGTGCGAAATTCCGGCGGCTCACCCATCTTTACCTCGGGCGCAGGTGGCATCCAGTCGGCTGTCGTTGATGGAATCAAGTATACCATCCAAGGGTCAGGCGACCTGAGCTTCCCAACCGGAACGGTAAGTGAAGCGCCAGCTCCCACCGGTTTCACTCCCCTACCCGCCGGCTACGAATACCGCCGCTTCCGACTGATTGACTCGGAAGGGCTGTCCGGAAAAGGCTTTTTGCGGGTGCAGATCGAGGTGTCACCCTAACAATCGGCAACCGCCCCGAAAAACTCATGGCTACGCTTACACAACCGACACCAAACCAACCGTCTTCTGGTTCATCTTCAACCACCCCATCCTACCGGTTGCCATTCAGCATCATGACCGTCCTCTTCTTCATGTGGGGGTTCATGACCGTTTGGAACGACATCCTGATCCCGCGCTTCAAGGAGGCATTCACGCTGACGTATTTCCAGGCAATGCTCGTCCAGTTCGCGTTCTTCGGCGCGTATGCGGTCGGCTCTTTGATCTACTATGGGATCTCCATCGTTTCCGGTGACCCGATCAACCGGATCGGTTATAAAAACGGAGTGATCCTCGGCCTGCTCATCGCTGCGGCGGGTAGCGCGATGTTTGTTCCGGCAGCGATGATGAGTTCCTATCCCTTCTTCCTGATCGCTTTGTTTGTGGTGGGTCTTGGATTTACCATGTTGCAAATCACCGCGAATCCCTATGTGACCATTCTGGGACCTGAGGAAACCGCATCGAGCCGCCTGAATCTATCACAGGCTTTCAATTCGCTTGGCACGACGATCGGTCCGCTGATCGGGGGCTGGCTGATTTTCACTGTATTCAGCAGTGGTGATCTCCATGGAGCCGAGTCGGTGAAAATCCCCTATCTCTGTTTCGCGGGCGTCTTCGTCACGTTGGCGATCGCCTTTAAATTCGCCCACATTCCCAACTTCAAGAATGAGGAAGCGATCACTCGTGGAGCAGGTGCCTTGAAACATCCGCACACCGTATTGGGGATGATTGCGATCTTCATGTATGTCGGTGGCGAGGTGGCGGTTGGCAGCGCGGTGATCAATTTCCTCGAGCTCCCGGAGCTTGGCGGTCTGAACCACCAGGCGGCCACCCACTATCTTGCGTTTTTCTGGGGTGGCCTCATGATCGGACGTTTCATGGGAGCCTTCGCCCTGAGCAGTATGAAACGCAGCACGAAAAACCTCCTCATGATTACGACACCGATCCTCGCATTCATCGCGGCGGGAATTCTCACCAACTGGAACGAGGCGCTGCATTATGGCGTGCCCCTGATCCTGCTGCTGGTTACCTTTTTCCTCGGGCATTCCAGTTCGCAACGCATGCTGGTGTTGTTCAGCCTAGTCATTATCGGCCTGCTCGGCGCGGGTATGATCACATCGGGCGAGACGGCAAAGTGGGCCATTCTCGGTATTGGTTTGTTTTGTTCAGTGATGTGGTCGAACATCTTTTCCTTGGCGATCGAAGGGCTGGGGCCCATGAAGAGCCAGGCGTCGTCCTTGTTGGTGATGGCCATTCTGGGTGGCGCGCTCCTGCCTCCCTTGCAGGGCCTCATCGCGGACAAGGTTGGCATTCAACTCTCATTCATCGTTCCAATGATCGCCTTCGCCTACATCACCTTTTACGGCCTCTATGGCTATCGCGTCGGCCGGGGCTCCAGCAAAGCTGCGGACTAAGCAAAAAATATTCATGAAAAACTACATCCTCACCCCCTTCCGCCCGTCCTGCACCTTCGCCGGGGTGGTTTCCGCCACTTTACTGCTCGCTTCCCCGGTCGTCGCGCAAGCGGCTGCGAGATACCGATTGACGTATAACGACGAGTTCAACGCTGGATTCAACGCCAACAAGTGGCTGAGCAGTGATTTCTACGGAATCCGGAACAACAGCGGTGATTACCAAGCCCAGTGGTTCAGCGACCCCAACTTCGCGCCCGACGGCTTCACGGCCTACAATCCATTCGTTTCCGATGGCAAAGGCTCTCTCATCATTCAGGCGGACAAGACCCCAAAGGGGGCCTACAGCCAGAAGCTGCCCTACGTTTCCGGCATGATGAGCACCGCCCACAAGTTCACCCAGCGTTACGGCTATTTCGAACTGAGGGCAAAGGTTCCGCCCGGCGCTGGGCTGTGGTCACGTTTCTGGCTTCTAACGGACAATGGCGCTTGGCCCGGGGAATACGACGTGTTTGAAATCCTTGGCAGAGACAACAACCCGGATCCAAAGAACTATTTTACCTATCAGGTTCGCCAGACCACCCACTTTTGGGATCGTTTGAGCGCGCATGGCATCGATGGCACCTCCTACCGGGGAATCAATCCTTTCGATGGAAAGTTCCATACCTATGGATTCCTTTGGAAGCCGGATTCCGTGACATGGTATGTGGATGGCGTTCCCACTCTGACACAAGCTAACCGCATCAACATCCCGATGTATACCATTCTGGATCTAGCGGTCGGCACGGATTCCAACTGGCCGGGGAAAGTCGATGCCTCCACTCCTTTTCCTGCAAAAATGGTGATGGACTACTTCCGAATTTATTCAAATGACCCATCGCTGCCCAGCGTCACACCGGAGAAGGGCTATACCCCGTCCACCTTCTTGCCAGCCGAAGTCGTTCTGGATCCGAACCCCGCACCAGCGCCGTTGCCTGAGGGTTGGGCTGTCGGGGATGTCGGAAAACCGGACATCAAAGGCTCTGCCACCTGGCACCCGATCACGGGCGAGTGGATGCTCAAAGGTGCAGGAAACACCATCGCAACCAGCGGCCAATGCCAGTTCGCGCGCACCCCGCTGCCAGGCGACGGCGCGATCATCGCCTCGGTGCAGAATGTCACGGAATCCGCCGCCAATGACGTGAGAGCCGGGGTGACGATTCGTGCCACCGCCGACACAGGTTCTCCGGAGGTATCATTGTTATACAAGGCTTCGATTCCTTGGCCGAGCCTTCAATACACCACCAGCCTCACACTCCAGACCCGAAACACCAACGGAGGGACCATGGAAGAAACCATCGCGGTACCCGCAGTAGCCACGACATCCGACGTCGCTCCGATCACGCTGGGGCTGGTCCGCTGCGGCAACATCATCACCGCTGCTTACTCGACCGACGGCGGAGGCAAGTGGATCCCGGTTGGCGCACCGCAGCCGGTTTCGATGACTGGAACTTTACTGGCTGGAATCGCGATGGGAGGGAACCAGAACAACTATCAGAAACCCGCGCGCGCCATCTTCAGCTGTGTCACGGTGGGTTCTCTCATCCCCACCATCGCCGCACCCGCCAGCAGTGTCGTAACCGGTGACACTCTTGCCTTCACCGCATCCTGCAACCATGCTATAACCGCCGAAAAGCTGCCGACGGATTCAGTGAAGTGGTCCGTGGTGAACGGCGGTGGCACCATCAACTCCAGCGGTGTCTATACCGCGCCGAAACTTGTTGGAACCGGTCTAGCAACTATCAAAGCCGAGGTCAACGGGCTTCCGGTGACCCGCACCATCTCCATTGCTCTGCCCAGTCCGTGGACCATGCCCTCCCTCACGCGAACGCCTCCGGGTGATGCCGGATTCGATTCGGGGCGATGGACGGTCGTCGGTGGTGGAACCGGCGTCTCGACCACCGGCGGCGAGGACTTTTTCCGATATGTGCCTGCCGTGGTGGCAGGCAACGAAACACTCACTGTTCGAGTCGAGTCCTCGGCGGGAAATCAGGCGGGTTTGATGTTTCGGGATTACACGTCCATCGGCGACAACTCGGCCGGCCGAGGTGCCCGCTATGCAGGGATCTGGCGCAGCCCGACAGGCCTGCAATGGGCCACCCGGGAAACCGGCGGAAAAGCATCAATCTGGGAGCAGGCCACCCTTCCGGCAGGGCCGATCTGGCTGCGCCTCTCACGCTCCGGGGCTGCATCCGATGTCTTCACCGCTTCTTACTCAATCGATGGAACCGCATGGACCCAGCTTGGAAGCCCGCGGACTTTTGCCATGACCGATCCTGCCTTCGCCGGACTCGCCATCGCCAGCGGTGACACCAGCAAGACCACCGCAGCGGTGTTTTCCAAACTGAGCATCGCAAGCCGCCCTGCCGGCTCGCCCACCATTGTCGTGCCAGCCTCCTGCCCCGCAAAGCCCCGTCAAAGCCCCAACACCATCACCGGAACTACCAGCGAAGTGGCCGCGCTCGGTGCCGATGAAGGTGGCGAGGCGGCTCTCACCTACACCTGGTCCGCGACCGGTCCGGGGAGCGTGAGTTTCAGCGAAAACGGCACCAACGCCGCAAAATCATCCACAGCGACGTTCACCAAGTCAGGATCCTATGTCCTTACCGTAACAATCACCGATTCAGACAAACTAACCGTCGTCAGCAGCGTGGCAGCAAAGGTAAAATAAGACGGATCATTCAAGCCTTGATCGCGACCTGCTCAAGGACTTCCCGCAGCCAGCGGAAGCACCTTGAGCATGAGATTCCGGTATTCAATCCTCATCGGCGGGCCGGCGTGGACTAGCACTCCGATCAGCTCGGCATCCGTTCGCGCGGGGGAATACTCGTCCACAACGACGCACATGACGCGGCCGTTGATCAAGTGGGTGATGACCTTGCCGCGGATGGAAAGACGGGGGCGGCGCTTGCGGTAATCAATAACATACCTGACAGAATTTCAACCCACCAAAAATGATTATCAAAACGCTCCATCAACGCTTTCGATTGACGAAGGAGGCTCGAAACACTCAATGGTCGCTCATGCTTACAAGTGGCTTTATTCGGCCATTCTTGAGTGAAAACTGGTTAAAAATATTGTTGACCGTAACTGCATACTTCATTCTGGGGTTCATCAATGGCGAGACGTTGCAACAGAATCTCAAAAGCACACTAGAATTTGCAGTAGCATTCCCTCTGATGCTCACAGCCATCTATTTTGTAATCTGGTCGGCAAGAGACCGCCAGTTGCGAAAAGCAGCTCAAAAATAGATCCAGCGAGCCGACAGACGCGTCGATCCAACGGCGATCTACTGTCAAGTTTAATCGGATTCTTGCGCACCACCGCCTCGCCTATCACGTTACCGAGCATTGATGGCAAACCGCTCAAGGCTTGCCAGTATTCGGAGGAAGCAGCTTGAGCATGAAATTCCGATATTCAATCTTCATCGGCGGGCCGACGTGGACCTGCACTCCGATCAGCCCGGCGGCCGTTCGCGCGGCGGAATCCTCGTCCACAACGACGCACATGACGTGACCGTTAATCAAGTGGGTGAGGACATTGCCGCGGATGATGAGGTGGACTTGGTTCCAGTCTTCACCACGCAGAAACTTCGCGAGCGCGTCTTTTTCGCCGGTGCTGGCGACGATCGCGGGCTTGGCATCAGCTGTTAGTCGTGTCATTTGCCCACGGAGGGCGAGGAAGGTGCGTCCACGCTCCTCGTAGTTTTGCCCGGTCCAACTGAAGGCGCCGTCGATGTCACACTGATAGCCCTTCAAGGCGAAGGCTGGGTTAGGCACCTGGCTGCTGCGGTAGTTGATTCCGCTATTTCCGTCGGCGCTTACGCGGTATTCGACTTTTAGTTCGAAATCGGCAGGCGCACCGCCGCGCCAGATGGCGAATGAGTTGGCGTTGAGCAGCGTTTCCGGAGTTACCTCACCGACGAGCATTCCGTTTTCGACACGCCAATACTTCGGGTCCGCCTCCCAGTTTGTTAGAGTTTTGCCGTCGAAGATCGAAATAAATCCTGCTGTATCCGCCCCGGCAGGTTCCGGAAAGATGGGTTCGGCGCTTTTTGCAAGGGATGACAGACCGAACATTACAGCAACAAATGACGGAATGGCGGTCGATTGGATTTTTCGGGTATTCATATTTTATTGTGAAAAGAGTTGGTTCGGGGATTTGTATGATTATCAGTTTACCGGTGAAGTTCGTTGAAAGAGTCGATGCACTTACCAGAGGCTAGGCAATGGGTGATAACAAAGTGAAATCTACCGGTAAGCCGTGAAGAAAAACGCGATGCATCAGCAGCAATTTCGTGATCATCACCTCTGAACCTGGCGGATAAATTCAGATGCGACGAGGGTAGCTCTCCGGGTCACTTTGCCAAGAGATTTTTGACTGCTTTTGGCTACTGTTTTTCTGGGTGGACCTGCGCCGGTTCTTCAGGCGCAATCAAACAGTTTTTGCTGATTATCCGAGATGTAAGGAAATCACTTCCTCCGCTTCCAAGTCGAATTCCTCCGATGAATCCCTGCTCAATTCCCAATAGTCTCCCAACCGGGACACTTCACCGGCCGAATGCGAATTTCAAGATCCAACGAATGGCCCGATCAGGCCATATCTCGAATGGTAAGAACGTGTCAGCGTGGCTCGGTGCGTAAATCCATTGATATCAACTTCATTATTGCGATTTTCCTCGCCATCGTCACCGGAGCGCAAGCCCGCAATCCCATCGGTCCGCCATCGACTTTTCCAGCGGATCCCTCCGCCAAGGTCGGCGCGGACGGGCAGCTCTATGTCTATTGCTCGCTGGACGAAAAAACCGACCACTATTGTTCCTACTCCAACGTCGTGCTTTCCACCAATGACATGAAGACATGGAAGTTCCATCCAGACAGCTTTGTCACCTTGGGAAAAAACGACATGTTGCCAGCCAATGACACCATTCTCTATGCGCCCGATTGCCAATACCGGGACGGCTTATACTACTTCTACTTCTGTCAACCGGATCAGATTCCTATCGGGGTTGCCACCTCAGAATGCCCTACCGGTCCCTTCTCGAATCCAAGCTTCCTCAACGTCGGCAAGCATTTGGAAATTGATCCAGCCACCTTCATCGACGATGACGGACAAGCCTATCTTGTCTGGGGGCAGTTCAATCTGAAAATGGCGAAGCTCAACAAAGACATGCGGACGCTTGACGAGGGGTCGATCCAAGAACCAGTCATCACTGAGAAGGAACATCATTTCCACGAGGGAGCCTCCATGACCAAGCGAAACGGCCTTTACTACCTGATCTATGCCGATGTCAGTCGCGCAGCAACGCCAAGCTGCCTCGGCTATGCGACTAGCAAATCTCCATTCGGGCCTTACCAGTATCGGGGCGTGATCATCGACAACTCCCACTGCAACCCGGGAAACTGGAACAACCATGGCTCTATCGTCGGGTTCGGCGGGAAATGGTATGTATTCTACCATCGTTCCAGCCAAGGAGTCGTCATGATGCGGCGGACTTGTGTGGAACCGATCACCTTTCGTGATGACGGCAGTATTCCCGAGGTGGAGATGACAACCCAAGGCGCCGAGCCGCCGCTCGACTCCAGCCTGCGGATCGAGGCAGAACAGGCATGCGGGCTGTGGGGAAATATGCGTGTCTCCACGGTGGGCGAGGATACTGAGATACTCTCGGGTATCCGCGATGGCGACCGCGCGGTTTATAAATATCTCGATTTCAAAACAATGCCGAAACATCTGCGAATACGCGTCAAACCGGGGAAATCCGACAGCACCATCAGCTTCCAATCAGGCGATGGCTCGTCATCGAAGATCGCAACCCTCGAAATCAAGGGCGCACCTGATGTAACATGGACCGAGGTCGTCTGCGAAGCCTCCGCCGTCAGCGGCGTGCATGCCGTGGAACTGGATTTCAAAGTAACAGGTGAGGACGGGCCGCTGGTGGACTGGTGGACTTTCGAATGATCACAAACCAACCTTTTCAAGTAGTGAAACTTCTATCGTCTGCCCTGCTTTTTTCGACCGCCATGGCCGTACATGCGGCCGAGCCTGCGGTGCCGGAGGGATATGTTTCGATCTACAATGGAAAGGGTTTTGAAAACTGGATGCTCCTCTCAAAGGATGGAAAACCGGAAACCGCGATTCAGGTTTTCAGTCCCGGCGAAAATGGCGAGATTCACGTCTATCAAAACTTCCAGGACGGTTTCCAGCTCGACCAGAAGATCGATGACACCCATGCGATGATGGTGAGCAAGAAGTCTTACAGCCGCTACAGCCTCAAGTTTGAATACAAGTGGGGACCAAAAAGACTGAACAACTTCGGTCAATGGCAGTATGACGCGGGGCTTTACTATCACATGATCGATCAAAAAATCTGGCCGGCGGGCTTGGAGTTCCAGATCCGATACGAACATTTGAATCAAACGAATTATACGGGAGAGCTGTGGGATCTGGGCGTGAGTTTCACTTGGGAGCAATGTCCGGACGGTTGCTTCATTCTTCCCGGCAAAGGAGGCACCGTCCTCACCAACAAAAAATGGGACCATCCCGCTGCGGCGGATGCCGTGGTCCACGGACTCGTTGGTCAATGGAATCAATGCGAGCTGATCGTGATGGGCGGCCACTACACCATCCACAAAGTCAACGGCAAGGTGGTCAACCATGCGACCGCGCTCTCCAAGGACACGGGCCCGATCGCCTTCCAGGCTGAGACCGCGGAGATATTCTATCGAAATATCCGAATCAAGGAATTTCAAGCAGATTTGCCTGCCGAGCCGTTTCTTAAGAGCGATCCATGAATTCAAAAATACTTCTAGCAGTAAACGGGCTGTTTGCGATGTCGCTTCAAGGCGCTCTTTCCCAGGCCCCTCGCGTTGGAAATCCCAATCTCAACGTTCCGGCCACGCCGCCGACACTTGCCATTCAGGTGGTCACGGCCTTCACGGGAGTGTCCTCACCCGTGGCCATGACCAGCCCACCCGGCGATACGCGGCGGCTCTTTGCTTGTGATCGCGGGGGGCTTGTCCGCCTGATCCCTGACGTGACTGCAAGCACGCCGACGCCATCCACTTTCCTCGATCTTCCAGCCCTGCTGAAGTCGCGCAACGAATCGCTCAGCACCTCCAGTGAACAGGGATTGTTAGGCATCGCTTTTCATCCGAACTACGCGAGGAACCGCTATTTCTATATCTTCTATTCAGTGAAGATCGGCAGCACGGTTTACGAACGGGTTTCGCGTTTCACCACGAAAGCAAGAGACCCCGACTCCGCTGACAGCGACTCTGAACTGGTCCTGCTCCAGCAGGAAGATGAAGCTGACAATCACAACGGCGGCGATCTTCACTTCGGTCCTGACGGTTACCTCTACATTTCCTTCGGCGACGAAGGCTGGCAGAATGACCTTTACAACAACAGCCAGAACATCACGAAGGACTTCTTCGCAGGCATTGCCCGCATCGATGTGGACAAAAAAACCGGCAGCCTTGCCCCCAATCCCCACGCAGCGATTCCGCTGGATGCCGGAGTGGCACGCTTCTCCGTCCCGGCGGACAACCCCTTCGTCGGCGCGACAAGTTTCAATGGTATTGCCATCGACCCCGCGAAGGTCCGCACCGAGTTCTGGGCGGTCGGACTGCGCAATCCGTGGCGTTTTAGCTTCGACTCCCAAACGAACGAACTTTGGGTCGGCGACGTCGGATCCAACAGCTACGAGGAAGTGGACATCATCACCAAGGGCGGCAACTACGGCTGGGCTTTCCGCGAGGGAAATCACGACGGCCCCAAGGCCAAAGACGCACCCGCCGATTTCGATAGGCTCCACAAAAAACCACTCTACGAATACACCCACAGTGGTGGAGATTCCAACTTCATCGGCAAGTCGATTTCCGGCGGCCTCGTCTATCGTGGCTCGGGGATTCCAAGCCTGACCGGTTCCTATATCTTTTCCGACTTCGTCTCCGGCCATATCTGGTCGCTCACTCGCAATGGGACACAGCCGCCGACCGTGACCCGCATCGCCGGTGAGGTAGGGATCGTCGCGTTCGGGACTGATCCGTCAAATGGCGACCTGCTCATGGCTGACTTCGACGGCAATCGCATCCTCCGGCTTACGACCGATACGGCCACCACCCGTTTCCCAGCCACGCTCAGTGCGACCGGTCTCTTCACCGATCTCGCCAAACTCTCCCCTGCCCCAGGTTTGATTCCCTATACGATCAACCTCCCTTCCTGGAACGACCACGCCATCACCCGCAACTGGTTCATCATCCCGAATACCACCGACAGAATGATCCCATCTGGCGATGGCTTGTGGACGTTTCCTGCCGGGCAGATCTGGGTGCAGCACTTCGATATGGAAACCGTGCGCGGAAATCCAGCGACCAGGAAGCGCCTTGAAACCCGGTTGTTAGTAAAAAGCACTTCCGGCGCTTATGGTGTCAGCTACCGATGGAATGACGCCGGGACCGATGCCACGCTGGTGCCTGACAGCGGCGCCGATATCGATCTCAAGCTCACCGTGGATGGCACGGCCACCACCCAGCGCTGGCACGTCCCGAGCCGCTCCGAGTGCATCGCCTGCCACTCGCCGCAGGCCGGCTACGCGCTTTCCTTCGACACCCGCCAACTCAATCGAAACTTCGCCTTCCAGGGCTTCAGCGGCAACCAACTCACCTTTCTTAAAAACAGCGACTACCTCAGCGCCCCACCCGTTTCACCCAGTCAGCTTCCCCGCTACTTCGCAACGGATGATAACAAAGCTCCACTCGAAGCCCGCGTCCGCTCTTACCTCGCCGTAAACTGTGCCTACTGCCACAAAGCCGGCGGCATGGTGCCCTATGGGGTATTGGACGCGCGCCCTGAACTCACGCTGGAGCAAACCGGACTCATCAACGGCAAGGCCATCAACAACGGCGGCAATCCCCTCAACAAACTCATCGTTCCGCAAGATCCAGACCACTCCGTTATCTATCACCGGCTTGCCACCACCAACGGCTTCACCCGCATGCCGCCATTCGGATCGTCAGAAGTCGATCAAAAGGCGGTCGCACTCCTGAAAGAGTGGATCCAACAGACGCCAGCAAAAGATCCGTGAGTTGATACACAACACCAGCAACTAACCCTCCCATGAATCTTAAGCCATTCACCGCTGCGCTGATGATCACCGCCTGCGGTGCTGCACTAGCAATCGAGAGGCACGCTCCCAAACCCGATCTGGTGTTTACCGAAGATGATGGCTTGCTCTCCGTGGAGGCCGAGTACTATTACAAGCAGAGTATCGCCACGACACGTGCGTGGCACATCGCATCACCAGAAAGGATTCCGGACATAAAACCGGATCCGGATCCATCCCACCTACCGGGCGCCAGCGGTGGTGCCTATGTGGAGATTCTGCCGGACAGTCGAGTGACTCATGACGACCCACTCATCGATGGAGAGAACTTCTGTAGCGAACCCGGAAAGATGGGGGTGCTCCATTACAAAGCACATTTCAAGAATCCCGGGCGATACTATGTCTGGGTGAGAGTCTTCTCGACCGGCACCGAGGACAACGGCATCCATGTAGGACTTAACGGCGAGTGGCCGGCATCCGGACAACGCTGGCAGACCGTGAAAAAACACGCCTGGGCTTGGGACAGCAGGCAGCGGACCGATGAAGTCCACTCTGGTGTGCCGCTCCAGTTGTATCTCGATGTCACGAAGCCTGGCGAGAATGAGATTATGTTCAGCATGCGCGAAGATGGATTTGCCATGGACAAATTCATCCTATCCAGCAACCGCGAATTCGTGCCTGATGAAAATTGATTTTAAGTAACTTCTCAAAAACTCTAGCTTCACCCTGAGGGTGATGGCAACAATCGACGCAACTTTCTAGTTATCCGCGTTAATCTGCGTCCGTCTGCGGTTCTATTTCCCTCTCTAGGCTAAGCAGAATCGACCCCACGGGAAAGCCGCTGAAAGATGAAATGGCCCTCAATGTCCATCACAATGGAAAACTGATCCTGGCCAAATACTAGAACGCTCAGTTTGCCATTGCCTCGCCGTCAAGACGCACGTCTTCCGCCCCGGCACCTAACACGAAGGCTGGTCGCGCATCGGACGCGGCAGGGGTGACGCTCACGTCATGAAAATCGACACGTCGGGCGTGACGGATAAAGAAACCCATCGCGGGAAGTCCTTTAACGCTGAACTGATGGGCGTCGGGATAACCTTTTTCGCTCTCTGCCACCGGTGCCTGCATCATCTCGGTAGTGCCTCCGCCCTCCATACCTACCTGGTAGTTTCGAATCACCACATCCTCGATGACTCCGTCCTTGATGCCGGAGATGAACGAACCCTGGCGGAAGTTCCCGCTTCCTGAAATGTTTTCGATCACAATGCGCCTAAGCGAACCGACAGGCGCTGCCGGCATCCCCGGCATCAGACGGCCCCGACTTCCGACGCGCAAAAAGACCGGGCACCGCGCGCGCTCGATGGACGTGTCGGAAATCAGGATGTCTTCCACCGTGCCACCATCGACAGTGGCGAGTGTAATACCAGTGCTGGCCTGATGACCCGCCGAGCTTTTCATGTCTTTGGCAATACCACCGAGCTTGAGGTTGCGGGCAAAAATACGACGGAAGTCGCCCTGGGTATCGGTGCCGATTTTGAAAGCATTGCAGGTGCTATAAAATGTGGAATCTTCGACGAGCAAATCCTCGGTCGGACGAAGACTGGCACCCTTGAGGCAAAAGGCGTCGTCTTCCGAGTTGATCATGCAGTTGCGGAGTATCACCCGGCGGCAGCCGTCGATGTCGATACCGTCGTTGTTATAGTTCGCATGATTGATAACCATCATCTTTTGAAATATCAGATCCTCACAATTCAGGTAATTCTGCATCCAGCACGCGGAGTTCGTGAGCGTGATGTTTTCGACGACGATTTTCTTCGAATCGATAAACCGCATTCCGAAAGGTCGGCCGGGAGTTTCGGCGATGGTTTGTTTCCCCGGGAAGTTGGATTTCGTGCCGCGGAAATCGATCGTCCCCGGTCCCCGGATTCCGACGCGCTCGACTCCTTCTGCAAAAATAAGCGACTGTTTCACCTTCATGTGGGTGTCCATCACCGTCTTTCTTGAAGCGATCTGATCCGGGTAGTCCGCAAGGTTCGTGCTGCCGAGGATGCGGGATTTCTCGGAGATCTCCAACATGACGCCGGATTTCAACACGAGAGTCCCGGTCACATAGTCACCTTTGGAAAAGAGAACCACGCCTCCGCCAGCATTGGAACACTCATCAATCGTCTTCTGGATGGCGGTCGTGTTGAGGGTGACACCATCCGCCACGGCACTGTGCTTCTCCACTTCAAAGCGACAGTTGGGCACGTCCCAGGGCTTAAGATTGGCGGTCAGGTCGGCAGCCATTTTCACAAGCTTCTCCCGTAACGGATTCTCCCAACTCACTGATTCTTCAGCAAGGGCGATGGCGTGGCAGGTGAAGAGCGCAAGGATGACAAGAGATTTCATGAATTGGAACGCATTCGTGGATTCATTGCGGCCACTCGCCTTCATCGGCATTCCTTGGTTCGTCGAGCAGTTGAATGCAGGTGCAAGGGCCGAGATCCGGCTCGTCCCATGCCGACAAGGACCACACCACCGTTTTATCCGGAGTGACTTCGAATGCCTGAACGGACGTCTTCCATTCCTCGGTGTTCTTCACACCCGCCACCCAGTTGCAAATGACCGTGTTTCCATTCGCCAAGCGATTTGCGGTCTGGGTGTTGTAGAGTTTGAACGGTGCATCCTTCTGGGTAAATTCCCATACGGTCTCTCCCTCGATGTTCACTTCCCTCGTGTAGGCCTCGCTGTCACCTGTAATAAGGGTATTGCCATTTTGCAAGCGGATGACCGACCAGGCGGAAGACGCGTTGTATGACCAGACCACCTTGCCGTCGAAGTCCATTTCAATGACCTTCTTTTCACCAAGCAAGCCTACCATGAACGTCTTCTTTCCCGGCGTGATCGTCACATGCCGGAACTGATAGTGCACGAAGGTGGATTCTGTCGGGACGATGATTTCCTTTAGAATCGTGTTCGTCGCGGTATTGATGACCATAACCTTGCCCACTTTCCCGTTCAAGGCCAGCAGCACCGTGTCCTTCGCAATGGGTTTGCACGAGTGAGTCTCGGTGCCATAAGGGCATCGGAACTCCCAGATCAGGTTCTTGTCCGGCGAAATGATTCCGGCCCCCGACATGCAAGCAAAGAGAATGTTTCCATTGGAGAGCATGTTCACGTCTGAGAATTGCTGAATCGCGAATGGACATAGATACAGGGGAATCGAGTATTTCCACGCCACTTTTCCATCCCGCACGAGGAAGATGGACTGTGCTTCGGGGTGGCGGGTATCCCATTCCCCGGCGATTAGGAACGGGCGCGCTTCAACTCCCTTTCCAGGCACCAAAGGAAGCAGATCCGCTCCCTTAGCGTTCAAAATCAGACATAAGGAGAGAAGGCTGGCGAACAAGGTGGTCGGATTCATTTTCATACTAAAATATGGCGGGGTCGCTGACCCTCCAGTCAGCAACCCCGCCTCAGTTCCGGGGAAAACCCATTAACTCCGGAAAATCTTTACGCCTTGCGGCGGCGACGCAGCAGGGCGAGCACACCCAGTCCACCAAACAGGGTGGCGACGTTCGGCTCGGGGATGGCGGTGACGGTCACGTAGTTCAAGCCGCTTCCGCCATTCAGGCCTGGGCTGTTGTCATTATAGTTGATCTGCCAGCTTCCGCCGGCATCGGTGAATAGGGTGTCGTCTGCAATATTGACCAATCCGGGGGTGGTGAAAGTGCCACTGAGGGCACCATCATAGGCGAAGAGGGTGAACTTGTTGCCATTGGTATAGGTGCCGAGCTGGACCAGATCCAGGATGCCACCGAGGGTCAATGCGCCTGTTACATCACCAAGGTCGGCAACGGTCCCGCCACCCATGAGTTCATAAAGGTAGGTGCCGCCGACTGTCAAATTACCGCCGAAATTCATCTGGCCGACGCTATTGCCGATCGCCAGGGTATTACCGGAGGTGACGTTGACGTTCGGGTTGATGGTGCCGTTGCCGCTGAGTTTTCCGCCGGTGCCGCTAAAGGTGACAGCCTTGGTGAGAGCGGTGGAGGAGTTGTAGTTGAAATCACCCGCACCGATCGTGATGCCGCTGGTTCCGTTGATCGTGCCGGTGGAGGCGATAGTGAGCTTGCCCGCATTGACCGCTGTTGATCCTGCGTAGGTGTTTACACCGGCCAGAGTTTGCGTGCCGGCACCGCTCTTGATGATGCTGAAATTGCCGCTCAGCACACCGGAGAAACTTGCGGTAGCATCGTTATTGCCAAGATTCAAAAAGGCCGTGGCTGCTGTTGAAGTGTAGTTCTGGTTGTTGACCGTGCCGCCCCCCAGAGTGGTGTTTGACAATCCATTGATGGTCCGGGTTCCACTCGTTCCCAGTCCAAGGGCGACAATGCCTTGGGAATTCACCACAAGGTTACCTTTGCCGGTTCCGCTCGGGAGGTTTGCGATGTTATCAAGCACGCCTTGATTAACGATCGTATCGCCCGTGTAGCTGAAAGTACCGCTGCTCATTTTGAAGCCGCCCGGGCCGGCCTTGACCAAACTCACTGGACTACCGTTGTCATAGATACCGCCGCTGCTTCCAATGGTGCCAGAAGCAAATCCATTGTTATAACTTAGCGCTGAAACTTGTAATTCGGAAGTCGAGGAAGTGAGTTTCAGGTTTGCTGAGGGGTTAGCGAAGGTGCTGCTAAGCGAATATAATAGCCCACCGGAACCCAACGTAAAGGTCGCTGCAGTATTACCACCGACCGAACCGTCCACCGCGATATCCAAACTGTTAAGACTTTGGGCCGTGCCGCTTCCGTTGAAAAAGTTCCCAGCGCTAGTGGCTCGGTAATTGGTTCCACTGACGGTATTAGCACCGAGGGCGGAAGTAACTGGGGTGGCCGCCGTGTAGCGAACCACATTGTTCGAACCATCGAGAGTGGCAAAGCCGAAAGTGGTCGCACTGTCCCTAATGGTGGCATAGCTACCGATAATTCCATTCGAGAGTGTCGGAATGGTCCCCGTCAATGTAAGGGTTTTGGTCCCGGTGGTGGAGGAATCCACAAACAAGCTCGAATTGGTTCCTGACGTTCTGGTCCAATTCGCAAGAGACAGCGTGGTGCCGGTACCACTGTTGGGGTTGATGCGGATGGTGCTGCCTCCGGTATTCAGCGTGAAGTCGCCCAAGGTTTGAGACGAAGTGCCCACGTAGTTTCTGCCTGTCACTTCGAGGGTGCCACCAGAGAGGGTAAGGGCGTTGGTTGAATTCGCTACACCCGAAACCGTTGCCGCAGTGGTCAGATCCAAACGCAGCAGGCCTTGATTGACTGTAATTCCGCCGGTAATGGCTTTGACCGTATCGATTAGGAAGAACTGACCAGCGCCTATCTTGGTGAAGCCGTTGGTGCCGCTGAAGCCTGCATACATCTGGCTGGTCTGGCCGGCAGTATTGACATTGATAAAAGGATTGGCGCCATCCAGCTTAACCGAGCCGGAGCTGATTCCCCCACCAACGCCGTTCCAGATGATACCATTGGCGACGGGCGTACCCGAGGTGCCAGGATTAGAGCCAACAGCACCGGAGTTGAACTGGGCAACGTTGTTCGGGCCATTCGTCGCATCCCAAGCATTTCCGGTGACACCGGACCACTCAGTGTTGGCAGTATCATTCCAGAATCCATCCCCGCCACCGGCAGTGCCGTTCCAAATGCCCGTAGCGGCAAAGACGGATGGTACCGAAAGTGTGATTACCGCAAGCGCGGGGAGGAATGAAGAGAAACAGAAATTACGGGGCTTCATAAATGGGTCTTGTGGGATTTTTTGTTTGTGGTTTTTTGCCAATGGATAGGGGGTTTCGGGGAGGGGGTTGATCAGGCCACTGAACGAGTTACTATGGATTTCTATCGTTCTCTTCGGATCTTTGGTATGGCCTGATCAGGCCATTTTCCGGGCACTTCATGACATGAATAAGTCAAGGACCGCTGCCTGCCGCTGACTACCAAGCACAGGGGTTAGATCTCTTATGAATACAACAGGATCCATGAGGGCTGGGACACTAGACGGTGATGCGTCAGAAAGATGGTTTTTCTTCCTAAAAAATAGCGGGGTCGCTGACCCTCCAGTCAGCCACCCCGCTCTAGTCCCGAGGAAAACCCATTAACCCCGGGAAATTCTTAAACGATGCGTCGGCGGCGCAGCAAAGCGAACGCGCCGAGACCACCGAGCAGTGCGGCAGCGTTCGGCTCGGGGACCTGAACGACGCTGAAGCGGTCGATATTGACGATACTTGAGTTTTCGCGCAGGGCGGCAAAGACCTCAGTGTCGGTCCACATAGCCGCATTTGTGATCGCCGTGGAATTGGAAAGCGAACTTACGAGGGTACCCACAACACCGGTGTTACTGCTGTTATAAAGTTCCACCAACATGTTGAACTGATTGGTAGTGGCCGTCCGGGTGATGGTTGCTCGGAGATCGTACCAATTTCCAACGGTCAACGACAGCGTTGCGGTCCCCGCGTTGAAAAGTTCACTGCCGTTTGAGCGGATTTCCAACCAGTTGTTGCCTCCGATTCTTGCGCTAAGCTCCGTTCCAGAGCTGAAAGTTAACTGTGAATTCGTTGGCATCAATCCGATATGCGGTCGGGCGACACCAGTGGCTGACACGTGCTGAAAGAACAGATCGAGAGTGATTGAGTTTTCACCGACGGTGGTGAGATTGATTGCAGTGTCTTTGCGATTGAGGACCATGTCAGTACCATTCTGAAGACTCTGGCTACCACCCAGTCCGGTACTTGCCGAAATCGTTGGGGCAGAAGACCGATTGTAGGCAGCATCAAAGGCCGCATTCGGGCCTCCAGTGGCGTAAGTATCGAAGTTATCAACGAAGCTTACGGCTGCGTGGAGCGGACTAGTGATCGCCAAGACAAATCCCAAGGTGAGGGGGCGGTGTTTTTTCATACTCTGGTGTTTTTTGGGTCGAGTGTCGTGTATGGGAACGCAACCAACTGGTTTGTTTTATTTCCTTGGATGCATTCCGGCTATGGCCCGAACGGGCCATTTTTCCGAAAACTCATGGTATAAAGGCTGATGAGCAGAGTACCAGCACCGCAATCTTGGCTGGTTACCTGAGTCTATTGGCCCAGAAGGGTCATCGTGGCGACAAATCCTCAATTTGAATCTCCCGATACCAAACCTCGGAAGGCGGGCCCGAATGAATCTGGAGGCCGATATGACCTGATCGCGGGATCGCGGGATCGTTCTCCATGAAGTCAGTCGTCAGAAGGCCGTTGATCCAAAGTCGGATGTGCGGCCCTTCGCAGCGGATGGTGTAGCAGTTCCATCCATCGGGTTTAAGGACTGCGACCAGAGCACTCGGATCGCAGCGGGTCCCTAGGAAGGTTTTGCGTCGGCTCTCGTCGTAAATGCCACCCCAAAAGCCCTCTGCTATGTCCGCCTGATAGCCTTCCATTTCGCTGCTGCCCTCCACGCGTTTGCTGCGGAACTGGATGCCGCCATTTCCCTTGGGATTGACCAAACGGAACTGCAAGCGCAACTCGAAGTCTTCAAACACGCGATCATCGACGAGAAATTCATTTTGAGGAATCTCCTTGGTCATCGAACCAGCAATGATCGCGCGGTCAAAAACACGGAACCAAGACAGGTCCCCTTTCCAGCCATCGAGCGAGTGTCCGTCGAAAAGACTTATGGCCTGCGAATTTCGTAACAATTCCTGCGCCGCTTCTCGGATGTGGGCAGGAGCGTTGGACGATAAGAGGCTTTTCAACATCCGGATGGCGACATCGGTGTTCCCAACGCGAATGAGCATGGCCGACGTCGCTAGATTTGCGTGAGCGATTTCCAGCAATGCTGCCTCACTCCGCGAATCACTAACGGAAGACAACATCGCAAGGGCGCGTTGAGTTTGGTCCTCCATTGAGGCGTCGGTGGCGGCAATTCTGCCAATCGCAGCCAGCACCCCGGATCGCATGCCCCGAACCGGGTCCTTCGCCAGTTCTATCAATCCACCCAACGCTGCCTTTTCCTGGCGCACGGCAAGTGAGTTCACCACGCCGGCTAGCAATCGGCCGTTCAATTTTGGCAGAGCCTCGATCAACACGGCTCCCGCAGCGGGTAATGCAATGTTTTCAAGCGCAGAGCGGGCGAAATCGGACAAGCGGTCATCGCCCAACAACTTTGCAAGTGACGGAATTGCCTGTTCATTGCCGACGACGGCGAGCCGTTGGCAGGCCCGCGCCTTGAATTCGAAGGACGCATCGGACCCTAACAACTCGACTAGCTCAGCAGGTGAGGATTTTTCGGGACTCATGGATCACTGGGCTTTCATGCATGCCAAGGTGCACGCCGCGCGCGACTGCAAAGACGATTGGCTTCGTCATCATTGGCGAAGGATTCGGAAACCGGATCAAAGGTAACTTTTCGGCCGACGATGGAAGCGATGGCCGCAGCATGGCAGGCGACGTGAGAACTGCGCATCACTGCTGAATTTGATGCCGGTGCATTTCGCGACTTGATGCAGTCGAGAAAATCACGGACGTGGGCCGTTGGGTCTGTGCCCGGCACCGATTCGATGGCGAACCCCTCCAACAAGGACGTTGGCTCCGCGGCGATCTTTCCGAAATCACCCGCCTCGACCCAACCGTTTTCGCCCTCGAAACGAATCGGGCAGGTTCCCAGGTCAAGCCAGTCACCATTTCCCTTCGGACCACCCGGGCGCATCACCAGCTTCACATCGTTGGCGTAGCGGGCGTGAATCGTCGGGCCATCCGGTGTAAACTCCACGGGAGTCGTTCCATCAAGACCGAGCGCCCATTGGCACAGGTCCACGGTATGCGCACCCCAATCCAGAAGTCGCGCACCGGAATCGAAATCACGATGCCCGCGCCACTGACCGCGCACATAGGCTTGATTGTAGGGCCGCCACGGCACCGGACCGAGCCAACGGTCCCAGTCAACCTCCTCAATCGCAGGTTCCTCTTCTGCGGGCAGCCATTCATGAATTTCCTCAAGATGATAAATCGAAGCATGAACGGTATGGATCCGTCCGAGACGTCCACTGCGGGCGAGTTCCACCGCTTGGCGGAAATTCGGAACATTCCGCCTCTGGGTGCCTGCCTGGAAAACCCGGCCATAGAGCCGGACCGCTTCATCAAGTTCCCGGCACTCGGATATGGTGATTGCACATGGCTTTTCCGAATAGACATCCTTGCCTGCCTTTGCCGCAAGGATGCTCGCCACGGCGTGCCACCGATCACCGGTAGCGATGATGGTCGCATCGATATCATCGCGCCCGATGACCTCCAGCATCTCGCCAGTCGTCTGGCAGTCCTGATTCTTATAGGCGCGATCCACCATCATCTTGGCAGTCCAGCGATTCGACTTCTGCACGTCGCAGACAGTAATCAATTGCACATCCGGCTGTTTGAGAAACGGTGCCAAAACCTCGCGCCCCCGTGGCCCGATGCCAATCATTCCGATTTGGATACGGTTGCTCGGAGCCACATGACCATCGCGGCCAAGTGCGCTGGCCGGGATGATTGCGGGCATGCCAAGAAGCTGCGCGGTTTTCTTTATAAACTCCCTGCGGGTCGTATCATGGGTCATCGGTGCTGCCTTAGGAATCGGGTAAGTAGAGCTTGATTGGAAAAACACAAACAAGCCAACTACTTTCCATCGGCATTCCAGAAGATGTTGGCGATTCCTTTTTGGGTGCCCGAGTTATCGATTTTTTTGAGGTCCGCCGTGGTGATATCGCCCACATGGCCGTCGTAATAGACCACGAGGGCCTTGCCTCCGTGGCGGAATGCCATCTTGCCATCGTTCGAGCGGCCCTCGACCGCTTTTGAATCTTTCCAGAGAAAACGCCCTTTGTAGTGGGCAATCCAATCCGTGCAGGTGATGAAGGCCGCGCTACGCTCGGGCGAGGCAATCTCGTGCACAAAGAAAGACTGTTGAGATCCGGGAATCGCCCAGCCCCGGCCCGGGCCGTCCATTCCTTCGAAGTTATAGCCGAAACTACCTTCAAAAGTGTCAAAACCAGCTCGTTTCGCCCTTACTGCGGCAGGGTCCAACAGACTGAGGGGAACCGTGTTCTCACCCTTGCTGCTCTTGATGACGACTCCATCACCATTCAGATAAGAGATGAACGCTTGGTTGGTGAACCAATTCCCGCCGAAACTGCCCTTATCGTCAAAACCATAAACCGGCATGTATCTGCCATTATGATCAGCTGCGTAACCTGCATTGGCGACGTGGAGTTGCGAAATGTTGCGCGTCGCGACCACCTTGTCGGCCGAGGATCTCATCCGTTTCATGCCCACAAAAATCAATGCAGCCAGTGTAATGATGATCGTGATGGTCACCAGCAACTCAACGAGGGTGAATCCCCGCGCAGTCTGGGTGTTAGGATTTTTCAAATCGTTTGGATTCATGTCGGTATTCTTATAACTACGAAGTTGATTTGTAAGGCGGGCGAAGATTCATCGACCATTTTTTATATCATACGGTGGTTCAAAATCATGGAGTTCCAAGATCCTCGACCTTGAAAAATTCGGAAGAAAGAAGCGTCTGGGTGCGCAAGAAGGTCGTGGAAGTGCCCGTGGCATCGATTACTCCAATCGGGCTGAAACCCTGAAGAGTCGTGGATTGATGAACTCGATAGCGACGTCCTGCGATGCTATCAAAGGTGATTGAGATCTGATCCGGCTTGGTCGCCGTGAATGCGGTGATCCGCAAGGGTGTCTGGGCAGGGCTGATGCTGAGGAGCTGGAGATTGTCGAAGCTCACGCAGTTGTCGCCATCGAACCCCGTGGCCGCAGGGGTGGTGTTGGTTTCAAACTGGAACTGGAAGAACTGGATCTTCTCATGGTATTGTTGGAACCGTTCCAACGAACCGCTACTGATAGCGCCCACACTGAGCATGCGGGAGACCTTGCCGAAAGTGTTGGGAATCGGGAAACCCGCTTGACCCTCGAAACGAATGTTAAGGATCAGATCCCGATTGGTATCGGCGTCAGGAGGGGAAATGGTGTCGTCCGGAGCTTCCAATACCAGAATGACCTTACCGGTCGGCTGGGTGCTAAAACCAGTCGCCTGAATATCAAAGTCCAAGCGGTAGTCCTCCAGCCGCGAGGAAACCGCCATGCGGTTCTGGGTGGCGCTGTCATAGGAGATTGTCGAGCCGAACAAATAACTGGAGTAGGCTGCCCCCGGCGGCACGGGATTGTTACTGCCGGCCCAAGCGCTGGTGTCCACGCAGTCGAAACGACAACCGGAGTCCCCCACTCCGCCATTGGTGCGCTGGATCGCGGAACGAAGAACTGGGGAAGTGTTGATTTGCGTGTAAGGCTCGCCGAAATCGCCGTAATCGAAATACGTGCCACCCCAGGATTGAAAAACATTGTCATAATCGAGGGTCAACAACGGAGTCTCAGCAGGCGGCGCTTCATCAACCAGGACGACATTGTCCACGATCAGTTCGTTGCCGGCATCGAACGAAAAATTCTCGGGTCCTCGGGTGATTTCCGGACGGACCTCGATTTCATTAACGGCCGCATAATGGCTCGCAAAAGTCGCGGGAGCGGTGCCGCCTCCGAATCCCGTGGGACTGGTGAGAGGAAAACTGGTCGTCGTCAAAGTCGATTTGTGGGTGACTGGATAACTCGCCTGCAACACCAAATCCCGGTTACCATCGGTAGTCCCGATGGTGCCATCCGGCGCATAGAAGAGGACCGTCACACTGCCAATGGACTGGGTGAGACCGGAATTCAGGCCCGCCACCATGGTATCGAGCGAGAGCCGGTATCGATCAAGCGAGGGTGAAGGAAGAGCCGCCGCAGGAATGGCTGCCATGCTGAGTCCGCATCCCCAGTAGGTGTAGTCCACAACCGAAGGAATGGAAATTCCAGAGAGATCTGCAGCGTGCCGCAACGCGTTGGTGCCACCCATCCCGATCGGGGCTGTATCCATGGTTGAGACGACTTGGGCACCGACATCGACATTCCCACCGGAACCATAGCCCGCCCACGCATACGGATAGGTGAAGGTGGAAGCGAACGAATCAAAGTCGATTCTGATAATGTCACCCGCGTGGGAGAATGATGAGCCGGAAAGAAGCGCGAGTGTGAGCAAACCTCGGCAAACGAGAGATGACTCAGGGGTTTTCATGGATTTCAGTCGTATCGGGAAGTTGGGTTTTTTGCGGGATCCGCCGAGACTTAGGTTCAGCAATCGAAACCCTATGAACGCTAGCCAATCCCGACGAAACAAGGTATGGCCCGATCAGGCCGTTTTGTTCGCAGAGATGGGGGTGCGTTTGCGGGGGCGGTCTGAAGGGAGAGAAAGCCGGTGTTGACTTGCCATTAAGGCAAACCCTGGACGACGCGGAGTCCACCGGTCCCGCCGTAGGAGCCCACGGGAACAATGGAATGACGCATTGCGCAGCGGCTGTATCCCGCGTTGTCTCCCCAGCTGCCGCCCCGCACGACGCGAGTGGATCCGCTGGCAGGACCTCTCGGATCGGTTTGCGTATCCCCTGTATCATAAGTGTCACGCCAATCCCAGCACCATTCCTTCATGTTGCCGGCCATATCATAAAGTCCATAGCCGTTAGGCGCGAAACTCCCCACGGGCGAAGTGTATGGAGTAGCCCCTACCGCATAGGTCGGATGAAAGTTTTCCACTAACCCGCTCAGGTCATAGCCGTTGGTGGAAGTTGCGTAATAATTCGCCTGAATGTGGCTGATGCTGTCACCCCAAGGAAACAGCTTTCCAATCAACCCTCCGCGCGCCGCCTTTTCCCACTCCGCTTCGGTGGGCAGTCGGTAGCCGTTCGCGTTCCAGTTGCAGTCGGGGACGTTGGTGCCTGTCTTGTAGGTCGCACCTCCAATCCTATAACAGGGCGTTAGATTTTCTTTCTCGCTGCGCGCGTTGCACCATTTCACCACATCATACCAGGTGACCCACTCCACCGGGTGGCCCACGGCCTTCGACAAGCCTGGCGCGATGTCGGTGTAACCCGCCGTCCTTCCCCAAGCCCTTACCTCGGTCCATAGCTCCTTGGTCGTCTCATACTTCGCCATGAAAAACCCGCTCACATTCACCGTCCGCACCGGAGTCGCAATCCCGTCCTGCCCCATCTGAAAACTTCCCGCAGGGATCAGCACGAAGCCGTCCGGGGCCACTGGTGAGCTGTCGAGAGCCAACCGGAAGAACCTCCGCGTAACCCCGGGTGGATAGGGAGTGGTCATCACGAGGTTGTTTCCGTCTCCTATCACCGCCTCGCCAAGACTTAGCCAGGTTCCGCCCTCCAGCGCATCTGAATGTTGAAGTTGGTAACTCCGTCCCGCGACGGATGGCTGAACGGTAAGGTTCAACGTTCCTCCGACGATCTCGATTTTTGGTGCGACCAATTCACTTGGGGCGATGGGCACCGCTGCCCCACCTAGATTCGTGAGCGTTACAAGAATACAAGCTGTCAGGAACTTAAGTCGCTGAAAGAGAGGCGCTTTGGTGATTCTGAAGCTTGAACATGTCATCATGCGGAAAGCGTAAAAAAAGGGAAGTGATCTTCAGCGAGGGAGTAAACTGAAAAGCCCGGGACAGGCGCACAGGTGAATTCCACCAAGCTAAGGACGGCGCCAGATACGGACGTAATCAACGCGGAACTCAGCGGGGAAAATCGTATCGTCGATTCCTTTGAGTCCGCCCCATGCACCGCCGATGGCGAGGTTCATGATGAGGTATTGGGGCGAACCGAAGGGCCACTCGTCGGGCCCCTTGCCAGTATTGGCGAAACTGAAGACGGGACGGCCGTCGAAGAACCAGTCGATTCGTTCGGGGGTCCAGATGATGCCAAAGCGATGAAAGTCCGCCGCCGCGTTTGGGGTTGTGATGTTGGCACCTTTTTGCGTGCGCTTGGTGTGATTGAAGGCCTTGGTGTGAACGGTGAAGTGGAAGGTATCGGGCGTCATTCCGACGAATTCCATGAGGTCAATCTCGCCACAGGCCGGCCATCCGGCGGTGGTGATATCGGCGCCGAGAGTCCACAGGGCGGGCCAGGTGCCGCGACCGGCGGGGACCCTGGCGCGGATCTCAACCTTGCCGTAGGTGAAAGCAAAGCTGCCTTGTGTGGTGAGGCTGGCGGAAGTGTAGGAGGCATTTTCCCAAGGCTCCTTGCGGGCGGTGATAATGAGGTGGCCCTCGGCGACGCGGGCGTTTTCGGGGCGGTCACGGGTGAAGAACTGGGCCTCGCGGTTGCGGACGAGACCGTGCTCGTAAGTCCACTTGGCGGGATCTGGGCGGCCCTCGCGGTCGAAGTCGTCTGACCAAGCGAGTTGCCAATCAGAGGCATCGTAAGCGGCGATCTGTGCGGCGGAGTCGGCGACGGTCGGAGCAGACTTACCGCCAAGGCCGGCAGGTTCAGCGAGAGCAATAACCGTGGAGACTGAAAGAACAAGACTGCCGGTGAGTAAATGGCTGCGGTTCATGGTTAGAAGGTAGTAAGGATATGTTTGGGTGACTTGGACAGAAACAAGATGGAGGGCATCGTACCATTCACAGGCGGCGCGTCACTCAGGAGCGACCATCCGCCGCCAACCATGAGATAGACACACCATACGATGTTGGCCCGATATCACGGGGTGACAGGCGCGGGAACTGTTGGTCGATCATCATCGTCCACCAGTTCGAAGGTCAGTTTCTGATCCTTGATCCGAACGTGGAAGTCACCAGCTTCCAAGAGCCTCCTGCCCGTGGAATCGGGATGGCTAAGATCCCGCATTGGATCGATTTGGAAGGTAAAGACGACGGTCTCGCCCGGGTTGATGGTCTTCTTCTCAAAATGTTTCAACTCCTTCATGGGCCGTGATACGGAACACACGGGGTCCGAGATAAACCAGAAGGCGGTTTCCTGCCCCGTCACGGACCCTGTGTTGGTCACTGGAACCTGCACGGTGAGTTTCTGATCGCCGGCCAACTTGCTGTTTGAGAGGGTCGCCTTGCCATAGTCGAAAGAAGTATAACTCAGGCCATGTCCGAAGGTATAGAGTGGCTCGGTGGAAATGTCCTTATAGTTTCCGTCGTTGGGCCGGGCGCTGGACCTCATGCCATAGTAGATGGGGATCTGCCCGGTAACGAGCGGGAAGGTGATGGCCAACCTGCCAGATGGATTCACCCGCCCGGAAAGGATTCCTGCCAGAGGAGTTCCTCCAGCGACACCGGGTTGCCACATTTCGACGATGGCATCGGCCATTGGCTCCAGTCGCTGCAATTCCAATGGCCGACCATTGGACAATACCAGAATGATCGGTTTGCCAGTTTCTTTCAGGCGAGCCACAAGCTTCTCCTGAATGGCTGGCAAGGCGATCGTCGAGCGGGAGGAGTTTTCGCCGCTCCAAGCTTTCTTTTCGCCGATGCAGACCACGACCGCATCCGCGTTGCTGGCGGCAACGAACGCGTCGGCGAATCCGGATTCGTCCGTGCCGTCGAAATCGCAGCCGCGCGCATACGACAATTTGACATTATCCCCGAATTCGCGGGTAACTCCCTCGAAGATGGTTTCGACATCCTTGGGCTTGCCATTTCCCGACCAACAGCCGAGGAGATTCTCCTGGTCCTTCACAAGCGGTCCGATCAAGGCCAGTGATTTGACCTTCGAGGAAATGGGCAAAGCGGCCCGTTCGTTTTTCAGCAACACCATGGATTCTTCAGCAAGTTTGGCGGCGACGGCCCTATCCTCCGGCCTGAGATAGCGCTCGGCTTCCGGCACAATCGGAGTGTACGGCTGCTCGAACAATCCAAGGCGGAACTTGACGCGCAAGACCCGGGACACCGCGTCATTGATCGAATCCATGGTTACCTTGCCCTCAAGTAACAACTCTTGGAGATGATCCGCATAGATCCGGTCCACCATGTTCATTTCGACGCCAGCCGTGAACGACTTCAGACCCGCCTCCTTGCGGTCCTTGGCGACGCCTTGGGCGATCAATTGCTCGACGGAATTCCAATCGGAAACCACGAATCCGCCATGCTTCCATTGCTGCTTGAGAACTTCAGTCAACAGATAGCGATTGGCGGACGCCGGCACACCGCTGATGTCGTTGAATCCACTCATCAAGGTGGCAGCACCCGCTTTCACACCAGCCTCAAAGGGTGGCAGATACGTCTCCCAAAGTGCTTGCGCGGAAATGTCAGTGGCCCGGTAGTCCCTCCCACCCTCCGACACGCCGTAACCTACAAAATGCTTCAGACAAGCAGCAACACTGCCTGAATCCGACAAACTAGCCCCCTGATACCCCCTAACAGTTGCAGCCCCGAATATCGAGATGGCATACGGATCTTCGCCATAACTTTCGGCGATCCGGCCCCACCTCGAATCGCGTGCGACATCGATCATCGGGGAAAAGGTCCAGTCGATTCCCGTGAGCTTGGTTTCACGGGCGGCAACTGCGGCAGCCTGGGTCACCAAGGGCGGGCTCCAGCTGCACGCCTGGGCCAAGGGAATCGGATAGACGGTCTTGATCCCGTGAATCGTATCGAATCCGAACAAGATCGGAATGCCGAGTCGCGATTTTTCCATGGCCCGCTGCTGGATCGCATTCCGCTCCACCGGGTTCTCATTGAGGTAAATCAGCGAGCCGACCTGTGGATCGACATCGTTGACCGCCTCCCCCTTGTTGTTCGGGTTTAGGTTGACGCCGAATGAGAGTTGATTGAGTTGTTGGATTTTTTCCTCGGTCGTCATCTGCCCAAGCAGATCTTCGATTCTCTGTTCCAATGGGGCGTTTTTGTCCTTATAAAGGGGCAATCCTTGGGCGATATGGATGGTGCCAAAGATCAATAGAATCAGGGTAAAGATGGAAGGTTTCATTTGTGAACATGGCTGCACCCAAGCCTGCTGAATCCTCAAACGTCGTGGATTCTCAGCGAGCCTGTCGCAGCAAATTCGGGTTGATTCAGATTTAGCCACTCGAAACGCTGCATGATATGGCCTGATCGGGCCATATTTGGAGCGATTCACCGTTTTGGAAACCGCACCGAAGGCGCAGCCGGCTGAACCCGTTCACGACGTGCCAGGAAATCAAAGACCACGCGGTGATAGGGATTAAACTCCGGATCGGGGATACCGGATCGAGGGCAGGAAGGTGTGCCGTAGCCGGTTTGGAACATGTCGTGGTGATAGGTCGGATAAGCGCCAACTTGCCAGACATGAAGGATTTGCACGATATGATCGAAGGGTGATGTCTCACCTTGCGGCCCACCGAATTTTGCGGTGCCGTTCCGAGCCGGTTCGTCATCCACCACGGGCTTGTGAAACTTTTCAACGAGTGATCCAAGCTCTTGTGGGGCGATCTCCCAATAGCGCCCGTCACGCGAGGTGTGCGGGCTGAGGTAATCGAGCGCGGCATTCTCCTCATCACTGCCGAGGTCTCCAGAGTAGCCCGGGGAGTTCGTGACCAAACGTTGCGGATCGATGGACTTGATCACCCTAAGCAAGTGCAGAACGCGAGAGTCCGAGTGTTCATTCCAGATCACACTACGCGACAAAATTTAAGATATCTTAACAAATGACGGCCCAGGGTGT